>Ga0214923_10005549_pt1 | contig 14623 bp, 15 predicted proteins | sample LL1510_MetaG_FD_177993 | JGI IMG/M metagenome (GOLD analysis project Ga0214923, IMG submission 177993) | Freshwater microbial communities from Lake Lanier, Atlanta, Georgia, United States - LL-1510 | ecosystem: Environmental > Aquatic > Freshwater > Lake | place: USA: Georgia | collected... | reverse complement strand
TCTAACGGACCAGGTTTTTGAAAGGTAAACCCTCGTTCTTCTGAAATTAACTGACGAGTACTCACGCCCAGGTCCAATAAAACACCATCAAATCTTTTCGGACCGGCTAATGCCGGAAACTCAGAAAAGCGTTTGTGGTGAAGCTTTAACTTGGGATCTTGGGCGAAGGAACCAGCCTTGACGTAGTTGTTGATGGCCGAGAGATCCCGGTCAACAGCCCAGACTTCCTGAGCTCCCCCCTTAAGGAGGGCCCCCGTGTGTCCCCCCTCACCAAAAGTAAGATCCGCATAGACCCCACCCGATTTTAATCCAATAAAATCAATAACTTCAGCTGGTAATACGGATTTGTGTAGCCATTCCATAGGTTCAAAATAACGCAATGCAAAAAAAGTCCTAAAGGGTTTTGACGCGACGCCGATAGAGGCTTGGAGCGCAGTAATGCGCCGCATTAAACAAGGTCTTTGTGGATGGGTTTACCACTTTTTGGAGGAGAGAACCATGGCTATTAGTCTATTAAGTAATCAACCAGTTTTGAATGCCCGAAGGCATATGGAAACGACTTCGCAGATGTTTGGCGAAGCCAGCGAACGGCTAGCTTCGGGAAAACGAATAAATAAATCGGGAGACGATGCTGCCGGCTTAGCAATTTCCGAGGCAATGGAAGGAAAAATCCGAAGTATGCAGCAAGCCCGTCGGAATGCTCAGGAAGCCCTGTCACTCATGCAAGTCGCGGAAGGCGGTATGAATGAAGTGAGCAATTTATTAACGAGACTGAGAGAGCTCTCGATTCAAGCTGCCAGCGATACCATCGGAGATAAAGAGCGAACGATGCTAGAGCTGGAGAACAAACAGATTAAAGAGGAGATTGATCGTCTAGCGAACGCGACGGAATACTTTGGTACTCCTCTTCTGAACGGGCAAGGGAAGGAATTTACCTTTCAAATTGGGCCCGATAATTCAGAAGCAAACCGCGTGCAATATTCCACTGCGAAGTTGGATTTGAGAGCTTCAAGTTTAGGAGTGGACAGAATCAGCTTGTCGGATGCGAGTTCGGCACTTGATTCGCTCAATCAAGTCGATGAGGCAATTTCCAAAATAAATACTCCTCGATCAGAGGTGGGAGCGATGCAATCGCGATTCAATTCAATCGTCAGTAACTTGTTTGTTTATGAAGAAAATATGACGCAAGCAAGATCTCGGATTGTTGATGCAGATATTGCTCAGGAAACTGCAAAATCAGTTCAGGCCGCAGTGCTCCAGAAAGCGGGAACTGCAGTAATCGCGCAAGCTAATACGATGCCCATGCTTGCTTTGAAGCTCCTCGACTAGAGGACTGAATTTTTGCGATGAAGTTTCCGAAAAGGGAAGTAGGAGAGCTTATGCCTCTTATCAACTCAGTTTACGGACTTCCCAATTACTCAGTCGATAGGCTGTCTGAATCTGAAGGCAGAAATCGTCAGCGTGATCGCAAAAAAGATCAGAAAGAGGAAGAACCCAAATCTGACCAAAAAACAGAGGACAAGTCCTCTTCTCAGGAAGGGGACTTGTCACTTGTGCCTTCCGAATCGAGTCAAGCGCTTGACAGCGAGACAGTGGTTAAGCTGCTCGACAATCAGCTAAAAAATCAAAATCAAACTGAAAACACGACGTCCGGTGTTTCCAATCGATATGACCATGTCAAAAATCTAACGGACTCATCCAAAATAAATCGAGAGATTTGAAGCGCCAGGCTTTGAAAGAATTTTAAGTTCGCTTATACTGACGTTAGATTCACTTCACTTCTTTTCTATCAGCGGTCAAACAAATCATTACATCAGTTTTAGGGAGGCCACGTGCCTGATCTCAGCGTAGATCAAAACCAGTTAGCTGGACTAAGCCCAGAGTTTGCACGTGCCTACCAGGCGTCTGTTCAGGCGGAGCGAAAGCCTATTCAAGCCCTTGAACAGCAAAAAGAAAAAATACAAGAAAAGGTCAACCTCTTAAATGATCTAGTTTCGAAAGCCGATGGACTTCGCCAGATCCTCCCGGGGCTTGGAACGCCTTTTGCGATGCGGGAAATCTCATTTAATTCAGATGATCCAAAAGTGATTACGGGAACTGCTGACAAAAGTATCGCAGAGATTGGAAAGCATGATATTGAAATCAGTCAGCTTGCCTCTGGTCCCAGTGCTCTGACCAACCGTTTTCCTGATCCCAATGAAACCCATATCGGAACGGGCTATCTTACTTTTTCGACCAAAAATGGGGAATCTCAGGAAATTTTTATCGACTATGACAACTCAACCTTGGAAGGTATTGCGCAATCAATCAACCAAGCAAAAATGGGTATCACCGCTTCGGTGGTTAACGATGTAAGCGATCCTGAAAACAGCTACCGTCTCCTCCTATCATCCTCTCAGGTTGGTGCTCAAAACGACGTGAATTATCCGGAGTTCTATTTTTCTGGTGGGGAAGAAGAATTTTTTATCGAGGAAAAAAAAGATGCCGGGAATGCAGTTATAAAGTATCGAGGGGTGCAAGTAGAGAGTCCAAGCAATGAAATCAAAGATCTCATCCCCGGAGCAGTCATAAACTTGAAAGGTGTTACAGATCCAGGAAGACCGATTACAGTCACACTCGAGCAAGACATTCCCCAAACAACCGTAAAGGTGAAAGATCTTGTTGATAAAACAAATCAAATTCTTGGTTTTATCCAAGAGCAGAACACCATTGATGAAAAAACAGATACCAGCAGAACGCTTGGGGGAGATTATGCCCTTCGTTTAGCGGAAGAGCGCATTCGTTCAGCTTTGCGAGAAAATTTTTTGGGTCAGCCAGGAAAAAGTATTCAGGCACTGAATGATATTGGAATTCAAATGACCCGAAAAGGTACGCTCTCCTTTGACGAGAAAAAATTCACCGCAGCGCTAGAAAAAAATTTTGATGAAGTGGTTTCACTTATTAGTGGGGATGGAAGCACTTATGGAGTCATTCCCAAGTTGAGCCGAGCTGTTGCTTCATTGTCTGCTCCTGGAACTGGACTTCTGAGCAGTCAAAAAAAGAATTTTGATAATCAAATCCAGACAATCTCAAAGAACATTGATCGGACCGAAAAAATGGCGCAAGCCAAAGCTAAAACATTAAAAGAATCTCTCTCCAGAGCTCAAGCGGCAGTGCAAGCGATACAAAGTCAGGGAGGAGCGATCGCAAACAATGTGGCCAGTTCAATTCCTAACCCGAATTCTTAAACAACTTAATAGAGGCGAAGAATAAATGCAAAACAAGAAGAACCCGTTCGGTAGCTATACGAAAACAGGTGTGGTCACTGCTAGTCGAGAGAAAATTCTCATCATGCTCTATGACGGGGCTATCAGATTTTTGAAAATGGCCATAGCGGCAAGCGACTCGAACGACCTGAAAGAAAAAAATATCTACATCGGTAAAACGATGGATATTGTGAATGAACTACGAGCTTCTCTAAATCATAAGGAAAGTGAAGAGGTGGCAGCTAATTTAGAGGGGCTGTACGAATTTATCCAAGACCGATTGCTCAAAGGGAGTATCAAGAGCGACACGAATCAGTTGAATGAGGCTTTGGGAATTCTAACGACATTAAGAACAGCTTGGGATCAGGCTATTCAAAGTTTGAAACAATCATCAGTTGCGAAATAAAAAACGGGGGAAGACATGGAAGAAGTCATTCAATATCTGGAAATGAAGAATCATTATTACGAAAAATTCTATACAGTAACCCAGAAATTTCTCGACCAAATCGCGAGAAATGAATGGGGTAATTTAGAGTTTTTTGTGGATAGCCGAGAGCGAATTTTAAGCATCATTCGCTCGTTTGATGCCAAAATTTCCAACGCGATGGAAAAAGTTAAAGGCCGAGGAAATACAAAAGAGGTCGACAAAAATCTCCTGAAAAAGATGATGGATGAGAGAAAGAACTTGGGAGATAAAATTCTCGAGTTAGACCTTCAACTAATTGCGGCGATTGACGACTACAAGAATGAAACAATCCGAGAGCTCAAGAAGACGGTTGAAACACAACAGCAAATTGACGCATTTGAAAAAAATGCTCAACCTCAAAAGACGACGACACGAGTCGGAAAAGCTTAGAAAACGACAAAAAAATGACGAGCTTTTTGAAAAACTGACGAACTTTTCTCCTCATCAGCTTGAACCCCACTGTAATTCCTGGCGGTCTGATTAAGCTTGGGTGGCATGGCACTTGCTCTCTCAGCTAGTTAACCCGTATGGAATTCACTCATCTATCAAACCCTGTTGATAACTCTCCTTTCTTTGCTCTGATGTCAGATGCCGAGCAGATTCAGGTGCAGGAGGTATCTGATGCAGCCTCCCCTCAAACGGGCGAAAAAGCCTTTTTAGTTAAGATCAGGCCCCGGCTCGGCTCGCACGTAACGAAAAATGAGTCAGAGCTTCTAGCCAATGCACAACTTTTGCTCGCCAATGGAGATTACCTCCTCGCCAGGAACCTTTTCAGTTTCATTCTTCGTAAAAATCTCAGAGACGAAAAGGCCATGGATGGATTAGGGGTCTGTTTCCTGCGACTGAAAGAGACTATCGCGGCAAAAAAATGTTTTAAAGCCCTTTGGGAAATGCATCAAAAGAGCAAATATGTGGTCTATCTTGGCATGTGTTACTTAGCTGAAGAAAATGACGAGGCAGCTTTATCTCTATTTCAGCAAGTAAGTGATGAGAATTCACTAGATTCTAATCTTAAATTTGATTTCCAAAAGGCCTATGGCAATCTTTTAATGGCTAAAGATCGTTGGAATGAAGCTGAACTGAGATATTTAAAAGCTCTTCAACTTATTCCCAATTCCGCAGCGGTGCTTGCGAATCTGGGAACTCTAGAAGTTCAAAGAAAAAACCACAGGAAAGCCGAGGAATATTTTACGAAAGCCCTGCTTGCGGAACCCGCAAATTCCCGAGCCCATTTTGGTTTGGGGCTAGTCCAGTGGGAGAACCAAAATATCATGGGCGCGACACAGAGCTTTGAAAAAGCATTGGATTGTGACAGTAAAAACACGCTGGCTCTAAGATATTTAATAAAAATACACGAAAACAGCTCAAACAAAGTGGAACTTAAAAAACGGATCTTCCAGTTTTTAGATCAAGAACCTAACAATGGAGAGATCAGGTTTCAACTAGCCAGAATTCTCATGCAGGAAAATCGGTTTGCTGAAGCATCTGAGCAGGCGGATAAGGCCTTCCGTTTGTTACCACAAGATGAGCGAGTTCAAAGTCTTAAAAAATTACTAATACAAAATCGGCACTGGGGGACGACATGAAAGAAATATTATTAGAACAGGAATTAGAACAGAATCCAACTTTGAATCCTCCTAGCGCTGAGTGGAACACGTTAAATGAAACGGTTCCTCCCATTAACGCGCCTTTGGCCCGGACAGATCTATCGATTTGGGCTGAATCGGGTTTGGATATTGCGCTCACCTGTGTTGAGCGAGTGAAGGGAAGTCTTATCCGCTCTGCTGAGCTGTTCCGCGAAGAAGATAGTGTTCGAGCGAATCGTTTTTTTCTCCAGTGTATTGAAGGGCTACAGAGATTTATGGAAGCTGTTCGCAATACACAGTCGGCTATGCAATTAGATTTCACCAAAATTGCAACAGATGTGGGAAATCTTTCAGATACCGAGAAGAGTCTTCTTTTTATTTTAAAAGGGATGTTTCAGAACCAGGAAAGAAAAGAATACGAAGAAATTGCCGATAAAATTGAGTATGAGCTATTAACTAATTTAAGCACATGGACGAGTGCTTTAGGGGCCCTTCGCAATTCCCTAGTTGGAAGAAACTAGAATTTGAATTGAGGCACCTTCTGGGGGAGCCGTTCTAAATACTATTTCGTTCGTAGAAGCATCAAACGTCCAAGGAATATTTAAAGACTCACCACTGCTAGAGGTCACACTTATTTGCAACAAAGAAGGGTTGCTAACATTCTGCTCAACCTTAAAACGAGTGGGCAGACTTTTTAAACGAAGTCCTGATAAGTCGATTTTTGAAGAGAACGAAGAACAAAGATCTGCTGAATCTCCTTTAAGCTTATTTGCTAGCCTGAAATATCGATTCTGAAACCAAGGGGTTCCATTCGCACGGACTGCACCTGTTCCTGCCTTATCAATATCTGCATTGTTTCGAGTTGCACATCGTACATCGCTCAAACTTGTTGAAGCAGTAAGCGGTACGTAATTAATCGCGTAAGCTTTAACTAAGTCTTCTTGGTTTCCTTTTAAACTTAGAATCTGGGCCGCAAAAAAATCTACCGGATCTTGTGCTGTCACCGTTTGAAAATCCGAAAAGTCGTCTCCGTCGGAAATAAAAACTAATACTAACGGGACACCCACTCGAGGTTTGAAATTATAATTTAATGAGAGAAGAGTGGCTGCTAATCCAGTATTTTCAGCACCCGTTTGTAAGTTAATAATTTGCGATAAGAGATTTTCAAATACGTGTAATCTTTCATTGAGAGAACCGGTTTTTTTAGTCAGGATGGTTCCCGCGGGTTTCAGAGATCCGCGGTTTTTCAGCATATCCATTGTAGTAATGCCCATTTGATAGTTACCCGGAATGCTATCCAGCCTTGCGAAAAAATTTGAGGCTTCGGAAATCAAATGATCTCTTACTAAAGTCATCGGAGAGCGATCATCTAGAACCCAAAGGATATCCAAATACGGCGGATTGAGGTCTTGAACAATAAATTGAGAACTTCCGGAAGCAAGAAAGGATTCTTTTTGCGAGCAGGATGAGAGAACAATCACTGTTCCCAGCATGACGACGGATAAAACAGCAAAACTGGCTTCTTTTAAATTTTTGAAAGCGAATAACATTTTCAAGGCTCTCTCCTTGCTCCAAAACGCACTGAGCGTTTCCAAGCTCCCCAATTTGCAAGCCAAAGTCCAGAGGGGGGCAATGCATAAGTATTTGAAAAGCAAGGGTTTTGCTTGATTCTGGCGGGGGGTGTAGACCATGTGAGCCTGTAATTTTGTATACAGAGAGACCATCTTGGGCCCCTTCATATTTATTTCAAAATAGAGTTCTTAACCAAAATAATGCAGCGCCGATAAGGTCTGTTGAGAGGTGGTTATGCACGCTTTAAGACGGTTTGCTTTAAGTTTTGGAATTGGGGCTTTATGGTTTTTAAGTCAGTGGGTTCAGCCCGCCTATGCTGAGTATTATCAAAGCTCCGGTGACAAATCCGTCGGCCGCTGGGGGGTGCAAGTTCAACGCTTTAAAGGGGGCAACACTGATAGTGGCACTCAAGGGTTGATGCTGGGCTTTAGAACCAGTCGATATCTCTATAAAGGATTAAGCTTAGGTCTTGAAGCCGTTGCGGGAGCTCCCGAAGATGGTTCTATTGTTGATAATAATATTTTGTATACGGGTTTAACTCTGGGGTGGGACCAGAGTTTTTTCAAAATTTTTACTTATGAACTGAATATCCTTGTCGGCTATGGCTATGGAAAAAGTAGCAACTTGGGCGTTTCTGGAGATGGTTTTACCATTCAACCTCAGGTCGGCTTAGGTTTTGTTTTGGTTAATGGTTACCGAGTTACCTTTGCGCCTGGTTATCTGTACATGCCCAGAACCAATGGCTTTAGCGGATTTACTTTCAGCATTCGATTCGATCGAAAATCAGAAGATGGTCCATCAAAGCCAGTGAATGATTAGGACACTGACAAAACTTTAGACACTCCTCTAAAACCTAAACGAAATGGGGCTGGGATCTAGCCGAGAATACGCTGGTCTTCAGTTTGCAGCCAATAAAGAGGCATGAGAATTCTTTTCATTCTTAGCCTTCTGGTTCTCGCAGCTTGTGGCCGAGTCAATTCAGGGGGAACTTCTGATCTGAACAAATGTGCCATGGTGAACGGAGTCCAATTCTGTTCATTGATTGGTCCCGCTAAATAAACTAAACTTTCCAGATGTCTCAATCAACGAAGAAGTCCGTTCTGGGCTTAGTGTTTCTAACTGTCTTTTTAGATCTCATCGGCTTTGGAATTCTAATCCCCATCCAACCCTTTTATGCACAGAAGTTAGGGGCCAGCCCAGCTGTCATTACACTTCTGGGAGCTTCATTCTCCGCCATGCAGTTTCTCTTCGGTTCTTTCTGGGGACGTCTCTCAGACAGAATTGGGAGACGTCCTATTATGTTGGCCAGTATCGCTATCACTGCGTTGGGGTATTTCATGTTTGGGATTTCAAATTCCCTAGCTATTTTATTTTTTGCGCGAATGCTCTCGGGCCTAGGAAGTGCGAATATCGGAACGGCTCAAGCGATCATTGCGGATAGTACTGACAAAGAGAATCGCGCAAAAGGGATGGGCCTGATTGGGGCTGCCTTTGGTTTGGGCTTTATTTTTGGACCTGTTCTTGGGGGGATTTTTGTCAGATTTGGTTTAGCGGCTCCCGCTTTTATAGCGGCCGCTCTTTCTACAATCAATTGGGTTTTTGCTTTTATGAAACTTCCGGAAACTAATCCCGGAAAGCGTTTTGAATCTTCAAAAGTGGTTTCAGTTCGTCCACAGCTTTCTTGGGCGGCTCTGAAGCATGCAGCGAGACACCCGCAGGTTGGTTTTATTCTTTTCATGTTTTTTATTTTTTCCGCTTCTTTTTCAATGATGGAAAATGTTTTGGGACTTTTCATTCAACATTATTGGGTTCCACTGGGGAGTTTGGGAACCGAAATGGAAGGAAAGCAGTCAGCGAGTTTAACTGCGTATATGTTAATTGTGGTGGGCTGTACGGCTACTTTGGTTCAGGGCTATTTCATTGGAAAGCTCGCCAATCGCTTTGGAGAAAGAAAATTACTGGCCACGGGTCCCGCTTTAGTGGGCTTAAGTTTTCTCCTCATTCCTTTTATTGGTTGGTCGGGGGTATATCCCGGGATGTTGGGCATCGCCATTGTGATGGCGTGTGGAACGGGTATTACGCATCCTTCACTTTCAAGCCTCATTTCTCGTTCTGTTGATCCGGACGAACAAGGAGGTGCCTTGGGTTTAGGGCAATCTCTAGCTGCACTCGGAAGAGTTTTAGGTCCCTCTGTGTCGGGGCTTCTTTTTCAAGTTTATCCAGGGCTTCCTTTTTGGACAGGGTCATTTTTTCTGGTCATCACTGCACTCCTTGCATTCGTGTTTCTGCGGCAAGCCAAAAAAGTCTAACGGTTTCCTAAAAGATCTCTGATAGTCCCCTGTCAGAAATGATTCAATCTTTACTCAAATGTATCTTGCTGACTTTCATCTTCACTCAAATTTTAGTGACGGCAAACTCAGCATTCCCGCTTTGGTTGATTACTTTGGAAAAAGAGGATTTGGTGCCATTGCTATCACCGATCACTTTTGTGAACAAACTTCTCTCATTGGGCGAGCAGCTTCCTATTTGGGAGTAACACTCACAACGGCCACTTTTCCGCTCTATCGAGAACTTCTGAAATCAGAGAAAGAAAGAGCTTGGGAGCAGTATGGAATGTGTTTGATTCCTGGAGTGGAAATCACTAAAAACTCAATTTCAAACCATCGTTCAGCTCATTTTCTGATTTTGGGTAATTTAGATCATATTGATCCCAATTTAGACATTAGCGAGTTATCTGATCGGGTGAGACCAGAAGGTGCTTTGGTCATTGCAGCTCATCCGGTATCGACTCAAAAATTAGAAAAGCAGACTTTTCACCTTTGGGATAGACGAAACGAGTTAGCATCAAAAGTAGATGCTTGGGAAGTAGCCAGTGGACCCTATTTATTTGATGAAGTGAGATATTCAGGCCTCCCCATGGTTGCCAGCAGCGATTTTCACTCCGAGAAAAACATGACTTCTTGGAAGACCGCTCTAAAGGCCGAAAAGAAGCAAGAAGCGATTCTTCATGCCATAAAAACACAGCGGCTTGATTTTCAGTTTTATCGGGAGGAGAAAGCGCGTGAGCCTTCTTATTGTCCTGTCCCTTGGAATATGGGTCCTCAATTGGGGCATTATGGGATGGGGAACGTGGTTAGCTTTTAAGCAGTTTGAAAGGCGACCTCAAAAAACCGACACGAGTTCTCTTCCTCCGGTCTCCATTCTAAAACCCTTAAAGGGCAATGATGCAGGTCTCTTTGAAAACTTAGAAAGTTTTTTTAATCTTGATTATCCAGATTACGAAATCGTCTTCTCAGTAACCGAACAGACCGAACCGGCGATTGCTGTAGTTCAAGAGCTTCTATCAAAGTACCCACAAATTGATGCCAAACTCATTTGTGAGCCACAGAAAACGGGTCCCAATCCAAAAATCAATAATCTGATAAGTGCCTACGAGCTTGCCAAATATGATGTGATCCTCATTAGCGACTCAAACATTCGCGTAAAACCAGCCTATTTAGTTAACTTAGTTCCTGATCTTAGAGAGTCTGTTGGAATCATAACGGCAGTTGTTGCGGGCGTGTCGCCTCAAGGTCTGGGCGGGTGGCTCGAAGCCTCTTACTTAAATACTTTCTTTACCCGATGGATGGTTTTTACCAAGAAACTTGGTTTTCCTAGTGTCATTGGAAAATCCATGATTTTTAAGAAAAGCACCCTCAAGAGATTGGGGGGGCTAAAGATTTTGGGACATTACATTGCTGAGGACTATATGGCTGGCCACGGGATTCAAAAATTAGATTTAACCGTTGAGCTGATGCACTCGCCGATTGAGCAGTTTATCGGGAATTATTCATACAAAAGCTTTTGGTCTCGTCACTTAAGGTGGGGAAGAATTAGAAAATCGATTGCCCCGATTGCATTTCTGATAGAACCCTTCTTTTTTTCCACGGTCTCTGGTGCGCTAGGAGCATTTGCCCTCAGCTCGGTCTTCAAATGTTCGCCTGTCCTGATCTGGTTTCTTCATATGGCAATGTGGGGAATTTGCGATGTTGTAATCTATAACCTAATGGATCAGGTTTCCTGGAAGTCGATTGGGGCGTGGATGATTCGAGAGGGGCTTGCTCTGGTTCTTTGGGTTTCAATTTTTTCGGGCAATACCGTCTCCTGGAGGGGAAGAGATTACCATCTCTTGCGAGGGGGGCTCCTTTCAGAAGGTGGGGGCCCATGAAGTTTCTTTGGGGAGCTGCAACCAGTAGTCACCAAATCGAAGGATACAATACTAAAAATGATTGGTGGGCTTGGGAACAGGCTGGAGCGATTGATCGAAAAGAAGTCAGTGGGAGGGCAACCGACCACTGGAATCGTTTCCGAGAAGATCTGAGACTCGCAAAAGAGCTAGGACTTAATTCGTATCGGCTTTCTATTGAATGGTCTCGAATAGAGCCGGAAGAGGGAAAGTGGGATTCGCAGGCTCTTGAGTGGTATGCCGAAGTTTTGGCGGAATGTGAACGGCTTTCCTTACTCCCCATGGTGACTCTGCATCATTTTACCTCGCCGCTTTGGTTTGCAAATCAAGGGGAATTTACTTCCGAACTTTCGTATCACAAATTCGTAAATTACGTCCGAAAGATTGTTAAGACTTTGGGAAATCGGATTCCTCTTTGGTGCACTTTTAATGAGCCGGTGATTATGTGTGTGGGAAAATTCCTGGCGGGATTTCAGCCGCCTGCTGTCTATGAACCGGAAAAGTGTTCTAAGATGTTTCGTGGAATTTTAAAATCCCATGTCAGAGCTTACGATTTGATTCATTCCGAAATGCCTCAGAGGAGAGGTCCGTGGAGACATCACCCCTTAATGGTAGGATACGCCCACAACATGATGGATTTTGTTCCTGCTCGCCATTGGCATCCGATGGAGCGATTTCTTACTTTTATTGGGCGAAGTTTTTACAATCAGAGCTGGCTCGACGCCACTACCGGTAAAACACAAAATTTTGGGATCACCGGCCTTGTGCCGACTGCACCCGAAGTGAGGGAGGCTTTAGGAAGAGTGACGACGGATTTTATCGGGATTAATTATTATTCCAAGGCAGTCATGCGCTGGCGGGCTAAAGGAGAACACTTTGAAACTGCTCCTGGGTTTCCTTTTGGGATTGGGTTTAGTGATCCCGGGCAACCGGTATCAGAGATGGGGTGGGGATTTCACCCGGATGGCCTTCGTCGAATGATTCGTTTTTCGAAAAATTATGGGCTCCCTATTTTTATTACCGAAAATGGAATAGCCGATGGCGCCGATTGTTTTCGCGCTCAGTATTTAAAAGACCACCTCCAGGTCGTTGCGAGTGAAATCGAAGCCGGAGCAGACATTCGGGGTTATTTCCACTGGTCCTTGCTCGATAATTTTGAGTGGGTCAAAGGCTTTCGCCCGCGGTTTGGTCTTATCGAAGTCAACTATGAGACTTTTCAACGCACTCCCCGGCCCTCTTTCTTTGAGTATCAAAAGATCATCCAGCGTCACCAGCTCGGCTATGAAGCCCCGAAAAGCAAGATATTGAAAATATGATAGATTTTCAGGTATTTTCCCTAACCAAATCTTAACACACCAAATAGCGCCAAATCCTTAAATTCTCTCGAAACTAATAGGCCAAAAATACAACCGGAGGTTTTTAATGAGAACGAAGATTTGGCTCTTAGCCCTAACCATGTTTCAAATGGCTGGGCTTTCCCAAGCAAACACCCTCATCAATGGGGCGGGCGCGACTTTTCCTTACCCTCTCTATTCCCGATGGTTTAGTGACTATCAAAAAATTTCTCCTGCAACTCAGATTAATTATCAATCGATTGGAAGCGGTGGGGGAATTCGACAATTTACGGATAAGACCATCGATTTTGGTGCCACTGACAGTCCTATGACGGATGAACAATTAAAAAAAGTAGGGGAATCTGTACTGCATATTCCCACGGCGATTGGGTCGGTGGTTTTAAGCTACAATCTTCCTGGCCAGAAAAAACTGAAGTTAGACTCTGATTTAGTGGCAGCCATTTTTTTGGGCGATTTAAAAAAATGGGAAGATCCTCGTCTTAAAAAACTAAATCCAGATTTGACCGCTTCTGGCGATATCGTGGTTATTCATCGTTCTGATGGAAGTGGGACTACCGCGGTTTTCACTGATTATTTATCTAAAGTGAATCCCCAATGGAAAGAAAAAGTCGGCACGGGAACTTCAGTAAAATTCCCCGTAGGACTGGGCGGAAAAGGAAATGAAGGAGTTGCCGGTCTCATTAAACAGACCCCCCTGAGTTTTGGGTATGTCGAATTTGTTTATGCGAAAACAAATCAACTACCAGTAGCTTTTCTCAAAAATTCACAAGGTGAATTGGTTGAGCCAACGCTTGCCAGTTTGACCGCGGCGGCAAACTCCATGATGGGTTTAATGCCTCAAGACTATCGGCTTTCAATTACCAACTCAGCAGGTAAGGGGGCTTATCCAATTAGTTCTTTTACCTACTTGCTGATTCGCAAAGATATGTCGGCTTCAGACAAGGGAGCTGCTCTAGTTGGTTTTCTGAAATGGGCAATCAAGGACGGGCAAAAAACGGCTGCCACCTTGGACTACGCCCCTCTACCAGCGTCTCTGGAAAAAAGACTACAAAACACGATTCAAACCATCAAAGTTGCTCAGTGATTAAGCCGTCTAAAAGAAAAGACGTTCGCAGAGCAGACCGAATCTTTTTCTGGGGACTCCGGTCCCTCTCGGGCTTGCTCGTTCTGGCACTCGTGTCGATGGGGTATTTTCTCTTCGATGCTTCGGAGCTCGCGATTCAAAAAAACGGTTTTATCTCTTTTGTTCTCAGTACGGATTGGGATCCGGTACAAGATATTTACGGAGCCCTACCGGTTATTTTTGGAACACTCGTTTCCTCATTTTTAAGTCTCGTGATTGCTTTTCCCTTAAGTCTGGGCATTGCTTTGTTCCTGAATGAAATTGCGCCAGCTAAGACCGCTCGAGTAGTAGGTTTTCTGGTAGAGATGTTAGCTGCTATCCCCAGTGTGATTTATGGTTTGTGGGGGATTTTTGTTCTTGTTCCTTGGCTTCGAGCCCATGTCCAACCCTTTTTCATTAGCAATCTTGGCTTCCTTCCCCTTTTTCAAGGGCCTGCCTATGGCGTGGGAATGTTTTCAGCGGGTTTTATTTTGTCACTCATGATTCTTCCAACCATTTCGTCGATTGCTCGTGAAGTGTTTGCCGCTATTCCTAGAATTCAGCGCGAATCAGCTCTCGCCCTGGGGGCCACCCGTTGGGAGATGATTAAGCTTGCAGTAATTAAGAGCTCAAAAGGCGGTTTGTTTGGCGCCATGATGCTAGGGCTGGGGCGTGCATTAGGGGAAACCATGGCAGTCACCATGGTCATTGGAAACAGGGCTCAAATTGTCAGCTCTTTATTCGCGCCAGCGCAAACCATGGCCAGTGTGATCGCCAATGAATACGCCGAGGCCACCAGTGATATTCACTTGTCCTCTCTTGCTCTGGTTGGGTTTCTTTTGTTTTTAGTCACTTTTTTAACCAGCAGTGTTGCAAGAATTCTCGTTTGGAGAGTGAAATGACCACTTTGAGAAAGCAAATTGGGGATTTCACTCGGCTTCGATATAAACGTCGAAAATCACTTAGCCTGTGGATGACTTTCGTTCTCACTTTGGCGGCCATTTTGGCTTGTGGTGCTTTGTTTGCTGTCTTCGGCTATGTCATTTTTCAAGGCGTCCCTCATCTGACCCTT
>Ga0214923_10005547_pt1 | contig 14628 bp, 14 predicted proteins | sample LL1510_MetaG_FD_177993 | JGI IMG/M metagenome (GOLD analysis project Ga0214923, IMG submission 177993) | Freshwater microbial communities from Lake Lanier, Atlanta, Georgia, United States - LL-1510 | ecosystem: Environmental > Aquatic > Freshwater > Lake | place: USA: Georgia | collected... | reverse complement strand
TATCCATACTGAACACCTTTGAAAACTCCATAAAACGATTCTAAAAATTTCAATTTAAAATATCTGTAAAAAACTTAACACGTTATAAATGATTTTTGATATTCAGATCTATTGGTAAAAAAAAAATACCACTTGTTATGGTGATTTTATTTCAATTAGTAACTTGGTTGCTTAAAAAATGGTAAAGTATCTGCAAGTTGAGTTTGCCATGTTCTATCAGGATTAAAACCAACTTCGATGATATCTTCTAATACTTTTTCATAATCCACGATTGTTTTTGAAATGTATTCAAAATTTTCCTTCAATTCAAAAACTTCTTCTGCGATATCTAGGCGACAATCACCACAAATCCTATGTTTCACTCCCTCATATTCTCCCGCATTCCATACACGATTACAGAAACCACATGAAACACTACTTATTCTTAAAATTCTCGGATACTCGAAAAGAGGAAACGCTATAACTTCTTCTTCATTTTCAACTGTAATCAAAGATGTGTTAAGAATTTCTTTCAAAGTAGTAATCATCTGGAATGCAAAGTCATTTACATCTGTTTATTTTACCAAAAAAAATTTCAATTTATGAAGTATTTTTATCTCTAATCTTTATTAATGATACAGATGGAATATCAAAGAAGAAATATAAATTGAAGTTTAAAAATAACATGGTAAACATAAATAAATAATGAATAACGTCCAATACCGAAATTATACTATTACTGCCTTGAGAGAAGAATGTAAAAAGCGTCATATTAATAATTATTCTAAACTTAAAAAAGATGAACTTATTAATATACTGGAATGTGATGATCGTAATATTAAAGTAATCTATAAAACTAGATCAAAAAAGGAACCTAACTCCAAATATATCACAGAAAAATGTGAGTGTAGAATGCCAAATACAAAAATCTTCGAATTTATGTGTAAAAATTGTCAAATACGCGTATGTTCGTCTTGTCTTGGTAGCGGACATTGTACAGTTTGGCCTGTTGGCGCTCCTATACAGAAACTCAAATGTGATAAGTGCGGTGGTATGGGAAAAATGTTTTAAAATAAGACACAATAAAGTTACGTTTTTATCTCAAACGCAAAACAAGATGAAGTGTACTTTCTTTCTGAATATTATAATCTGCTAAAGTTCTTCCATCTTCTAATTGTTTACCAGCGAAAATCAAACGTTGTTGATCGGGTGGAATACCTTCTTTATCTTGAATTTTTTGTTTAATATGATCAATAGTATCAGAATCTTCTACATCTAAAGTGATAGTTTTACCAGTAAGTGTTTTAACGAATATTTGCATTTCCTTTTTAATAAAGAACATATTTTTTTAAATTAAACCAATTTTTTTAATCCATTTATCTTCTTACTTAGAGAACTTGCGGATTTTTGAATTGTTTACTGTACCACCAAAAATTTTATCTTATTTTCTGGATAAGTATGATAAGTATGATAAGTATGATATGTTTCCAATCTATTTAGATTGGAAAGAATAAAAATTGCGTTAACTGGGAATCGAACCCAGGTCAAAACGTTGGCAACGTTCTATCATAGCCATTAGACCATTAACGCTGTATAAGGAGATCATCGATAAAATTTATGATTTATCCAGAAGATAATACCATATAGTGGTCTCCTAAATAATATACTATTTCTTTGACACACTTTTTGGTTTTATTCAACCTTATCCGTACTTTTTCTTTCGAAAACAGGTTAGGATCTTGGGAACAGAAAGATTCATTTCAGATACCAACAGCAGTACACATCAGTTTACTTATATTTACCAGAGAACGATCATTAATCGTGATCCCCAAAAAAATTTTCTTTCGAAATTGGGTGGTTAAGTAAAATTTAGAATCAAACCATACTTGGGATATTTTATCTAAACTTCGAAACAAAATTATGATCCGAAAAAAAAATAGATCTCCTTTATTAAATACAATAATCTTTTTAAATTATTTTATTTTTATTAATTGATCATACCAAACCAATTTTGCACCAGAAGATACTTGTGACTTTGGAATTTAAAGAAAACCTCTCACAAGCAAAAATTTCATATTAAATAAAATAGATCTCGATATATACTATATACCCTTTTTACATTACACTTCTCAAAAAGTACTGTAAATACAAAATGTTCGTTTAAAAAACCTGTATACAATTAAATTTTTTCTCAAATATATCTACCGAAGACGATAAAAAATCAGGAGTAATACAATCATTTTATGTAGCAGGAAATCCATTTTAGAATTTCATATCAGCTGTAAAATATAGTTGGAAAAAAATATACCATTTGACCAACGAAGACATTATTATAACATTTGGATATTCATACCTTACTTTTATAAATAGTCCAAATATTTTGATAGCATACTGGAAATCTGATGATATAAGTATGCCACATAATTCAATCAGTTATTGGTCAAAATCCACCGGAGCAAATTACTATTATTGTGGAAGTTCCCCATATTTTTTAACATATCCCACCAAGGACATCTTCCAACTCAGAATTTATATTAATTTCATAAATATTAAATAATACTTTAAAAGAAATAAACCAGCCCTAGCGCGAAAGTTCAAAACCTTTAAAAATTGCTGATACTTTTTTTATAAAATAAAAAATATTAGACTAAATAAATATCATGAATAATATATGCGACTTAAATAGACATTTTTTATCAAAACAATATGGAAATGGACATCACCACTATAATAATCAGCAATTTACTATAGAATTTAATAATAAAAAATATATAATACCACTAAGTCATTTTCAACAACTCGCTCCGATAGATTTAAATGTATCTGATAATTCGGAATTATACGAGCATAACAAATCTGTGAAAAAATTTACAGGAGTACCTATACGGATTTTTTTTGACTTACTAAGTATACCAAGAAATAGATTGATAACTATTGAATGTATGGATAGTTATAAATATACTACTATGGCTGATTTACTCATTCGTAATGAGTGTATACTAGCTTTTAAAGTCAATGATCATGATATATCTTTTAAAGATGAAGGCGGACCTCTTCGGATTATAATACCGGAAAATACACCTTTTTATCACAATAAAGATGTTTGGTGCTGGAAAGTTGAAAAATTTATTATTCATCCACAACCATTTGAACCTCGTATATTGTGTAAATAACTAGATGTATTTTAAAATTTAAAAAACCTCTCATGAATGAAAGTTATAACTCTCATATCGGAAACAAAATTTTAAAAATGCAGTCCTTCAAGATACCATTCTTGGGATATTTTATCCAAAATCAGCAACAAAAATATGATCCAAACAATCGATCTGCTTTATTAATAAAATCTTTTTATAGAAATCCTCGATAAAAAGGATAAAATAAGGGTTTTTAGCATTTAGATAAACAAATTATTCTCCATATTGAATAAAATGGGTGTCGATATATATATACTCCTTTTTATTGTATTGCTAATTGTATTGCTCTACATTGTACTTGGAACTACAAAAAGTACTGTAAATACAAAATCTGAAACACGAACATTTCTCCGTGTAAACAATCAATGTGCACAAGTAGATTGTACTGTGGACGGCAGCAATTGTTTTTCAGATAAACAAAAGTGCTTGCAAAAAACAATACAACCACCTAAAACACAAGAGACATTTCTTCGTGTAAACAATCAATGTGTACAAGTAGATTGTAAGATTGACGACAGTAATTGTTTTTCAGATAAACAAAAGTGCCTGCAAAAAACAATACAACCACCTAAATCACAAGACACATTTCTTCGTGTAAACAATCAATGTGTACAAGTAGATTGTACGATTGACGACAGCAATTGTTTCTCAGATAAACAAAAGTGTCTGCAAAAAACAATACAACCACCTAAATCACAAGACACATTTCTTCGTGTAAACAATCAATGTGTACAAGTAAATTGTACGGTAGACGACAGCAATTGTTTTTCAGATAAACAAAAGTGTTTTATTTCGGGTTTACCAAAAAATAAATATACAGCTACCGAAGATGATCAAAAATCAGGAGTAATACAACCATTTTATGTAGCAGGAAATCCATTTTACAATTCCCTATCAGCTGGAAAATATAGTTGGAAAAAATATATACATGAAATAAATGATTTAAAAAAAGTTTTAAATCCAACAGTAATAGGTATAGCTGATGATTATGGAGTCGGATGGTGTGGAGCAGATAGTGATGGATCTTTCATGTTACCAAACGGAGACGTCATTATGACATTTGGAGATTCATACCTTAATTTCATAGATAGTCCAAATATTTGGACAGCATACAGGAAAGCTGATGGTATAAGTATGCCACATAATTCAATCAGTTATTGGTCAAAATCCACCGGAGCAAATTACTATTATTGTGGAAGTTCCCCATATTTTTTAACATACCCCACCGAGGACATCTGTCCAACTGACTTACCAGCTAAAAATTTTTCGGATATGGAGGCATTTTACAAACAAATTCCATGGTGGGGTGAACCGACAGGTTGTAGTAGTTTGATTCAGCCTAAAACTGATTTATCAATAAAAATAGCTTGGTTGTATGGTGGAATGACAAATTATTCAGGGAACCTATCATTATTATCATCAGTTATATATGGAGGAGATATTTATAAAAATCAGTTTGTTGAGGTAAAAAATGCATTTGACAATTCTGGTTTGAAGTTAAATCCATTTTTATGGGATAAAAACAGCGTAAAAGTAGATTTTCCGCAAATAATCCAACCTCTTAATACTTTTAATGTTGCTTCGATTACTTATGAGAAAATTTTTAAAGATGAAACAGATGATAGTTATGTTTTAGTGGGTTGTGAAAACAAAAAACCTTTTGGAACTAGTTTATATATTGTAAAAGGATCATATGATGAGTTAATTAACTGGAAAAATTTTAAAATTTGGAATGGTACAAATTGGGAAATGATATCAGATCCACAATCTTCGAATAGTGTACTATTTCCGATTGTGATAAAAAATGATAAACTATTTGGAGGATCCAATGTATCAGAAATCTATTATATAAGAGATGAGAAGTCTTATGGATTTTTCTCCCTTGGAAGCAACTTTGATAAAAATGGTGTAAAAAAATGGTGTATTTTCAAGTATAAATCTATATCGAAAAAATTAGAAGGTCCTTATGATATAGATAATACTTTTGAATATTTCTTACCTGATTGGGTAAATGATAATCCAACATATTATAATGTGTACGCTTTGCGAGTACACCAGGCATTGTTAAGCAAAGTTTCTGATCCAACTGGAAAATTGGAATGTATAATAAGTTATGTTGCTCAAGCAGTTTTTCCAACGCATTCTTCACTGAGTTTTGCTGAGGGAAGTGCATTTTATAACTACTATCCCCAATTTATCATGATTTATAAAAATTAAATATATTACAAAGATGGAATATTTTTGCAAAGAGTCTGAAACAATAGAATTCCCATACCTATATAACCGTGCTTCGGGAGACAAAATAAGACAATGGAGAATTCTTATACGTGTGACGACAGTTGATATGATACAAGTGCCTATAAAAGATGTGTATTTAAATGATCTACCAAACAATCTCAATGTTATTTATTGGACTGAATCAGGAGTTTACAATGGAAAACAAATGAAATCTAAACACACGATATGTAAAGAAACTAATATCGGAAAGAAAAACTTCAAAAATGCTTTTGGTCAAGCTATATCGATAGCCAATTCAAAAGTAGAAAAAAAAATAAAAGAAGGATTTGTGATAGATCTTGAATTAAAATCTCCACACAGTTTATGGTTTCCCATGTTGGCACACAACTATAAAGAATATTCGACTTTTATTAAATATCCCTGTTTTATACAGCCAAAATTAGACGGTATAAGATGTATTTCCACAATTGTTGACAAAAAGGTCGTTATGTATAGTAGATCCAGAAAAGAATTTTCATATACAAATGACCTGATCAAAAATATACAAAAGGAATTACAAGTTATTTTACCTCAGTTTTCGTCTGAAAATGAAAAGATCTTTGTAGATGGAGAACTGTACAGTGAACGACTTACACTTCAAGAAATAAATCAATATACACGAAAGAATAAATATGATAAGGAGACTGAACTGATAGATATACAATATCATATTTTCGATATAATGTTTCCATCTCGTTTAGATACTTTAAATTTTGGAAATAGATTGAAAATAATGCAAACTATTAAAGAAACAGAACTGATTAAAATCGTTCCAACATATCTGGTGTCAAATGAACCCGAAATTGATGAAAAATACAACAAATTCTTAGATCTAAAATTCGAAGGTGCAATAATTCGCTCACAAGAAGGTTTATATCAGTCAAGTTGTGATACTAAATCACAATTAAGGTCAAAGGATCTTTTAAAAAGAAAAGAAGTCTATAGGGGAGAATATCCAGTCGTTGGTTTTACCTGTGGTTCACATGGTAATGAGGTAAATTCTGTGATTTGGATATGTGAAGCAGAAAATGGTTTAAAATTTAAAGTTACTCCAAACGAAAGTTTTGAAAAAAGAAAACTATTATATGCAGACTGTTTACAATCTTTCCATAAATTTAAAGATCGGATGATTTGTGTTGAATATAGATCCATGTCTAAAGACAAAATACCACAACACGCTAAAGCTATATATTTTAGAGATATCGAATAAACTAAAATGAAAATTAATCTTAACTTTTAAAACAAAAAGATAACTTTTCATTTTGAGGATGGATACATACTTTGATTTTTTTTGCAATTTTTTGACATGTATGGATCTGAACAGTTTGAAGTGTTGTAATAAATATTGGAATATGAAGATTGAAAAAGAGTGGCTGATTGAAAAACTTTCAATTATATACACTTTTGAAAAACAAATACATATACCTAAAAAAATGAGATTTGTTCAGTACTTGGAATTCGTTTTCAATACAGAAGTACAAGAAATTTCTGGGCATAGGAACATGGAAAACGTTTACTCCATTTACATTGATTCCTGTAGATCACTTAATAAAGTGGTTATACCAAATAATATTAAATTTTTACACATTGGTGGATGTCCAAAATTGGATATTATAAAACTATTGGAAGATGTTCCAAATTGTATTACAACACTGCAATTAGTGGATGTCGAACTATGTGATTTTAAACTTAAAAAAACATGGATATATTTGGATTCCTTGGTACTTACAAATTCCAATATTCACTCTCTGGAAATACCAGAAGAATTGCAAAATCTTATATATATCAATATTTCAGGAACAAATATATGTTCTTTAGCATGGTGTAGTTCTAACGAAAATGTAAAAGATACCGAGTTTTATAGCTATAACCTTAAAAATAATCTCAATATATACAACGCACCAAATTTGAATATAATCACAAACTGCATGGATAAAATTAATGTTATTAGTCTTCAGACTGTCACTGGAAATATTTAAATATGCAATATGTTATAATGAATGGCATAGATCCTACACATAAACAAAGCATCCAAATATATTTATCATTAATACGACGTGCTCTCCTTATTTCTCTGATATCTCTCCGGAATATTTCACCATCTCCAAAAACCCACTGTAGTATTAGTATTTTGTTTTGTTCTTCAAGAGCGTCTCTATTAGGTAAACATCTTCTACAATATGGACAGGATGCTATTTTCTTATCACATATCGTGCACCAAATATTGGAACAATCCTCGCAATAACTAAATTCAGAACAAATATAAGCACAAATGGGACATTCTTTTGTGATCGTTTTGTATTCCTGATATAAACTCATTTATTATTAAATTGGATTTCTTTTTTTGTATTATATCAACTTAAAAATAAGGATTGAATAATTAAATGGATACTTACTTACTCGGTTGTTTAATAAATTTTACATTTAGTGAAGTCGAAAACGATAAAATCATAGTACATAATGAGAGATGCTCAATAAGCCATCTCATCTCCATAAAAGATGAAATCGTCTCACTATATAACAATAAATATTTATGCTCAAATATTTTTCATTACCCTTCTAAATCTTCGTTTACATGTAGTAATATTTTTGACGTTATAAAGGATTTTATGATATATGATCAAGTAAATAATAAGTTGAACATAAAAATCTGTACATATGATGATTTATGGCAGTTTATCTCGGGATTCGTTGACACAAATTCCAAACTCACCATTGAAGGTGATGACATTAAATTAGAAGTTTTTTCTGATTCAAATTTATTTCTCGAATGGCTTTCGTCTAATTCGATTCCGAGCAACTTGGGATCTAATGTACTTACATACTCATTCACAAACGTTATAGATTTATATGGAAAATTAATACCTTCTTCTCATTTAAAAAAAGAAATCGGATTTTTTATCAACAAATCGAAGAAACCCTGTGTATTTTATAAAAGAAATAAAAATGCCATAAAACCCACTAAACTAATGTATTCCGATGTCGGTTACGATTTATCCATAATTCAAAAAACAAAAGTCTTAAACTCAAAAACTGCATTATGGGATACGGGTATAGCACTACAAGTTCCCTATGGATATTATGCTGAAATCGTACCCAGATCTTCCATTTCGAAATCTGGGTACATACTCTCGAACAGTATCGGTATTATTGATCGTAGTTATCGAGGAAATCTTTTCGTTGCTTTAACTCGTGTATCAGATGATGCTATAGATATAGAAAGTAATCTTCCTTGGAAGTGTTGTCAGATTGTTTTCAGAAAGCAGAATTTCGTGGATTTAGAAGAAGACACGGACGAGAGCGGTTTCGAAATGACAACTCGAAACACTGGTGGATATGGTTCAACCAATGAGATTAAAAAATAATACTTTTGTTTAATAAAATGGGTGATTATTTTATAAATACTCAGAAATGGAAAGATTTTTTTGCTATATTTTGTAAACAATATATTACTCCGAGTACGTATAATGTGGATTTATCTTTTTTAATTACATGTTCACGTTCAAAATGTTACGACGCAGTAATGTTTATTTTAAAAAATTTTATTCAAGATGAGCAAATCAACCATCAGAATTATATTCGGACATTGTTATGTTTCAAAGACAGTATTATTTATGACATATGTAAGTTTATATTAAATAGTCCAACATCTTTTCCATCTTGGTTTCAAGTTTTGTTGAAACCAAAAACAACAACAGATATTTCGCCAATTGAATATACGGCAGGATGGCTTTTTACAACACGTACATTTTTTATATCAACTTCAAATTTGTCTCAGTTACTTCAAGGAGATTTAGAATTTATAACTAATATTAAAAATATATCTATATTTCTATGGAAAGATGTTTCAATTAAACCTTTTCAAAAAAATGATTACTTGGATCCAACTTTCATTGTGGATTTTTTAAATCAAAATATATCCAACATAGACACTGATTATGAAATATATGATACATTACTCGGTATGTGTACTTGTCAAAGTTCTTTACAATATACCCTCATTCGCGATATTTTAAATGATTATAAAGCTGTTACGGAAGAAGAAAAACAACTAATCTCCAATGTTAAAGACAAAAAAGATTATTCGAGTATGTTGATGTTTACCAAACATTATATCGATTTATATATCATAGCCAAAAAACCAACGTACAAAATAAAAAATTGTCAACAAAGTGATACCACTGGTTTTGGTTCTACGTTTCAAAAGGATTATATATCTGTAGATATGTTTGTAAAATATTACAACTTTAATCCATCAATAACACCAGCTCTTTTTTTACAAGGTCCATTTTCATCTTTTTTGCAAATTACTGTACTTAATGATATACTTGATAATTACAGTGGTGATTTCACCTATCTTATCGCAGCTTTAACCACTCAAGATACGAATTTATCACATCAATTTGGGGATGTTTTTACTCTTGATAAAACTTCATATGGCTTGGTAAAAGATTTCAGAGAGTTGATCCTTTTTAATATGGATAATATTATAACTTTTTTCAAAGGTATAAATCAATATCTATCATCGATCGATAAAGATAAATTTGAACATTTTAAAACTATATTAACGAAGTTGATGAAAGGTTCAATTCTAAAGTATTTCTCACTATCTACTTCTAATATAAAAACAATATCAGATTTTTTTAACAACAAAGACAATAAAAAAGGTATAGATAATTTAAACAAATTCTATCAAGAAATCATAGATCCAAAAACAGTCGCGTTTTTTTCAGCCGAAACATATAAACAATATTTTTATTGTGATGGAAAAGGTGTTTGTAGTTTATATACGAAAGGTGACTGTACAAAAAATCAACCAAACTGTTACTTAAATGATAGAACATGTGAAAACAACTGTATAAGTGTTACTAAATATGCTTGCATTGATGGTACCTGTCAATATATAGATCCATCAGAATGTGGTAAAAATATATCATGTTATGACTCTAATTTGTGTGATAAAAAATGTGATATAAATTACGCTTGCAGAGAAACCCGTATAGGTAAAAAAAGATGTGAACCGATTTACGACGCTTCGGATTGTGGCTCACTAGGAGGTTGTATAAAAAATGATCCACTTTGTCAAAAAAAATGTCCGAATTTTTCTATGTACATATGCGGTGATGATGAAAAATGCAAAGAAGTTAGTATTTGTCCTCCGGGTTCAAATTGTCTCACATCTTTATCGGACTGCGAGAAAATATGTACACCGAAATCTAATTCAAATATCGCTGAAAAACCAAAGTCATATATATGGGTAGTTATAACATTTGGAGTATTGGGAATTATAATTTTGATTATTGTATTTTTAATTAGAAAAAAAAAGAGATTATAAAAAGCTTTCATATCTCCTTAATGCTTTTTGAAAATAATCATCAAATAGATCGTCAGATAAAAAACTGAACTTTGTCCTTAACTTGGATATTATTTTTGGTAATGAATGTGCTTTAAAAGTGAGATATTTTATCCTAAATTCAGTGTTGTCAATCTCATCAATCATATTATCCAAGATAACATCTTTATTCTCATCTTCGAATAAAGATTTATTGATAGTATTTTTAAAATATCGAAAAAATGATACCCATTCATCTTCATAAAAGAGATTGTCGTCTTGATACACTACTTGGTAAATATTTAAAATTCGATGGTAATAACCTGTTGTACACATCCATGTATTTTCATGTTCTTTTTTTATAGATGATGATGTTATATCTTGAATCAAGAGTAGTTTTAAAGAATCAGATAAGTATAACCATATACTTAGAATTAAACTTAGAAGTGTTATGTTTTGACTCGGATGAAGAGAGGTTTTATCATTTACAATTCGTTTGTTAAAAAAGTTAATATGATCTTTATACTCTGAATTAATAATAAAATCATAAATATCATTCACTTTACATTTCTTATTCTTTTCTACAATAGCTGAAACTATATCTATTTTTGGAAGTAGTATGTGAACATTTTCTTTGTGATCAAAAAATTCTGTGTTACTTAGTACGTCTTCACTTATATTCAAGAATTGTAAAGCTTTTTGTTTAGCAACTGCACCGGTATCTTGAGATAACAAAAAATCTGCACAATTAGATTTTAAGTTGTACGACACTTCATTATTCTTCATAATATCCAAGAACCACTGTATATATTTACTCTTATAATTTTTCGATACCAATGACCATAAATTTTTCATGATCTGTATCTGATATTCGAGTTCACGATCAATTTTTCCAACTTTATGAAATAAAACCATGTATGCATGTATTTTCAAGTATGGATTCGAAAACATTTCTATATAAGAAATTCTAACTTGAGTATCAGGTATTTTGCTTAGTAAATACAGAGAGTGTCTATACATATCACAGGATTCTGCGATCCTTATCCTTCGTGATATACTAATTTTTTCATATAAAATTAAAAAGTAGATATACTCCTCAAAAATTTTTACTGGAGTAATATTAAAAGCCGAACATATGATTTCTAATACTTCATTTAGATCTTGATCATCTAGCAATGTTAAACTATCTATCCTGTCTTGTAATGATCGACTCATATCGAGACAATTTTCTAATTTACAATTATACATATTTCAACCATATACTTATGTATTTATTTCGTTTTATTGTCGATGCAGATCTTTGTCTGTTCATAAAAAAACTGTTTGACTCTATACTGACTCTGAGATATATTATTTACAGTAAATGTATCTCCCACATATATCCGAAAGTCCTGTTTATATATCGAGCCAAATCGTGTGTCAATAAAATCAAAATGGATTAAGGTCAAAGGTATTTTATGTTTCATTGCTATATGAAATATTCCCGAGTGCATTTTTCCATAGTTAAAACGTTTAATATAAGGTGATTCACACGGATAGCAGAAAACAAATTTATTTTCTTTTACAGCTTTTATAATATTATATTCCACATAACTAAAAGCATCTTTTTTTGTTGTCTCAATACAAGTAACAACTCTGTTAAACGAGAATATATTATTCAGAGTTTTCTTCATTACAAAAACAGTTTCTCTCGGAATTAAAACCGCAGAAACACTTTCAAACCTATCTGAACCATAATTAGCCAAAATTATTGAAGGCTGATTGGGTAATTTATGGAAGTTATCACGTATATAAAAATGTTCTTTGAAAAGTTTTCCCACATCTTTTTTTATCGTAAGTCGATTTGATCGATTGATAATAAGAAAACCCTGAAGCAGAAAAGAAATATTTCTCCTGTAAATGAAAAGACATATAAGTACTATGGAATATTTTATACTTGTTGAAATAGATAGACAAAGTATTGAAATACATAATACCAGTACAGTCGATGTAATTGATAGTAGGTAGTATGTTTTTTCGTGTGTATAATTATGTATACTGGGAATAATACATAAGCAACATATACATAGAATAAAAGCGATCGAATTTATAAACATTTATTGGAAATTATTTGATGTTAATAAATAAATACATGTTTTCTGGGATATATAAATCAACTAATAACTATTATAGTATAAATCATGCTTATGAATTACCTTTGCCAAGAGGAGGTTATTGTGGAGATCAGAAAAATTATCGTACAAAACCGAATCCCACTGTACATTTATCTTCAAATGAGTTACATGAACCTTTTTTAAGTAATACCGTTGGACCAGTAAATAATCTTTTTAATAGACTTCAACAATCAACCCAACCAAAAGAAACTAATCTACCAGATTCACATATTAAATCTGGATTTTCTTTACATGAATACTTGGATTATTACACTACGGCTCCAGCAGGAGCTGCCAATCCTTCTAGTTCACAGCCTGTCATTTACCCCACAAAACCAACTAGACCCGGACAAAGTGAGTATTACAGTACCGCTCCAGCAGGATCTGCCAACCCTTCTAGTTCACAGCCTGTCATTTACCCCACAAAACCAACTAGACCCGGACAAAGTGAGTATTATGAAAAATTGGAAAATGAACGATGTCTTTCGTGTGGAGATATCCCAAACAATAAAATAACCGATACTGATGCTAAATATTATTGCACAAAACCATATTATGTCTGTGGATTAAGTAATCCATTCTTTGAAAAATAATTTTTACTTAGAATAAATGGCTAATCTCAGTAAATTTAATGAAAAATTTCCATGGATACAAATATTTGTAGTTTTCAGTATACTTGTATTTATAGTTAGTATTTTGATATCAAAAGAGATAGATAAGGGTTCAATACCTGCAAATCATAATAAAGTTAGAAGTATAAATTCTGTCATATATACTTTGTCTCTCATAGTTTTAACTTCAATGATAAGTATATTTTTTACAAGACAATTAGGTTGCAGAGAATCTACATCTGGAAAAAGTTTCGCTATTGTTGCAGAAGCTGGTGTTATTCTATTTTCTATAATAGTTCTGATTTTATATATCTCAATATTAAATAATTCAGACATGGAATTCTTGAAAAATACAAATGTGAAAAGTTATGTCACCATGAATGTTGTGATCATTTCAATGGCACTTTTGTTTGGTGGTTATACATTATATGAATCTATAAGGGATAGATAAATTGATTTTAATAACATTGGGATATCTTCAAGAAAAGAATGGTGACAACAATCAAAGAAACTTTGATTTTTTTATTTCAGATGCAACTTCAAAATTTTCTCACTGAAGTACAGATAACAAAATTATTGGAGAATATAGAAACAGATCTACAAAATACTTGTAAACATACTATACAGATGGGAAAAAATTCGGGTTCGATTTGTAATAGAAAATGTCCGGGTTTTGCATACTGTAAAGTACATATGAAATTGTATGATGGTTCCCAAAAACAATGTAAGTATCTAAGCAAAAAAGGTTTACAATGTAAAAAATTTTCTGAAAAAATGTATTGTAAAAGTCATTCTCACCTTCATGATAATGAGGATGAAAAAAAGGTTCCTGAAGTGGTGACAGAAGAACTACCTGAGGTTCCTGAAGTGGTGACAGAAGAACTACCTGAGGTTCCTGAAGTGGTGACAGAAGAACTACCTGAGGTTCCTGAAGTGGTGACAGAAGAACTACCTGAGGTTCCTGAAGTGGTGACAGAAGAACTACCTGAGGTTCCTGAAGTGGTGACAGAAGAACTACCTGAGGTTCCTGAAGTGGTGACAGAAGAACTACCTGAGGTTCCTGAAGTGGTGACAGAAGAACT
>Ga0214923_10005546_pt1 | contig 14629 bp, 17 predicted proteins | sample LL1510_MetaG_FD_177993 | JGI IMG/M metagenome (GOLD analysis project Ga0214923, IMG submission 177993) | Freshwater microbial communities from Lake Lanier, Atlanta, Georgia, United States - LL-1510 | ecosystem: Environmental > Aquatic > Freshwater > Lake | place: USA: Georgia | collected... | reverse complement strand
ATAAAGGGATAGATATTTTTACATCTGATTGTGGTTTAGGAGCAAATGAAGAATTTGAACAAGAAGGTAGTTTATGTTTCTTAAGTATTAGTCAACTTTTATTAGGATTATTAATTTTAAAAATTGGTGGAACTGCTATATGTAAAATATTTATTCCTTTTACTAAACCATTAAGTTTGAGCATATTATATATTTATACAATCTATTTTGAAAAAATACATGTTATTAAACCATCAAGTGGTTCTCTAGCTAATTCTGAAGTTTATATTATTGGTATAAATAAAAAATATCATTTGTCAGAAAATAATAAAAATGTATTATTTGATGTTTTGGAAAAAATTGATATGGATAAATCATTGTTTTCAAACATTTCAGATAAATTTATTGAAGAAATGGCTGAACTTTCTAATATGTTTATTCGGTTACAGGAAGAATATCTTAATAGATCTTATTTTTATTATGACAATCCTAAAATATTTGATAAAGATAAATTTGATTATATATATGATGCTAAACAAAAATACGCACAGAAATGGATTATAGATAATAATTTCAAATTGATTGATAAACCATTATAATAAGATTTATAATTTTTTATAATAATAATTATAGATATGAATAACTATTTTCTTTCAGAAAATAAAAAAGCAATAATTTCTGGTTCTTTAGCAGGAGCTATTGGATATTGTTCTACATTACCATTAGACTATATTAAACAGCATATGCAGAATAATAAATCTTTACATACAATAATTCAAAATACAAAACCAAGAACTTATTTTAATGGTGGTTTGATCGGTTTAACAACAATAGCACCACAAATGGCTATAAAATATTTTTGCTTTCATAACTTTAATAAAATTTTTGATAATAAACAAACATCTGCATTTTGTGCTGGTATTGTTGATGGTGCTTTTCTAGGTCCTATACTTGCTATTCAATCCTTCAAACAGATGGAGATTACTAAAAAAAATATAAATTATATAGATATTATAAAAAAAAATTATATTTCTCTTGTAATACCAATGGCACTACGTAATGGTGTTTATACTTGTTCTGTTCTAGGTGGATATTTTTATATAAAAAATAATTTTATAAATAATAAGGAAACAAATTTTATCCAAAACTTTTTTATAGCAAGTGTGCTAAATATACCAGGAACTATATTATCTAGTCCATTTGATGTTGTAAGAGCAAGATATACAAATAATCTACTAAATAATAATAATAAACTATCTCTGTTTAATCTTACAAAATCTATTTATAAAGAGGGTAAATTAAAGGCTTTTTATAGAGGTTATCCTTCACTATATATAAATTTTACTTTAAGATTTCCATTAACTTTTGCCTTGCAATTTGAAATATTAAAGGTATTATAAAAAAAGTTCTAAATAAGGCAAGCACTCTGCCTAAAATTCATCCACCTCATAACAAGGCAATTCTTCAAGTTTCTGAGAGAATTTTTCAAAGTCCTCCTCAGATTCACCAGAATGCTCCTTCACGAGGGGCATCAATTGCTCGAACTTATAGCCCTGCCAATATAAGAGCATACGCTTCCGTTCGCATGTTTCAAGAGTTTCCTTCACTAAAGAGAAGGCTGTCCTTCCGCCATGGAGTTTTTGTAAAAGGGGAATTTCTTCCCCAGAACTCAATACTCCAAGTAATGAAGCATCGTTAATGCCCTGAGCTTGAAATAAACCTAGCATAACGCAAGGAACCAATCTCGACATCACGATAGTATCTTCCTCTTGCTGAGGAAAGAGCCTCTCTATCATGTCGTCTAAACATCCCCTAAGACCATCCACAATAAAGGGTGATCTCTCATCTCCATATCTAGGACTTTTAGAGCCTTCGCTACGAGTTTCAGTCATGTCGGTAATGAAATATTCAATATATATATATTTTCAATTTTTTTATAGTGTATGGAATATACCAGGAACTATATATTATCAAGTTCTTTTGATGTTATTAGAGTAATATATACTAATAAGCTTGTAAATAATAATAACACTCTAATTTAACAAAATCTATTTATAAGGCATTTATAAAGGTTATTATTCATTATATGTAAATTTTGATTGTTAAAAAATATTAATATATATGATAACCGCTACAGTATAGAAAGGTATTACTGTGCCTTGTTAGCACCCGCCTTCGCTCGCAGAGCCAACGCGCAGGTTAATAAGAGTCTTTAGGCTTCTCTTGTGATTCTGTTTTTGAAAATTGATTTATGAATAAGGAAAATTGGAATTGGAAAAAAAGAAAAAAATCTACATTGTTAGGATTGAATATACTTTCCAGTATATTTCCTACACCCTTAGAGATCATGATTTACAAATAAATGAAATCTAGGGAAATTTATCTTATTTTTTATAATAAAAATTGATTTTTATATATAATTATTATTTTATACATCTATATATATGAAAGCCTTGTTCAATACAATTAATCGTTTTATTTCAACAAAACCAAAATCAGCATCACAAATGTATGGTAGATGGTGTTTAGATTATGAACATTCCATACAAGATAGAAAAGTGTATCTTACAAACATGGATCACTGTGGATGTTGTGGAAATATTATAAATGAAATTAAATCTAATTTTGATAATATTAAAAAAAATAAAGAGTCTCCAAATGATGATGATTTATTACCATATTTTTTATAGATTAAAATGTATAAAAAATTGAAAATAAAAAAATAAAATTAAAATTATTATATATGGCAGAGGAAAATAATAATATTATAGATTACAAACCCTATGAAAAATATATTATAAAAATTCAAAGTTATTATAGAGGTTATAACTGTAGAAAGAATAGATTACCAAATATTTTATATCAAGTTAAAAATTTTTTAGAAAAAAAAAATATAAAAATAAGCACTACATCTAAAGATGGTAGAATAAATAGTTGCATAGATGAAAATTTAATAATAGAAATTTTGAAAAATAATAAATATAAAATTTATATTCCAGAAGTAAGGAATTGGTATGACATATTATTATATGATAATATTTATAAATGGATACCTATAAATATAAAAATAACAACAACTATAACTTCAGATAATACTGGAAATTATGCGATGTGTGTTTATGCTTATACTGACGAGAAATTAGATTTATATAAATCATATTCTAATGGTAAAATGACTAATATTTTATTAGATAAACTAGAAAAAAAAAAATTTAATAAAAATTATATCAAAGACTATTTCTTTCTTGTAATAAATAAAAATAATACAAAAGAAATTATAATCAATAGTGTGAAAGGATTAGATTCTTTAACATCAAATATAAATAATTTACCTTTTCAAGTTAAATGGAATAAAAATAAAGAATATTCTTATAAAAAAATAAAAACTTTTATTGATAAATTTTTGGAAACTCAGCAAAAAACAAAAGAATCTTGGAAGGAAATATATTTATCAAAGATTAGAGATCTCAAAATTTGAATTACTTATTTGACGGTGACCAATTTTGAATCTACCTGAAAATATAAAATTTTTTTTAAAGACATCACTGTTTAAAAACTTTACTACACAATCCAAATTAATTTTTTTTTGGGGTAATAACATTATTAAATTGCCACCAAAATAATTTACTTTACCAATAAATGCTACTTCATTTTCTCGTGTTAAATTATGTATATAAATACAATCTTTATTAAGATTTTCTTCTATAAATTTAATATTTCGTAAAGCACCCCATTGAAACCAATTTTTATCATTAAATTTTTTTATTTTCCTATCTAATAGTATATTTTTATTTTTTAATAAATAATCATCTATTGCTTTATTACCTGATGGATAATTATTAATTAATATATACTTTGCTATTGTATCTTTTTTAATTAAAACATCTATATTACCTAAATCATTATTTTTATATACTTCATCTTTACCACTTACAATACCAACATATATATTAAAATAATCTTTAAAAGTTTCTAATGTTTTATTAGGTGTATCATTAAATGTTATTAAACCATTTGAATTATTTATATACATTTTTTTATCATTGTATAAAATAGTTTTATCTAATACTATTTTATCAATATTTTTATTTTTACAATATCTAAATATAATTACATCAATAGAAGCATGACTAAATAATTTTTCATTATGAGGATGAAATATATGTGTAAAATTTCCTTTTTCATACATTTCATTTAATAAATTTATTGAACTAGTTAATTTAAAAAAGTCTGAAGGTACAATAAATATTAATTCACCTTTATCATCCAATAAATTAAAACATTTTCTAATAAAATCTATATATAAATTACCTTTTTTTGTTTTAACATAAGGTGGATTACCAATAATTGTAATATATTTTTCAGTAATAGCTTGTTGTAAAAAATCACCAAATTTAATTTTATTTTTATCAAGAGTATCTAAAAATAAAATTTTTTCATCAATTTCGTACATATCAAATTTTATTTTAGGATTAATTGAAATTATATAATCAACTAGATCACCTCTTCCAACTGATGGTTCTAATATCTTCTTTGGTTTATTAAGAATAAATTCATAAACCTTTTGTTTTAATAATTCATTACTTGTAAAATATTGTCCATATAAATGAATATGTTCTATATTTTCTTTTATATTATCAATTATTGTCACATTGTTATTTTTTTTTATTATCATTAAGTTATTCTATTCTTTTTACTATAAATTATTTTTATTATAATATATTTTCAATTTTTATATAAAAATTGAAAATATATAATTAAGTATTTATATAATATATATATATAATGGATAATACAGTTAAAAAAATTATAACAAATGATGAAAATAATAAAATTATAATAAATGATGAAAATAATGAAAATGATAATTATTGGCAAACACAAGCAATACTTGTTATGAATAATCTTAATATAACTGATAAAAATAATAATATATTTCCTGTGAAATATTCAGTTAAAGGTTTTATAGTAAATAATAATGCTTCAAATAAATTAGAATTAATGGAGGATTTGTCAATTTAGTTTTGTATTATAAATTTTATATAAAAACTAAATTCTATAATACACGCGAAAGTCTAATAAATATGAAGTAGTAAATCTTGATTTTCCTAAAAGGGCTAATAATGCTTCTCTATGATGTCCATTCCATACGATTTTTATAGTTTTATCTTGAACTATAAATTCAAACTTTTCTGGCAAAATACTAATTAGTTTAGTTGGAAATATAACAACATATTTTGTTTCATCCAATACAAAATTATATTCATTTACTGAAATAACTATCATATCTTCTGTTCCATTAAGAACTCTGTCGCCAAGTAAATGGCTAATTTGTTCAATTTCCAATTCAACCAAAAATAAATTTGTCTTATTTGTAAATGTTGTGCATACAATTTGATTGTTTGTTGAAAATAACCAGTGTCCAATTTCTCTACATTGTTCATTTCTCAGTTCAATTCTCAATTCTTCCATAATTTCTCTTTTGAGACAATCAATACGACTTTCACCATAATCAGCTCCACCTTGAGCATTCTTGATTGTTTTTCCACCATCCATTGTGCATAAGAAATATCTTTTACCATCAACAAAAAATGTTAGAATTGCTGCAGAACCACCAGCATCTTCAATACTAGGAATTACTTTACTTGCTTCAGTGCTAAGTAAGAATTCATGATCTCCATATTTTCTAACTTCACAATTTGGATACAAATTTTTTACTTGTATAGATGGACTAATTATTGTCCAAATACCTACATCTGTAGGTGGGTTAAGTTTTCCATCCTCTTTTTCTTGATAGAGAACATCGCGCCATTTATTTTTGTCTTTGATGATAAATTTTACCATATGTATATGATAATTAAATCTTTTATTTTCATTTTTTTGTGTATATATAAATTCTAGTATTAAGGCTTAAAAAATCCTTATTTTCAAGCAAAAGTTGTCGTTTTAGTTCATTCAGTTATTTCAGTTCATTCAGGCACCTCGTCAAATACTAGCTGTCTTTTGGCACCTGTTCCAAGCCTATTTATGGCCTTTTGTAAAGAAAATCCAAGGTTCATATTACCAAACTTTCTCTCAAATGATGCCATCTGAGCAAGTTTGGTAAAGCTCCTTGAACGAGCAAAGTGAAGGATTGCCCTTGCGTTGTAATACATGTCGGGGCATCTTCTTCTTTTGTAGGTATCGCTGAGAAGTTTGTATATACCAAACATCTCAGATTTTTTTGGTGGAAAGTTTTTACCTCCATGACGATGACCAATCTTTGCTTCAGCATGGGTCTTTCTACGCACTATGCGTAGCAATTCTTTTGGAATAGTCATTGGCTAAAATATCTGATACTATATATATAATTAAAAAAAATTCAATTTTTAAGTGAAGGCGTTAGGTATATTAAGTTACTGCGCCTTGGCAATACCGGCCTTTTGATTGGATCTGTTGTCGGCCTTTCTTGCATTTTTGGCAATCAGCCTCTTGAGGATGATTCTGGTCTGAATCATAAACGGCAGCATTTTGCTGATGTCTTTGTAGTAATAAGACTCTGAAATGTCTCCAATACGGTATGCCACTCTATGGTGGGCACAATTGCATGTGCCGCTATCAGAAGGATGGGAAGCGCAATCAAAAAGCCACTCCTGTAGCCCACCAAGCCTGGATGATTGGTCTTCAGACAAGCTACCGCCAGTCTTATATTGAATGATAAGTTCATTCAATATATTAAGGGCAGAATCAAAGGCCTTATTTGAAGGCATTGGGATAATATGAGCCAGAGCCATGGGACTCAATATACCTTTTATATATTAATATATTTCAATTTTTATTATATATAATAATTATTATGAAAAAGAATCTACTATATAAAACTTAGGTTTATATAGTAAAAAATCTATATACTGTTTGATAAGAAACTACAGATTTGATTTAATGTATAATTTTGTTCATGTTGATAATATACATTTTAGCATAGAATCACTTAAGAATACACTTTTCTAAGAATTTATATATTAATTTTATATATAAAAAGATTGAATTATTTATTTATTAATTAATAAATAATAAAATGTCTAAAGAAAACATTTTCAAAAAGGTAATCGAGGCTTTGCCTCGTTTGTGTATGTTACGCAATGCAATTGATAAGGCTCAACATAACATGTCCCTGCAAGAATTGCATCAAATTATCATTATGGTTGCTTCATGGATTTCCATGAATGAATCATCTTTTTGGTTGGAGTTTCATGATACAATCATTGGAATTGCAAAACCAAAGAGCCCTGAAGCAGATGAACTTCGTAAGGCCAAGATTGCTGAACTACATGCATTGGCAGCAGAAATACATGAATTAGATCGCAAGACACCAAAAATGAGACTTGTTTTTTCAAAACTATATCAAAATGTTGAAATCTCACATCAACCTATTCATGAAAACTAATTTATCACAGCCAAAAATAAATCTACTCTACTGAATAAATTGATAACATGAATTATTAAGATTTGGTATCGTAAAACTTGAAGTTTGCTTAAACTTTATTATTAATTCAAATTTAGGTTTTATAATCAAAGTATCTATTGTTTGACTGATTTGAAACTACTTAACATTCGTAGTATAAAGGTTATTAAATACATCTTTACTTAAAGCAAAGATAATTTTATTATTATAAATAGTGTGATTTATATATGAGTCCAAGACTAATAATAAAAAAGTTGAGCACTAAAGGCCAACTTTTATAATAATAAAAAAGTTGAGCACTAAAGGCCAACTTTTATAATAATAAAAAAGTTAAGCACTAAGGCCAACTTTTATAATAATAAAAAAAGTTGAGCACTAAAGGCCAACTTTTATAATAATAAAAAAGTTGAATTTATTATATTATTATAACACCTCATTGATAAATCCATATTAACATCACCATGAACGCAATTGCTCCCGTTGTTGCCCCAGTTGTTCAAGCTGGATACATTACACCCCCATCCAGTCCAAGAGTTGTGACTACCTCTGCTCCAAAGCGGAATAATGGCAAACCTGGCTACGAATCCTATAACTTGCAACATGTTTGCTAAAAACCAAACAATATCTTGGCAGTACAACAATAAATCTTGTTGTGCATATTTTTTTCTATATATAATTTTTATACTAATTTTTGGTTATATTTACCAAAAAAATTGAAATTTTGCATATATTCAATTATTATCCGTTTAACAACCGTTTTAATGGAAAATAAAACTCCACCTACAACTCCACGTGTTGGCACTCCATTAGCTGCTTCACCACAAAGCTTGCTAGAAGCTAACGCTTACAATGACGCAATGCAAGCGGTAGCAGCAATGGCAGCATTAACAATGAGTTCGCCTCAAAAATCCAAGGCAACCTCTACAAGTAATGACAAGGTGACTTTTAAAGCTAACCGTGCTTGTTGGAGTGCTTTTGTAGGTTCTGGCGGTGGTCATGCTATGGCTTCAAGAGTCAATTGTGATGGTGTTCATGCATTGAGTGAAACTAAAACACCAAAAGCAATCAAGAGGGGACGTTGTGAAAGCTCTTCTCTCCAATCTGAAAGCTCTTCTCTCCAATCTGAAAGCTCTTCTCTCCAAACTGATGGAGGTAGCAAATTTCGCAAATAAACTCTTGCGTATAAAAAAATTTTTATATTTATAATCAATATTTTAGCACATTTATAATCAATATTTTAGCACATTTATATTATATCTAGAGTTGTTATATATATACAAAAAAAATTGAATTTATAAGAGCTCTAAAGATCCTAGAATCGTCATGGTTGTTTCTCCCCCGTCCATTAAGGATAACCGGGCCGATAAAAAGGCCAAAGTATCAAATTTTGCATACAAAGCCTTCTGTCGCAATGGAGGTATATGCAAAAAATTGTTTTCAGCCGCAAAAAAAAGCCTCCCAAAAAAGTGATGTGTAGTAAATATGTCACAATTATATTTAATAAATAAAATTATTTTTATAATACATACAATATTTGTGTATTACAAATACTTTTTACATATTTCCATAGTCATAAATGCTGTAGCATGAAGTGGTATAGCTCTCATAAGTGCATAATGAAATCCTCTATAAAATCCTTTATATCCGCCATCCTGTAAAATTTCTCTAAACCCATCACCAAATGTTATTTTTCTATCTTTAAGTGCCTGCATATGAGTTTTAATTCTATCTTGTGGATAAATGAATACCCATGCACTTGAACCAGCTAAAGCTCCATAAGTAAAACTTTCAAATAAATTTATTTCTGATTTTTTTTGTAAAGTTTTTTCTTTAAGGTAATTATAAACAGCAAAATATATAGCAAAACCGGGTGTTTCTCTATAAAATGTAGCACTCAATCCTTGAAAAAGATAACTACTATTTAAATTTGTTTTAGAAATGCTTTGATTAGTCTGTAATAATATTTTAATTCTTTCAAAAGGTGTAACAATAAGACTAGCACTTAATCCAGATAGAGCACCGCTCATAACATCACTTCCTGTATATTTTCTAGTACTTTCAAAAACACCAAAAACAACTGCTTTTTCAAAACCAACACCAACAAGTGGAGCACTTAAGCCTTTGTATAATGATCTAAAATTATAATTTATAACTTTCTTCTCTTGTATATTTGTTTTAATAGTATCAATTGGATGTGATACAATAACAGCATTAATACCTGCTAACCATCCGTACATAAAATTTTTATATGAAAAATTATTATTAGAAGAGGTCATTTTAAATATATATATATATATTAACTAAAAACTAATCAATTTTTATATTATAATAAATATTGTATTATGAGACTAGTAGCATTATTTCTATTCCAAATACCTTCAAATAATTTATTACCATTTTCATGATATAATATTCCATAACCATATTTTATATCATTAATCCACATACCTTCATAAAATTTAGATCCACTTTCATAATATCTAATTCCAAATCCATAACTTTTATTATTTCTCCATTTACCTTCATAATATTTATTACCATTTTCATAGTATCTAATACCTTGTCCATTAAATCTATCATTTCTCCATTCACCTTCATAAAATTTAATTTCATTTTGATAATAGATAATACCTTGACCGTGCTTTTCATCATCTAAATAATATCCTTCATACAATTTTTCTCCATTTTCATAATATTCAATACCTCTTCCATGCTTTTCATTATCTAAATAATTTCCTTCATATTCTATATTTCCATTTTCATGATATTTAATACCTTGACCACTCCATTTATTATTTAGCCATTTACCTTCATATTCTATATTTCCATTTTCATGATATTTAATACCTTGACCATTATATTTATCATCAAAATATTTACCTTCATATTCTATATTTCCATTTTCATAATACTCTATACCTTGACCACTCCAGTAATCATTTAGCCATTCTCCTTCATAACATTTATTTCCATTTTCATAGTAAGAAATACCTTGCCCATTATATTTATTATTTAACCATTCTCCTTCATAACATTTAATTCCATTTTCATAGTAAGAAATACCTTGCCCATTATATTTATTATTTAACCATTCTCCTTCATAACATTTAATTCCATTTTCATAATAAGAAATACCTTTACCATGTTTATCATTATTTTTTATTTCACCTTCATAATATTTATTTTCATTTTTATTATATATAGTGCCATTACCACAATATTCATTATTAATGTAATCACCTTTATATATAATATTACCATTTAAATATGTTATTCCATAACCATGTCTTTCATTATATTTTTGATTACCTTCATAATATTTACTACCATCACCGTTGTATAAAATACCTTGACCATTATATTCATTATTTTTAAATTTTCCTTCATATTTTTTATTTCCATTTTCATAATAAAGAATACCTTGTCCGCTCCATTTTCCATTTAACAACTCTCCTTCATACCATTTATTTCCATTTTCATGGTAAGAAATACCTTTATCGTTCCATTTATCATTTAACCACTCTCCTTTATATCTTATATTACCATTTTCATTATAAGAAATACCATGACCATACATCTTATCATTTAACCACTCTCCTTCATATCTTATATTACCATTTTCATTATAAGAAATACCATGACCATGTTTTTCTTCATTTATCCATTTTCCTTCATAATTTTTATTTCCATTTTCATGGTAAGTAATACCTTTACCATTCCAGTAATCATTTAACCATTCTCCTTCATAATTTTTATTTCCATTTTCATTGTAATAAATACCTTGACCATGCAATTCATCATTTAACCATTCTCCTTCATACTTTTTATTTCCATTTTCATAATAAAGAATACCTTGTCCGCTCCATTTATCATTTAACCATTCTCCTTCATAACATATATTTCTATTTTCATGATAAGAAATACCTTGACCATACTTTTTACCATTTAACCATTCTCCTTCATAAAATATATTTCCATTTTCATAATATTCAATTCCTTTACCATTAGATTTATTATTTTTAAATTCTCCTTCGTAACATTTATTACCATTTTTATCATACATAATGCCTTTGCCTACACACTCGTTATTTTTAAATTCTCCTTTATAAATTTTATAACCATCTTCATGATACCAAATACCTTGACCATTATATTCATTATTTTTAAAGTTTCCTTCATATTCTTTATTTCTATTTTTATGATACATAATACCTTTACCACATTTTACACCATATTTATAATTTCCTTCAAAAAATATTATTTTATTATTAAAATAATATTCTTTACAATTTCCATCTAGTTGATTAAATTTTAATATTCCTTCAAAAAATATGTTATCATTTCTAAGTATTACAATATTTTCATTACTAATTTTTATTTTAAGTATACCATTAAAATAAAAATTATCTTCTATTAAACAGCAATAATTATTTTCTTCACTTATTAAATAATTTTCTTCTTCATCTTCGTTTTCTAATAATTTATATTCATTGTTTATTTTAATTTTATAATTTACTAATTTTATAGTTGTATTAAGTTTCAACTCTTTTGGGAATTCAAAGTTCAACTCATTTGAGGGGATAATATGATAAAATAAATATGGTTCAATTTCAAAATTATAATTTATTAAATTTATTGGTTCTCCCCAATTATTCCATGAGCCAAATAAATATCCTTCTTTATATTTATTAGGTATGCTAATAAACATTATTATGAATAATTTTTATATATATAAAAAATAAATCAATTTTTATATAATAATAAAAATTTAATAGCATTTTACGAATCATTTCTATTACAGACTTAATTATCACATTTATTTTCAAATTTTACAGTTACAAATCTTGTTTGATTTTGGTCATTTACTGGTAAAATGTTTGCTAATTTAACATTAACATTTTGATATTTTCCGGTACCATACATAAAGTTTAAGTTTATTAGTTGGCCACCTGTAAAATAAGATTGATTATTATCACCAACCACATTAAATCCAAATGTCATTGTTGAATATTCAACTCCTAAAGGTGTATTAGTAGGTAAAGAAATTGTCCAAGTAGAAATTTGAATATTTTGTGTTTCTGAAATTGATGTGTTTGTAGAATTACTTATTACTTCACCAACAATATTTGTATGAGTATCATATAAACTAGTTGTAAAACTACTGATATTACAAAATTTTTTACTTTGTGGATCTGGTGTAATTTCAGGAATATTTGAAATATAATTATCTGTTGGTTGACCTTCACCTACATAATAAATTAAATTTAGTTGATCACAGTGTTCATGTTTCATTATATATTTATATATATAATAAAAAATATAAGAGAGTCATATCTATATAAAAAATCATTAATATATATAAAATAATGGAAGAGTGGATACAAGAGCAAATAAAATTTGGTAGAACAATATGCCTACATGATGAAAATTGGGAGCCAATATTCAAAATCAAACTTGATAAATATGATAAATCGTTATTATATTTTATTACAAGTCAGTATAATGAAAATAAACATCATCTATTAGGCGATAATCATGCTTTGTATGGTAAAATTATTTATAGCAATTATTATACACATTTTCCAAATTATAAAAATCCTATAAATTTGTATAGAGTGTATGCGTACTTAAATCATTTTGAAGATTTACTTAACAAACCACATTGGAGAGAGGTAGGAAAAGTAAGTAAAATATTACCAGAAGAGATAATGGATATAATATGGAAGAAATATTATTCAAATATAATAGTTATAAAAATAAATGATTTCAAACAAATTGTAAAATGTGCAAATAAATTAGAACACCAAAATTATTATATTTATTGTTTATTATGTTGGATTGAAAATAATTTTGATAAAATATTTACCAAATTAGATTATACAGATACAATAGTAATAGATTTATTAAAGTATATAAATTGTAATATTGTTGATATAAAAAACAGAAATTATTCTTTTGAATATAAGTGTCCTCAAATACAAAGTTTAATCAAAAAATGGCAGACAATCTATAATAAATATATATAATATTTATTCTACGTTATAAATATAAAATATGGCTTTTATATATTTAGTTTCATTTTTTTATACAACAAGCAAAGCTGATATAAATAATTATGCTTTAATAAGTAAGGATGATATAGATATATTAGAAATTTTACAAATAAAACAAGACAATATTATATTTAACGAAACTATAAATATAAGTGAAGAAATGCTAGATAAAATAATAAAACTATACAGAGGATTCAATATAGTTAAAATTACTATAGTAAATGGTAAATATACGATTTGGATAGATAATAATCAAATAGTTCTGTTTGAAAAAGTGCTACAGCAAAATATGAATAAAAATTTTAATCATATATATTTTTTTGTTTAAGTAAAAGTTATAATATATAGTCTATAATTATGTTTTGATAACATACTTTGAATACCTAACGAATAAGCATATGGAGCATTACCATCAATGCCTAGTGCATCTAAATCAGCGTCCCATGTCATAACGCCTTGTAATTTATTTTCTATAGCAAAAGATGTACTATTAAGTGCATCTTGTAATGTTAAATCTCTTGATGTATCATCTTTTCCAGGCATTAGTCCTAAAACTATTTTAGATGGATTAACAGACCAATTATTTATGTAATAATTTATATCAAATTGTATTTGTTGCACATATGTATTACCTGTCTGTACCCAAATATCATATTCCATAGGTTGCCATGCATTTAGATTACCAATAGTGAAATTGATTAGCTGTTGTTGATAACAACCTGTTGCCCATGCTTGAGCAGGTGTGGTTAAGGAAATATACAAACCATTATTGATACTTCTAAGAGTATTTATAAGAGAACCAGCTTGATTAGCAAAATCACTTGGCACATTACCATAATAATCTTCAATATCAAAATCAACACCATCAAAACCACATTTAATAAGAACTTGATTAATATTATTTGCTAAATCACCAGGTCGTAAATAAAGATCTGAACCAAAAAATGGATATGTTGCACCACCTACTGACAAACTAATTTTAGCACCATGAGAATGAACTAGATTTGTAATCTGTTGAACTTCCTGCATAGAAATACTACCAAAGCCTGGTATATAATCAGTAGAATTAAAGTTAAAACTAGCAAAAGCAAGAACTATTCTTGTATTAGTTAGAACAACATTTTTATTTATGATATCTTGAATTTGGACGAGT
>Ga0214923_10005545_pt1 | contig 14629 bp, 16 predicted proteins | sample LL1510_MetaG_FD_177993 | JGI IMG/M metagenome (GOLD analysis project Ga0214923, IMG submission 177993) | Freshwater microbial communities from Lake Lanier, Atlanta, Georgia, United States - LL-1510 | ecosystem: Environmental > Aquatic > Freshwater > Lake | place: USA: Georgia | collected... | reverse complement strand
ATTACCCTTTTGTGTACAGATCAGACCCAAATCGTCATCAAATGAAGGTTATTTAAAAATGATGTCTAAACCGAAACCCAATATCCATTCTTTCTTAGATAAATGTTCAACACCGATAATCAAAACCATGACGGATGTTTTTCAATATATTGAAAAACATCCTGATGTGCATGTCAAATTAGGCACCAAAAAAATGACTCCAGTATACGTTGCCAATACCACATTAGAAAATAAATATTTATGCGTTCCTCATTTATGGGCCTATTTGAATCATCGGACATCGTCTGATTTTGGAATATCCGATGTGGTAGACGTTGCATTAATTGTGCCATTATATAGATATGTTCATTCACATAAAAATATTATTTTTATAATGAAGGATGAATGCAATTTACAACGTTATAAACAAAAAATTGGCAATTGTTGTTTTCCAGTATTTCTCAATCCTACCTATCAGAGAGAATTAAGAAATGTGTTTGAACGTTTAAATACCACAATGTCCATTAATATAAACGAAAAAAATAATGCATTTGGTTTCGGCACTTCCATTAAAAATATGGATAATAAATTCTTGACTCCCATTACTCTGTATATAAATAATGTAAAATATGTGATTGAATATTTGTAAATTTGGGATTCGGTAAAAAATTTTTCTTAAAATATAAAAGGTATGTTTTGGATTTTTTCATTATTGGGATTGTTTATCATAATCATCATCATCGTCATTCTTAGTGTCGTTTTTAGTTTCATAAAAAAAGACGATAAAAATGATGATAAATTTTGGTACCTGCGCAATATTAATAAATGGCATATTTTGTACAATAAATATAGATTTAATATTACTCCTGATTTTTTAGAAAAAGATCAAACTAAAAAAAGCAATGTAATACAAAAAAATATTTTTCGACTATGGTGTGATGATAACAAATGCGGTGGTAGAGATATTAATAATTACAAAAAATCAATGGAAATGACAAGAAAAAATCTTCCTGGATGGAATGAAATTATATTTTATGATTCTCAATATAAAAATTTTTTAATTCAAGAATTTGGAAAAGATCACCCCGTCTTACGAGGAATTTTTCTCATAAATCCTGTGTATGGTGCTGCTAGAGCCGATCTTATGAGATATTTATTGATATATAAGTTTGGTGGTTTGTATCTTGATATAAAATCGTACGTCAGCTCAAAAATTCCAGAAATTCCTAAAAATAAAGATGCTTGGTTTTCTTATTGGAATGAATATAAATATTATAGAGATATAATTGGAGGAAATGGAGAAATCCAAAACTGGTTTGTTTATGCTAAAAAAGGGTCACCTATTATTAAAGATATTATTAATGAAATTGTAAATAATATTTTATCATATCATAATAATCAGGATTATTACCAATATTTTTTAGAAGAAAATCAATCAAAAAAAAAGCAAGAAATTTTATCAATTACCGGACCAATTGCAGTCACTATTGCAATTTCAAAATCTAAAAATAGACATAATATAATCATCAATGATTCAATAAATCAATTTATTCATTACGAATTAAATACATCAAATTTTGATAATCAACATTATTCTTTTTTGACCGCTCCACTTTTAATTTCTTTTAAACATGAGATTCCCAAAATTGTATATTTTACTTATGACGATCTTAATAACATACCGAATTCAGTAATTGAAAATATTTATAAATATTGTAAAGGTTTTGAAATCAAAATTTTTGATGATGATATGTGTATTGGATTTTTGAATAAATATTATGGGGAACGAGCAGTTGATATTTTTTTAGATATAAAAACTCCCGCACACAAAGCCGATTTCTGGAGATATTGTATCTTATACCTGTTTGGTGGTTATTATTTTGATATAAAAACGGTTTTTCAAATACCTATTGGACAAATTTTTAAAGATGGTCCTAGGATCATGTACTCTGTTCTTTCAAAAGTTTCAAATAGTATTTACAATGGTATATTAGTGACACAACCTAATAATGAAATACTCTGGAATGCTCTACTTGAATTTTATAAATATAAAAAAATAGACGATTATCATCATCATACTAAATTTTTATTTAAGGAATTAACTCGATATAGTGAAAGTAAAATTTTAAAAGTTGGTGAAAATATTTTGACCAATAATTGGAAATGTATAATATTCAAAGAAAAGTGCGTAGATTGTGCAATAGAAAAATGTGCTAAACCTAAAGATCGATATAATTTCAATTGTGTAATCAATAATCCGGATGAAAAAATTTATTTTGAGACGAGATATTCGGATTTTCCTTGGAAAAAAAAAGACGTTAATGATAGTTTATATGAAAATCCATTTCTAAAAGGACAATTTATAAAATGGCAAGATATCAATACTGACTTTATGATACATAATTTTCCAAATAGTTTTGATTTTGATTTTGAAATAAAAAAACACATTTTAGATAGCCTTATCGATGCACCACTTGACGTTGCTATTATTGATTGTGGGTGTCATATCGGCGATGGTTCTGTACCAATTGCATCCTTTTTAAAACGCAAAGGAAGAGATGATATTACTATTTATGGTATCGATCCTAGTGAATATAAAATAAATTTTTTAAATACTATCCAAAAAAAAAATAATTTGTATAATTTAAAAACTATAAATACTGGTTTATCTAATAAAATAGATAAATATACCCATATGGATGATGATTTTAAAAATAATACAGGTGGAATTAGGTGGACTAGTATTGATAAAAAAGATGCAAGTAAAAATAATGAAAAGATGAAATTTACGACACTTGATACACTCGTTAAGGAGGGTATAATCAAAAAACATATATATTACATCCATTTAGACATTGAAGAAATGGAATTATATGCTCTACAAGGCGCCGTTGAAACATTAAAAAAATATAATCCTATCCTAAGTATTGAAGAACATCAACAGGATGATGACACGATAAAAAAATTTTTAACGTCTATTGGCTATCAATTTATTGAAAGAATTATTAATAATAACATTTATACCCCAATGAATACTTGAAAATTATTTTTTTTTAACTTGTATGTTCATGATTATTATCCAATAAATGATAATGCTCAAAAATATAAATAATAGAACGATAAATACTATAATAATGTATTTTTTTTTAGATGATTTATTTATAGTGGTTGTATCAAAATATTCATCAGGATGTGTTATATAATATTCTAATTTTTTATCTAAACCGAATTGTTTTTCTTTATCTAAATCCCAATGACCTTCTTTCGTTAGAGTGTATACAAATGAAATTTTATCCATATTTAGTAATTTTTCTTTTGAAAACTTTTTTTCCCTTAGAAATGGTATAATGTAATGAGAATCATAAATAATTTCTTTTGGGATTAAACCTCTATCGTAAAGTTTGGATAAAATTATTTGTCCGGTGCTGTATACAGCATTATTATTGTTATGGATCATATCTTCTACTATCGTTAAAAATATCTCATTATTTTTATTTTTACTGTATAACACTCCAATATTAATTAAATAAGGTAGTTTAGTTTGTTCGTTCGGTTCAAAAAATAATGCGACATCTTTATCATGGAGCATATCATACAAATTATAGACACACAAAAAATCTAAATCACAATATAATCCACCGAACAAGTAAATAATCAGAAATCTTGAGAAATCAGATTTATAGATATGTTTTGGTAAATTTTTATAATATTCCAAGTATAGTTTATCCTCAAGTAATTTTAGTATATTTTCGTTATTCCATATCATTATTTTTGCCTTTGGATTCATATTTTTAAACGTTTGTACATTAGACAAATATCGTTCAGGAATTACTTCTGATGAATCCTCACCTATCCATATAAAATGGATTAATCCTTCATAGGAAAATAATGAAATATTTTGGATTTTTTGAATATTTTGGATATAAATATTAAGGTTTTTGATGTTCTGTCGTATAATTTTGGCACGTACTTCTTTATATTGGTCATTATCATATTTAAATTTTTTCATTTTTTCGATGAGCGTTGAATCGTCACCCTCATGAAGAATATAATTTTTTAATCCTATAATTTTTGGGATTTTATCATTTTTAAATATAATCGGTGTACATGTAGAAATAGCTAAAGGCAATAATCCACTCATTGTTTTACCGTGTGAATGATCATCAGGGTATAATACAAAATCAGATTGTTTCAATAAATTAATCAATCGAAAGGTGTGACTTTTAATATATTCTTTGATTTGATTATGATTTTGATTTTTTCGATGAACCCATAAATATTCAATATGAGCATTAGCTATTATTTTTTTTAAATTATAAGCATCACCCACAAGTAAGATTTTGAATTTAAAAGATTTTATTTGAATATTTTGGCGTATAATATCGATTGGAAATACCGGCATCACATAGTTATCGAATTTGGCCAACCCATCAAAAGGAAAAATTGGAATGTAATTATCCTTCATCCTTTTTTTATCATGCCCTATAAATATAAATTTTTTAGGATTTTGAGAAACTAATCGTTTAGGAACCTTTGAATCATCATCTGTAGTAACGATAACTTTATCCATTAAATAAAGCAATTCATGAGATAATTCTTGATAATCATAAACTTTATAAAAATAATCACGTTCTTTAAAATATAAATAATAAAAATCTATCCATCCATAATTATCTTTAAGAGTTGTAAAAATAGTTAAATTGTATTTATTGATGAAACAATAATAAATAAAAAATCCAAATACTTCATAATGAAATGTGAAGGAATTAAAGATAGCTATATTCATTTATTTATGAAATTTCAAAATTTTTATTTATTAATTGTTTTCCACATTGGATTCGTTGGGGAAAAAGTTTTTTTAAATATATTTACCACGTGTATAAAATTTTTGCCTGAAAAAACAACGTGATTTCAAATATTAATATAAATTTGAAACGATACAAAATAAGAATCAGGCAGAACAATTAATCATTACCTGTGACGGATTAGGTGATATAAAGAGCAAATTTCGCAAATGGATCAAAACGTCACACAATAAATGATTATCTTTTTTTTCACGAAGAGGTCTTATGTTCGTTTCATTTAAGAAAGAAGATAAATTATTGGATATTTTATTCTGAAATAAAAGAGGTGTAATTATGATTGGTTTAAAGACATCAATAACAAATTTTCTTTGACGAAATAATTGGGGACATTTTTGATGTCGCCATTTAGATCTAAGATTTTCACGATTGGCATGGGCAACAGTTGTAATATATAATGATTTTTCAGGTGTAATGTTGCATAAAAAACATAATAAACTTGCTACAAACATTCCAGAACGTGAATGTCCACCTTTACAATGTATATAAATTTTTTCTTCATATTTTAATGTCAAAATACGTTCAATTAATGATTTTATAAAATCTTTAAATTCATTAATATTTTCAGGTATATCATTATCGGGGATACTGCAATTTAAGAATAATAAATCTTTTCGATCATGCGCATCTTTTTTATAATCGTATAAATTACAATTAATTTTTTCAGTTTCTGATGTTAAATCAACGAAAATTTTAATATTATTATCGACCAGAATATCGAACCAATCTTTATTCGGATAACCTCCGAATAATATTTTATTGTCGTAAACGCTAGAAGCAAAAGGTAACATTTTAAATTAAAAATATGATATCTTTTAATATAAAAAAAAAAAATAATCGTTTTTTAAAAGAAGATGTATCAAGTTTTTAAAAACATCGGTAATTCAGGTGCAAATACTGATGATAAAAAATATCCATGTGTTTCAGTACCTTATACAGTCCAATTTATGCCTTATCAATCGGAAATTCCGAGTTATTATAGGAATCCCAAGAATAAAACTCCATTAACAAAATCATCGAATCACATTAAAATTTTACCGCAAGAACCTCGAGATGATAATGATATTTATTATTCTGCTCTTGAAATGTTTAAAAATCCCGAACCAGCATCTGAACAACAAAACGATGATTTTTTATTACCCGTTTTAGATTGTAGATTTAATCTTCGTGAAATTTGTAAACAATCTATTTTATTAGAAGATCACCTCAGTCATGATAAAAAAAGATGTTTTGATTGTTGTATTAAACACTTTTTGGCATTAGAAGGATTAAGTGAAGAAGCCATCACATTAGATAAAAATCAGCAACATTTGCATGATTTTAAAGATGTGCCTGACAAGATCCGAGAAATTCAAAAATTCTGGTTCCAAGATCCTCAAAAAAATTCTCATCGAGCAAGTCAGATGTTACGTGAAATAAGAAAAAAATATATGCAAAAAACATTTAATGTTGTTTTTGAAAATAATGATAAAAATAAAGATAATATGTGTGAAGGTGGACTTTGCAAGATTAAAAAATAAATATTCTATAAGATTATAGTTGTGCTATTTGGTTGTATATCATCTATAATATTTAATTTTGCATTATCAAAATCCGACCAATTTTCTTCTAATATTCCATTTATACTTGAATATTCAAGATTATATAGGAATATATTATTTAATTTATTTTGGATTAAATAATCTTTCAAAAAAGACATCCAAAAAAAATCATCCGACGAGGCTTTGGTAATCATAACCGTGTTATTTGTCGCTAAAAAACCAAAATTTTGATCCCATTGGTTATAATATTGTTCAATCTGTGATTTAATACTCATATTTTGAAATTGATTCCAGAGATGAGGTGTAAAAACGATACGATTCATAAGAGATTGTGAATAGTCACATTTCAAATTTAAAAAATTATCATTATGATTTATGCCTTGTACAAAAAATAACCATTTTTTATCAGGATATCGATCCTGTATTTTTTGCATAAAATATTGAGAAAAATTTTTCCAATCATATGGATCATTATTACAAAAATTTACATAATTCCCCGAAGGTTGTTCGAATATGTCGATCGCAAACAAATTTTTTCGATCTTTATATCGATCTAGAAGGGTATACCAACTATTTAAAAATATTTCATTCGTAAATGTTTTATTATCATTCCAAATTCCGGATGTATAATCTTTATGTAATCGATTTAAATTTAACGTTACCAGTATATTTTTTTTTTCTGTTTTTTCAAATAATAAATCTAATATTTGTAATGATGTCTTATTTTTTAATTCCAAATCTTTTTCAATAGTTTTATAATTGGGAATAATTTCAGAATTATAATATATAAATTCAGAAGAATATGGAATCCGAATCGCATTAAATCCATTATATTTTATTTTGTCTAAATAAAATTCTATGGAGTGTTTCCATAAACCCAACAAGACAAAATTTTCACTTTGAAAACCATTCCATGTAATTCCTTTAATATTTATGATTTTATTATTCAAATATATGCTATTTTTATTTGTTGTCCAATCCTGTACATTGTTTCTTAGATTTTTTTTTCCATATATTACCATCACTAAATTCATGAATAGTATCCCAATATTTTTCATTTATTTTAAAAAAAATTTCTATTTTTAAATTTCAGTAAGTTAATTTTCAGATGTTGTATCCTGTAACCATGGTAATTGGTTCCTGGTCAAGTCTAAATAATTAATTCCTTCTTTAAACAAACTATACTCTACAATATCTTTTAATGGAATATTTTCATATTGACCGATTAATACAGGTTTTGTGTCACTGACTATTTTAAATACTTTGGCTAAATTTTTAGGATTATTTCTCCAATTTTCTTCTGGTGTTTCTTCTTGGGGTTGGTCTATTAATTGATCTGCTTTTTTATAATAATAAATATCTTCTAAAAGATCCTGTTTTTTTTGATCCGAAATATTATTGTTTAATATAATATTTCCTTCTGGTGTCCTTTGAATTAAAGTTTCTTCTAACTTTTGTAATGCATAAGGATTTAATGTCGATGAATTGAATTTTAATAAGATTTCTTTTATTCGTGGAAGAAGATCGATGCTTCGTTTTTGTTTTGTTTCACATCTACAATTTATTTCTATCTTATCGTTTTCCATACATTTATAACTTTGAATATTCAAATTTTTATCAATTCCCTTATTTTCGCCTGTTCGGGTATAATCATTCGATTGAAAAGAATCGAGAATTGTTCTATCTTTTAAATTTACAGAAATAAATGAATTTCTGATTTTGATACAATCTTCAAAATCTGTATCTCTTGTAAAAGATTTGAATAAAGGTTTTTCTTGTTTTCGTGTAAGATAATAACCGAGTCCGGCTGAACTACCTAATGCTCCTAGTATTGCCGCTAATTCCATTTCTAATATAGGTCAATAAAAAAAAAGAATTTCATAAGTTTATAAATAATAAATTTATTATGGTTCCTGACATAAATATATAAATTCAATATTTATTAGCCAATATATCGATTAATCAATTTCATTATTGATCAATGAAAACTTTTTTATTTTATGGAATAATTTTAAAAAATTTTAATGCATCTAATATTGATTGTACAATTGTATCGCTTAATGATACTTTAAGTATCGGATATTTTTTGTAAAAACCAAGGTAATTTCTATCAATCTGTACAAATTGATCTTTATCTTCATTATAAAAAGAAAGGATGTAACGGATCTGGGCATACTTGTTAAAATTGACTAATTTTTCTTCGTATAGACGCACTGTACCATATAAATTATCATTGATATAGATGACAAAACCGACGAGTTTTAACATTGAACCGTTTACTCCCCATTTACGATAACTGTATAAATATATATTTAAAATCTGATCACCTTTCATATGTATGCACATTGCATCATCTTGAAGTATTTTTAGTAAAGTTGTTCCACTTCCATTTTTTAATTGATAAATAAATGTCCTTTCATTTTCCTCGAATTGATTTATAATTTCAGAAAAAAGGCCCAGGGCTTCGGTTGCCGAACTAAAATCACCGTCCTCAAAACTGCTGGGATCATCATTAAGACAAACGAATGCCAGATAAGCAATCATATTCATCATATTTTGCAATTTATCCAAACGAATGGGTAATATGTTCTTTTTATTCATAATCTGATTGTATTTATTTTTCAATAAAACGTCCACATGTTTAAAATTAATAATCTTGTTTTTTTCACCTTCATTTTGCCATATTTTAATTGTATTTGTAGAATCATGCGGTTCTATGTTTTTTTTACCCTCTGTTCCAATTATAAAAGTCATTAATTCATCAATGTTGTGACAATATCCAGAACTGGTAATGTATAATTTTTCCGGAGGAATTTCTGATATTTCATCTCCATATATGCTCAATTGATTATGACAATTTTTTAGTGAATCTAATAATACTGAAATTAAATATTCTTTACTTGAATTTCGTCTTACGTTCTTATTTAATTTTGATACTAAATCCAATAATTCCTCTCGGTTCATATTTTTAAATTCCAAGGTTAGATGATCAATTTTTTTTTTCAATCCTTCACAGAATGGATTTACCCATGATTCATTGACCGGTTTATCATAATTACAAAAATTTTTAATCTCATCCGTTAGATTTTTTTTCCTGATTTTACAATTTGTTTTATAAAATTTGTAATAATCTTTCATTTATTTATAAATTTTTTTTTATAAAATCATCATTAAGGAATCATTGTAGGATGATGATCGGAATGAATTATTTATGAATTTAGGACATCGAAAATCGAGTGGATTATTTTCTCCAATCAAACTATTCAACCAACTCTTTAATCCAAAATTTAAACAATCTTTTGATAAATTCAATAATTCATTTATACTAAACCAGGAGATTTTTAAAATTTCTTTCGTATCTTGAATATTAAGAACAGGTTTTTTTTCACAGGAAACATTGAAATAAATATTATTTTTGAATCTTATTTTATTTTTTAATTGCGAATATTGAATAGAAATTCCAGTTTCTTCAAAAAATTCTCGAATCGCTGTTTGTTCATCTGTTTCACCATTTTCTTGATGACCCTTGGGAAATCCCCATTTACCAGATTTTCTACCAAATACTAATAAATATTTTTTATCGTCGTTATCGTAAAATATTATTCCACATTTTTTCATCATTATAATTTATAAAATGATTCTTTTAATTAATTTCATTTTTTATTTTTTTTTTTTACTTTGAAAATCTTCCATAAATATAAAAATCATTTTATCAAGGCTTCCGGTAAAATTAGAATAGAATAATCATCTTTATAATTTTCAGGTGTTTGAATTATATCTTTAAATTTTAAAAAATATTCTTTGGAGGCTCCAAAAAAATTTGAATTATTTTTGATAATCACCACATGGACATTGTGTAGGAAAGAAAATAGTGAATATTCACAATATATATTTTTTCCTACAAAAAATCCTCCTCCGAGACCTATTTTTTCCATCGCTTCTTCTTTGGTGGATACAGTATTAGTTTCAAAGTATGGGTTCAATATTTTCCAATCTCTCATTTGATTTTTTACTTGAGGATGATTTTCAAAATAGATTTTTTGGGAGATATACCAAGGTTTTGTTTTTAATCTTTTTAATTTTATGTTTGAATCTTTTTTGATATTATCTTTAACAAGCATTTTCTTATATAAATAAATTGGATCTATATCATATAATACATTGAGATGTAAGATAGAATTATCAATGTGATTAAAATACTTACGATATAATCGTTCATATAAAAATTTAGCGTGTGTGGGATGGATAATATATCCGTTTGTACAATAATAACATTGTTTTATTTTATAAAACAAATCATTATAGTCTGTAGAATTAATTATCCAAGACCTTTGCGATTGGCTTAAATAAATCATCTTAAAATCATATTTTAAAGTATTTAACCCTAGTATGATGTCATTTTCAAAATCGTCGTGAAGGGTTATATCATCTTCTAAGATTATAAGTATTTTGTTGCCCAGAAAAGATTTTTTAAATAATTCTAAATGTGATACATAGCAACCTAAACTTCCTCTTGTAATAAAAGATGTTTGTTCTGATAGGATCCTTATATAATCCAATTTTGATATAAAATTATTTTCGTAAAATTCCAACAATTGAAAATTATTAATTAATTTTGCTTCATATCGAAACACTTTTATTTTGGATAATTTTTTAAGTTGGACCATCATATTTTCATTTCGGTCTTTTCTTTTATCTAAATTAATATAATGAAGTTCCATTTCCATAATAAAAATTGATTTCTTGTAAGTTTTGCAATTCTTTAATAAAAAATGCTTCCCATTAGATGTTTTTCTTGTAATAAAATCCTTGGATGTTATGAAAAAATTTTTGAAGATTTCAAGAAAAATCGACAAATTGAAGAGGATATGTTTAAAAATTTTTTCCAATTGTACGATATAAAAAGATATTGCTGTCGTAAAATTTTTACAACACATATTGATATTTATACACTTCGACCTTTATTCCCTCATGAAAATATTATATGTAAATCTAAATCAGAAACAAAAAATATAATTATTGCAGAATAATTTTTTTGTTTAATAAATGAATTCTGCTGTCGAATGGGTGAGAGTAAAAAATAACATTATAGGATATAATCTCATTGGATATTATTATAATAGTCCTCCTAATAGTACTTCTCAATATCAATATGGATTTTGTCAGATTAACCGGAGAAAAATCAGGAGTGAAAATTGTACAAATCCTGTTTCTTCTATTTTACCTTCTACATTATCGGTAATGATTGCTTATACACCTATTTATTCATGCAATTATGAAGAAGGTAAATTTATGTATCCCATTATCCTTAATAATTTTCAATTAGGATCTTTATTTTATTATTATCCTTATGATTTATATATTTATTATCTTGAAGTATCATTTTGTCATCCTCCTGTTTATTTTATAAACGTTCTATATAACTATATTATTGAAAAACATTCTCTTGTCTTTCAATTACGATATCGTCATGAATTAGTGCAAACAATCGCTCCTATAAACTATATATGGAAATTACATTCAATTACTTATATTGTAGGGGGGTCTTCGACCGTAATGCAATCTTATTGTACATTAAATGATATGATTATAGAACTATTTGATTCCATGGATAATAAAAAAGTTCAGGATCTATTACCCGAAGCTTTATTATTTTATTTTTGCGATAATTATGTTTATAATTTTGGATTAAACTTGGGACTTAATGGTTCTTTCCCCTCTAATAATACATATAACTGTGAAATTAAAAATGAAAATAGTAAAGAAAATTCTGATGATTAATTTTTTTTTGAAATATTATATAGATTTCAAAAATTATAGGCGGTGTAATTATTGAGAATCAATATTAAATATATTATTATTCATTTCTTTTACTTGTTCATTATTTATTTCTTCTTCATTATTTATTTCTATTAATGCCATTTTTTCTATAGTTTTTTCAATCACATCTTTTTTCATACCCACAATTTTTTCTAGTACTTTTAATGTCGGATCCAAAAATAAGATGGTGGGTAAAGAAGTTATTTCATAATGTTTTGAAATATTTAAATCTTCATCCACATTGACTTTGATAAAGATTAAATTTTTATATTTATCGCATTTTGATAATTCTTCAAATATTGGCGATAACCGTTTACATGGTTTACACCATCCCGCATAAAAATCAAGTATCATTATTTTTTTTAATGTTGCTAATTTTATTAATTCTTCGAGTGTTTCGATTGTGTGCATTTCTTTTTTATTAAATAATTTAAAAAATATTTATTATTTATAGATGTTTTTTATTTGTGGTCTTAAAAATACAATCAAAAATATAAAACAAGAACAAGAGATAATATTAAAAAAAATGAATGATTTGTCGGATAAGATTGAAATATTGGAAAATATATTGATTTTACAAAATAAAAAAATAAACGATATGGAACATAGTAATCCTATTGAAAATATAATTGACACAGTCGATACAACTTTATCTTCTCCGTCCATTTATATTAAATTTACCAAACTCGTTGCCAAATTATTATTCTACTAATTTATTAATAACCAAAAATTATTATGGTGGGGGAACGGCGCATTCGGTACAACTACAATTTATTTCAGTACCTACTGGAACACTACTATAACAATTGACACAAGATGCATCAGATCCCGAACCCTGGCAACAACATTGTGAAGAATTATCTTTACAAGGGGAAGCATAAGCATTTCCAAAAAATTGATAGCAATAAACTCCATCAATATTTGGTATACCACCTGTTTTGCATCCCGAACAATTTGCAGTATTATCATTTATAAACAGATTCATTTCAAATAATCCAGTTTTACATAAATTGGTAATCGTCCACGTCATAATTTTTTTATCAGAATCATACTCATATTTCATATATTTATTAGCATCGAGTATTTGGTTTTGGATAATGATTGTCCCTTGAATAGGTCCTTCGAATGTTATAGAATATCCTTCAGTGACAACTTTCGAAAAATCACCGATTAGGATGTGTTTATTTGATGATTTAATGATATTTCCGCTCAGATTAAAATTCCATACGCGTTTAAACGGTATATTCGAAGGAACCGCGCAAGACGTTGTCCACGTGACATTTCCAGTATCATTTAAAAATTTGAATTGATATCGTTGGACACAAATCGGTAAATTGTTGTCAGGGATAACAATTTGTGTATTACTCATATTTCTATTATTACATAGGATAAAAAAAAAAAATTATTATGAATCCATTTCAAATAATTCAAAGTCTCGTATATCATTATTAATTTCATTTCTGATATTATTTTTTAAATATTTTTTACTTTCTTTAAACATTTTGGCCAAATTTTTATTATACAAACGATCTCTTTCTCTTTCTTGTAATTTTCGCATCCTATTAATCTGTCTTCTTAATATCCTAGAATCAAGGTACATATCATCCATTGGATCAATCTGATAATTGACATTTAATAAATTATCATAATACAAATTAGAAGGAGGGGAGTAACTTTTAGAAATAGGATGATTACAATTTATATTGGGAATTTTGGCTCTGCAAAAGGGACATATCGCTGTTTTTAATAGATTAATACATTCATGACATACACGATTATTTTTACAACAATTCAGATTAAAGAAATCAGAATCATCATCAAAATTATGATAGCAAATTCCACACTCCATTCTTTATATATATAAATTTTTTAAATTTGTTTTGTTTGTAAAGAATTTTGATTTATATAAGGAAAGCGATTATACAAACTATTAACGCCAAGAGGTGTAGAACTTATCCTTGGTAAACCCGAATAAAAAATCTGTGATTTTAGATTCGCGAGCGAAGAAAAATAATCATAGGGTAGTTGATTTAATGGAAAAGTACCTGTTACAACAACGTTAGGATATTCATAATTATAAGGTCCAAGAGTAGTGTATTTTTCGTTTCTGATTGCTTCAAGATAAAGATTATCGTAATTATACATCATCTCATATAATATACCATTATTTTTATAATTTTTTGTGTTTTTTTTTTCCGGAATAGCAAGAATTTCGTTATCAAAAAAGATAATTAATTACATTTCTAACGTTATTATCTAATATACAACAGATCAAACTAATCTTTGATTCTATTTCTGTCGATTTTTTATTAGAATTTATCTTGATTGAATCATCTACACCATAAAATGTAAATCTAAATAAAAACCGATTTAAACGAATAATGGTAAGAGGTTTAAGGATATATTCTCCTACGAATATATCAGATA
>Ga0214923_10005543_pt1 | contig 14632 bp, 12 predicted proteins | sample LL1510_MetaG_FD_177993 | JGI IMG/M metagenome (GOLD analysis project Ga0214923, IMG submission 177993) | Freshwater microbial communities from Lake Lanier, Atlanta, Georgia, United States - LL-1510 | ecosystem: Environmental > Aquatic > Freshwater > Lake | place: USA: Georgia | collected... | reverse complement strand
TTTGGTTTTGGTTTTAGGTATACTTTTAATATAACTGAAGTGTCTTACCTAATTTTTTTAAAATACTATTTCCAATTAAACTATTGTATGGATATGGTTGTGTAATATAAGTAGGAGATTGATCTAATGATTTAGTACAATAAAATTTATGTTGATTTAATACTTTTAATTGTAAATCATATAAATCAGAATTAATAAATTGAGTAGAAGTAATATGAGAATTACAACATACATAATCAGGTATTATAATTGAATCAACAATTAAATGATCTAGATATAATAATGACGATAATTCATTTATTGTATATTTTACATCAGGTATATCTTTAACAAGTTTATTAAAATTAATTTGATTCAAGTATTCCCTTATATATTTTAAATTATAATTTTTTGGAATGTTATTTACATCTATTTTAGAAATATCAAAAACATTAAGAATTTTATTAACATCATCTAATAAATAATTTTCTGGAGATTTAGAGCTATTTTTTCTTTCTTGTAAAATTACATTTGGATTTAAATTTGTACTATCATTAAAATTATTTAAATAACCACTTTGTAAATCATTTTTTAATTTAATATTATCTTGATAAATTTGATTTGCTAATGTTTTAGTATCTAATTTTTGTTGTTTATCAGAAAAAGTAATATATTTAGATTCTAAATCAGGTAAAATTTTTCCAGTTTTTAAACTAGGTGATATTTTATCAATAACCTCATTATAGGAAGTTTTAAAAACAACATTGTCTAAATCATAAAAATTATCTTCAAAATTTTCTATTTTTTTTAGATTATCGAACATCAAAGGAAAAATAATATTGATCCATTTGCCGTTCCCTGGGTTTAAAAAAATTAATCTTAATTCTAGTTTAATTTCATTACCATTCCAATTTAATTGACTTTTTTCCCAACAAATTTTAGAAAGATTATAATTAATATTACCAATTACAGCTTTGTTATATTCTGGTTTTTGTATATCCATATATATCATTTCATTTGAATTTGATATTTTATTATAATTATTTCCAAAATCTATTTTAATAGGAATAGAAATTAATTCAAAATCTGTTATTTCTATTCGTCCTTTTTTATTAATTTTTTTATTAATTGGAAATATACTTAAAATATCGGTGAAAGTTGGAATAACTTTAGTTGATTCAATATCACTATTAGATGATTTAATTATATTATTACTTTTCGGAAATATATTAATTAATTGAGTATTATAATCCTGATCAGTAATAGTGTTTTTTGCATTAATAAATATATTATTTCTACCATTATTTAAGGTTTGTTCTATATTATCTAATTTTTTACCAAATATAATTTTTTTAAATGTATTCAAATCCATAAAGTTTTCTGTACTGCATCCACAATTATAAATATAATTATAGTAATAAATTACCAATAAGATAATAATTAAATATAATAATTTCATATTATTATATTTTATTAGAAATAATTTCACCAAATTTTTAATCTATTTTTATTTGGTAGATATAAATCACTATTCTCTGAAATAAAGAAACTTTGATAAAATTCATGTACATTTTTTAATATACCATTTACCCTAAAAATAGGAGGAGAATGAGGATCATTAACTAATCTATTCTTAATTTCTTCATCTCTAGTATTACACCTCCAAATTATTGTATAATTAATAAAAAATCTTTGTAATGGAGTTAATGAATTGTAAACAATATCTTCTTTAGGATGTTCTTTTAAATATTTTTTTAAAGCTTCTATGGAAATATTAATACCACCTAAATCTGCTATATTTTCACCTAATGTTAATTCACCATTAACATTTAATCCATTAATTGAATATTTATTAAACTGGTCTTTAATTAATTCAGTTTTTACTTTATAATTTTTAAAATCAGCCTCATTCCACCAATTTTTTAAATCACCATTACTATCGAATTTACACCCCTGATCATCAAAACCATGTGTAATTTCATGACCAATAACTGTTCCAATACCCCCAAAATTTAAAGCCATATCATATTTTTCTGAGAAAAAAGGTGGTTGCAATATTCCAGCTGGGAAAACAATTTCATTAACACTAGGGTTATAATAAGCATTAACTTCTTGAGGGAACATTTCCCATTCGGTTTTATCAACTGGTTGATATAATTTATCAAAATTATAATTATTATCATCAATATTACAATTTAAATTATTAATTAAATATGAATTATTAATATTAATATCGGATTTATATTCTCTCCATTTATCAGGATATCCTATTTTAATAACCATCTTATCTAATTTTTCTAATGCTTTAATTTTAGTTGATTTAGACATCCAATCTAAATCTAATATTCTTTCATTAAGATATTTTTTAATATAATGTACTAATTCTAATGCTTTATTTTTAGCATTTTCAGAGAAATATTTTTCTACAAAAGCTTTCCCAATTAAAAATCCAAATTGGTTTTCTACATTGTTTAATGATCTTTTCCAAATTGGATGCATTTGTTTACTACCAGATAAAACTTTATTAAAGAAATTAAAGTGAATTTTCTCAGCATCTTCTGATAAAAATTTTATAATTGAACTTAAAAATTTAAAACAATAATAATTTTTCCATACTTGTAAATTATTATTTAACAATCCATCTAATTTTTTAAAAAATTTAGGATTATCCATATTTATTTTCTTAGGATCTTTTTTTAATTTTTCAAAAAAATATTTTACAAAACCAAAATTAGGATAATCAAATATTATTTCATTTATTGTTTTAGGATTATTTTGTAATTCTGGCTTTCTCTTTTGAACATTAGATAAATGAGCTTCTGCTAATTGTTCTTCCAGTTCATAAATACCATTCATATTTAAATTAAAAAAATTACCAAAAATATCCAAATATTTTTTATATTCTTCCCTTTCTTTCTTATGTATATCATTAAAATAATAATCTTTATCTGGTAAACCTATTCCACTTGAACCTAAATGGAGAATATTAAATTTAGAATTATCATAATCATTAGAAACTAAAAAATATATTGGACCTCCAATACCATAAGTTAATTTATAATCAACTACAACTTTCATTAATTCTTCTTTGTTTTTTGCATTTTGAATAGGTTCTAAATATTTCTTAACCTCATCAATAGTTTTTTTTCTATTTTCTATATCTAATCCTTGATTATATAAAATATTTAATTTAGTATTTTCTTTATCTTCTAATATTTTTCTTATTTTATTTTTATTACCTAAATCTAATTCATTAAATGATCCCCAACGAGTATAACTATCTGGAATCGGATTATTTTGAATCCAATGTTCATTAACCCACATATAAAAGTCATTATCGTGAGAATATTTTTGAGAGAATTCGTGATTAATATCCATAATATAAATATAAATATAAATTATTTTTATATTAATTCTAGATTTTTTCTAAATAATGCAATTTTGGTAATCCTTCAAAAGCTGCTACTATTGATGCAATTATTAAAATATGATGCCAAGTATGACTGTTAAAATAATTAAAAATACCTTTTGGGTTATAATATCTTTCAGGAAATCCTCCTTTAAAAAATATAGATCCAGCTAAGCAAATAAATAAAGTACAATTCATAGATGCCTGTGATAATTCTATTATTATTGGTTCAACTGATATAATTCTTGAATATAAATAAACTAAGCTAGTTAATGGTATACATGTTATAATTGGATAACAAAATGCCCAAAATCGACCTATATCTAAATCACCAAAACAAATTCTTATAATACAAAATAGTGCAAAAAGAGTTTCAATTAAAAATCCTGTTAAACATAAAAGTCTATTATTTAGAATTCCTTTGGTTAAAATAAAAGTATCTAATAAATGATGCGAAAAATTAATTGCTATAATTCCTATAAAATCCATTTTCCAAGAGAATTTAAACCAATCATTATTTATAATATATAAACAATGAGCCATACCCGAAAATATTCCCATACAAGCTGCACCAAAATATGCAATATTAATTAAAAAATAAAGTTCAAATGAATATAAATTATTAGGTATAATATTTAAAAATTTCCATAGATAAAATAAACCAGGTAGTAAATGAGTGTAAATATTTAATGTTTCATTATGCCATTCAAAAATACTAAAAAATGTTTCTTTCATATCTCCAATATTTCTATAACCATTTTGAACATTAGGATAAGTTATATACCATTCAGGTACTTGTTTATTTGTAATTAGTTTCATTATTTATTTTTAATTTAATTCTTTATAAAAAAATCAGAATTTAAATATCTTTAATAATTCTATTGGTAAATTACATTCCATTTCATTATATACTTTTTTATTAATATTTATAATAGGTTCATTATCTTTTTTCTTATAGTTAATATACCCATTAATAAAATGAAGTAAGGTAGTATTTGTTTCAAATCCTATATTGAATTTTTCGTTCTGAATTATCTCATTTTGAATGTCATCTTTGTTGAAGATTAGAAAGCCTTCTGGTATAGTTGAATCAATAAACATAATAAATCCAGAATCCAAATTAATTATTTTATTTGGAGTATTTTTGTTTTCAATAATTTTATCAACACTAGTACTCTTTAGCATATGTTTTCCTAGCTTGTGCATTGATAAAAGTAAAACATTAGTATAGATTAATTTTGGTTGATCTTTAAATGGAATAAAAAATCCATATTTTCCAAAAGTAATTTCATTGAACCAAGGATTTATAATATATTCTTTTATATAATCACCCCATTGATTAGATTGACTGCCTAGATCTTTTAATTTAACTCGCCACGATGGAGAGAAAACATTGTCAAAAAGAGGAAAGATTTCATTTCTCATTTTTCCACGTCTAGACCATTTCGGAGTAGTATCCAAAAAATATGGTATATTATATTGATGAGCTATTTCAAAAATTTTATCCTTGTGATATTTCAATAAAGGTCTAAAAATATTAACTGAATGAATAGTACTGATTTCTTTCATAACTTCCAAATCTAATAGATTTCCTCCTTTCATTGAATTAGTAAAAATATTTTCGATAATATCATCTTTATGATGACCTACAAAAACACCATTACAACCATGATTTTCAATAATCTCTTTGTACAATGAAAATCTAGTTTTTCTAGATTCATCTTCAAATTCAGTTCTTGGTCCAGAGTCTTCCTTTTTTCGTGAATAACCTTTAACTTCTCGAAAATAACATTCTACATTGTAATAATTGCAATATTCTTTCAAAAAAGCCATTTCATCTTTTTGTTCAGGTCTTAGATTATAATTTAGAGAACATGCGTAAATAGGAAAATTATTATCTAATGCTAAGCGGATTAAAATAGCCATGACAACCATAGAATCAACTCCTCCAGAAAGACTAATAATAGCCCCTTTCTGATAAATATTATTTTTAATACAAAAATTTTGGATAGTTTTAACTAATTCGTTATTTAAACTGATTGACTCAATTTGTTCTTTTCCAAATGAATAGTCTTGGGGAAATTCTAAAAGATACTGATACTTATTTAGTATTTTTAAGTATTTAACTAAAAATATAAAAAGCACGGTTTCAAGGATGTATATCATGATTATGATCTGATGCATAATATGTAAAAATATATTTAGTAAATATATTTTTCAATATTTTAAAGTTTTATTTTAATCTTAATTTGCTCTTAATTTGCTCTTAATTGTCTGAAATTTTTGTCTTGATCAACAGCACCAACTCTAATTTGCCAGTTGCCACCGGCGTTTCTCATTTCTGTAAATCTTGCACTAGCAAAACCAAAAGTAACGTTTTCGTCATTATCACCATCTAAAACCATGGTTCCATCGCCATTAACTTTTACGCTAGGGTTTACTAAATAATAAGGTTGACCTCTTGCATCGGAATATATTTGAAATATCATTACAAGAGATCCAGAGCCGGTGTAAGGGCCTTTTCTATTATCATAACAGTTTTGACTAGAAACTAAAAAATTTAAAATTGTGTTTACCATATCTGCATTTCCTATCTTAAAAGTAAAACTAGATCTAGATTCATTTTTGGTACTATTTGTCATAGTTGTAGGATTGGATAATAAATAGTAATATGTTGATGCATCAAGATTGTGGTCTTGACCAGAACTATGACCGTTGTAATTAGGTTTTTTAAAATTAGAACTGGTTGTAGGATCGTTTGAATAAGGACCAGTTCCAAAATTTTCATAGTTTCTAGAACTAGAAGAGCATAAATAACCCATTACATTGTTATTATTGTTTTGGTTGTACATAGGAGAACAAGAGTAGTTAACGTTATTAACTCTGAAGGACATATTATATAACTTATATTAGTTTTTATTTTTTAAAATTTTAATTTTTATATATTTTTTATATATTTTTATAATTTTTTATAATTTTTTATTTTTTTCTGATAATAATATTTTTTTAAACTTATTTGTATAATTTGTAATATGGCCTTTGAAATCATCTTTAATAATTCTTATATTATTACCACTAACAAAACCACCTCCAAAACTTATCATATTTAATTCTTTAGCTATATGATCAGTCATTTGGTACCAATAAGGAATATCCAAAGGCATTTCAATATAAGCGAAAGTTAATGAATGACCAGATAAAACATTACTAGATAATCTAATAATATTTGCTTTTTGGGGATCATACATATAAGATAATAAATATGGTATAGTTTGACGGTATCTTTCTGGAAAAGTTATTTGATTATGTTCAAATAACTTTGATAATGATTTTATTGGATTACTATTTATTAATAATGGAACTACATAACTAAGAAATATATTATAATGTTTTCTAATTTGATAGTTATTCCATGTCCAAGTATTTCCATCTAAATAACCAACTATATGCATTTTAGTTGTTAGATTAGGATTAGTATTACTTCCATAAAGCCCTTTCTTAAAATACATAACATTGGTATCGCCTAGTGATTCATTAATAGGTGTAAATTCTAATTTATATTCTAAACTTTTGTTAATAATAAATTCATAAATATCCTTATATCCTTTAAATATTTGAAAGACATTATTATCAGCTAAGCTAAAAAAATTGGATTCAGTATTATGATTTATATTAATTGGAACATATTTTATTTTTTCTATAATTTTAGTACGAATTTTAGTTTTGGTTTTTTTACTATTTTTTTTACTTGTTTTTTTGGTAGGCATTATTATAACTTATATTTTTATATTTTTATCATTTTAAAGTTATTAACTATAATTTTATTTGTATTTCTATTAAAATAAACTTCTTTATTATCATACGAAGATAATATACCTTCCCCTTCAACTATATCATAATGATAAAATGGAAAATTTTTATTAATAGTAATATCAACATATTTACCATTTTTATAACCTAAAGTAACAAAAGTAATTGATTCATCTTTTTTATTATAATTATATTTATTTTTATTATTTATTCTACCAGTTGCAATTAACCCTCTAAATTTAACAGAATAATAATTTTCGGGAAGAGGTATATCATCATGAATTATTTCTAAATACATATTAGGCAAAAAATCTGGTGAAATCCAAAAACCATAATCTTTATATTGTTTCATCGAATCATCAAACTTTTCTAATTTTTTACCTAATGAAATAAGTTTATTTCCTTTTAATTTATATGGTTTTTTCCCAGCACATAATTCAATTCCTGAAGTTTTAGCTTCATTATAATGAACCCATTTTCTATAAGAAGAATGACAGTGATTTAATGTAGATAACCAAAATAACTGAGGGAAATAAACTTTACAGTATGCTAAAGCCCAAACTAATTTAGCATAAGAAATAGCATGACTTTTACAAAAAGAATATTTCCTTAAATCTTTCAAAGAATTTGTTAGTTGGTCTTTTTTGTCTTCATGAACATTAAATTCTTTTAATAATCCTTGAAATTCATTCATTAATAATTTTTTATTCTTACTAAAAGCTCTCCTATATTTATCAGCTAAACCCTCATCACAATTAATTGAACTTTTAATAAAATCAATAGCATCATCATCAAAAATTAAATAATTACCAAATTCTCCCCTTTCAAAATCAAGAATAGCTTTATTTTTAGATCCATTGGCAGCGGCAGGCCTAACTAAAGCTAAGCAAAAGGCTATATCCATAATATTTTTTGGTTTAACTAAAGCTAATAATTTTCTCATTGCTGGTGATTCTGCAAAAGTTAAACCAATATTATACCCTTTAGTAAATAATTTAGTAATTAGTTCATCGTTTTTAGGATATTTTTCAATTGGATGTTCGGAAATATCAAACAACTGTGCTAAACCTCGATTTGATAAAATATCAATTTTAAAAAGACCATTATTTGCAACATCTTCTTTATTATAAACTATCTGATTTTTATTTTTTGATTCTAATCTAATATTATCTGGAATTTTATCATCGTAAATAACTATTCCACCACAATGAAGAGAATAACATCGCATTCTTCCCATTAATTCTTTCTTCTTCTTTTCTATTTCTAATTTCCATTGCGGAAAATTATTAGGACTACATTTATTTTTAGAAATGAAACGACTTTTCCCTTCATGTTCTATCATACTTTGTCGAATAGCCTCTCTAGTTGCTGATTTTTCTTGATAAATAATATGATTACTAATTCGAGCAACTCTAGATTCCCAATGCTTATCAATTCTTTCAAATACTTCTTCTCTTTTATTATACGGGAAATCAAAATCAATATCTGGCATTGAATCTCGTGCATAACTTAAAAATCTAGCAAATGAAACTTTATCTTCAACTGGATCTATATTAGTAATTCCTAAACAATAACATACCAATGAAGAACCAGAAGATCCTCTAATAATATGTGGTATATCTTTAACTAAATCCAATAATTCATAAACTTGTAAAATGTAATTATAAAATTGCTTTTTTATTATTACATCGAATTCTGTTGTTAATCTATTAAGATAAATTTCTTTTCTTGGACACTTTCTTTTAAATTTACTAATAATATCTTTAACGATTTCATTATTTAAAATATTATAATTCATTATCTCTAATAATATTAATTATTTATTCTTTAAATATTTAAGAAAAATCATAACCTAATAAATGACTAGTATCAAAATCTGTTTTATTAGAAATAATAATTACATAGGTATTCTGAATAGTTTTATTTTTGAATAATTTATAATTATGATCAATATAAGTAAAATTTTCTTTAGAAATCATTCGAGTAATTTTATGATATACTGAATTTTTAACTACATTAATTATTTCAAAATCACCATAATCTATATTTTGTTGAGGTAATTCATTATTAAATTCTTCTTTCATAGCTTTTTTTCCTTCATTATCCCATATAGGAATTGTAATTATAAAAGTTAAATCTTTTTCTGCTTTTTGAGATTCTTCTAAATGTGCAAGAGATTTGGTAATACAAGATTCGATTATTTCTTTTTGATAAGGGGGATTTAAGCCAAAAGTTCCTTTAATTGGTGTTAAATTGAAAAAACTACCAAAAGAACCAAAATATTTTTCTATATCATAATAAACAGAACAGTAATGATTGAAAGTACAATTAATTGCAGAAGCAAAACATTCATAATTTAAGTTATAATCTTCATGCATTTTTTTCATTATATCTGATTTGACACCTAATTGATGATTATTAGAACCTAATAGTTGATATCTAAATAAAATAATTAATATTAATTCATCCATCAACCCTTCTTTATCTTTATAATTTTTTTTAAGTTTTTCATATTCATCTAAAGGAATTAATAAATTATTGAGAATATCAGATAATTTTCTATCTTTAATTTCAAAATTTAATTTTAAACAGTATTTATAAAATTTAAAATTTCCATATTCACGATTTTGTATTAACTCTTTTTTATAAATAGAATATTTATTTTTATTTTCATTGAAATAATTTGATTTTTTATAACTCTCTAATAGTTTTAATTGTTCACCAAATAATTTTATTAATTTATTTAATAATTTTTCAATTAAAGTATCTGTATCTTTTAATGTTTCATCATATTTTACCAAATCTTTTAAAGTTAATCTTAATGAATTAACTTCGGTAAAATTATTAGGAAAAAATGGATCAATAGAAGGATTAAAATTTTCTGATGCATATAAGGTAAACATCCACGATGATATTAAATTTGTAATAGTTCTCTTATGAGATTTTTTAACGCTGAAAATTTTATTACCTAGTATTTTGGTAGCATCACTAATAAATTCATTGAGAAAATAACAAAATAATTTTCCACGATAAATTTCTAAGATTACATTAAAACCTTTATTAAAATAACTAACATATTCTAATTCAATATTATTGTCATTAAATGAATGGAGTTCATAGGACATTATTAAGAATAATTTTTTTTCTTTATATAAAAAATAATAATAAATTATTTTTTATAAAAATATGCTTTATGCTTTCTCTCCTTTTGGTAATTCAGCAGCTTGGAAAGTTTCAGAACTAATTCCTGCTAGTGCAGAGCTACTTCCTAATCTAGTTAAATTATCGGCTTCTTCAAGTCTTACTTTTTCCAAATTTTTTACAGTTATGTCCAATTGATTTTTAACCAATCCTTCATCAGTTTGGTGTTTTTGTAATTTACCCTCAGCTTTTCTTTGTTTTAGTTGAGCATCCTGTAATGCTTCGGAACTCATTAATACTTCTTTTTTATTTTTAAGAATATTATCTTTAGCTTCATCTACATCTTTTTGTGCAGCTTCAACTCTAGCTTCACTAGCTTTTACAATAGAATCTTTCCATTCTTTGTTAGTTTTTAAAACTAATTCTTCTAATTTTTTAACTTCCTTTTTCTTTTTATCAACTCTTGTTGTTATATCAGCAAGAACTTTTTCATTTTTTTTATTTGAAACATCATTATAATAATTAGTATTAGCATTTGTTTCTTCAATTATTAAGTCTTTCAATTTAGTTTGAGTTTTTTGAAGTTCAGAAACTGCATTATTATATTTTTTTTCGTATGATTTTATAATTTCAGGCCAATTTTTAGTCTTAAATAAATCTTTTAAACGTTGTAAAAATTTATATTTTGATTTATATTTTAAATATTTATTAAAATAAATATCTGTCATATAAATATAATTATATTTTTTTTTTTTATTTTTTAATTCTGAACATATAAATTCCAAATAAAACTAATATAATTATAAAAATTATTAAACTAATTATTAAATTATTATTTGTTGGCAAAACATTATTATTTAAAATTTTATTAGATTCTTCTTCTGAAATAATTAATTTAAGTTCCTCTGATGATTCAATATCAATAGTTGTCCAACACTCATTTACTATAGGCCAATCTTCATAGGGAAGCCAAGTATAACCATTTTCTCCCCAAGTATCACCCCAACTATTTCTAATTATAAATCCTTTTTCTGGATGATAACCAACAGCTAATACACAATGTCCTCCTAATAATTTATCATTTTTAGAAACTTTCTTCCAAAATGTTTTACTATCATTAAAACAAGGAGCTGCTACTATACACGGACCATTTTGATGTAATGCTTGTTTTAAATCTTCTATTTTATTAATATAAGCAAAATCTTTAATAACAAAATTTTTAGCATTAATAAAATTTTGTTCTTTAATTTCAACTTTACTCTTTGCTTTTAAATAAGGAAATTCTTTCTCTGTACATACACCATAGTTTTGTAAAATTTGTAATGCATTTTTAGGATTCATTCCAGATTCTGTAGGATCTTCTCTTTGAAGATAAATAAACCAAGGTGATAAATAATCAGTAAAATAATCAGATTTAATTTCTTGAAATTCTTTCATACTACATAATGCAAAAGCAACACAACAACCATCAGGACCTTGATTTCTGATAGGTTTCAAATTGTTTCTTAAATCTAAACCTGACGGAATAGGTACTGGTGCCATATATTTTGAAAATTTTTTATCATCAGAGTCAATTTGTGAAAATGAAGTATTTAATTTAAATTTTGCTAATCCTACTTGAACTTCATTTACTAAGTTTTTATAAATCTCGTTCATTTTTGTTTTAATTTCATTACCCTTTTTTTTAATTTCATCTGTAATTTCAATGCTTTTCTTTTTAATTTCCTCACCTGCTTTTTTTAATTCATTTTTAACTTCCCCAGTTTTCTTTTTTATTTCATTACCTGCTTTATCTAACTCGTTTTTAACTTCCCCAGTTTTCTTTTTTATTTCATTACCTGCTTTATCTAACTCATTTTTAACTTTTCCTCCTACTTTTTTTATACTATCGCCGGTATTTTTTAATTCATTTTCCAATATATTTTTATTTTCTTGTAAAATTGTTGAACCTTTATTAAAAAAAGAAGTTATTAAATTATAAATATAAGATATCATTAAAACTATTTTGAAAATAATTTTATAAATATATTATTTACAAATAAATCTTATTATAAATAAATCTTATTATAAATAAATCTTATTATAAATAAATCTTATTATAAATAATATATTCATAATTATTTTTAGGAATATCAATAGTTCTATTAATAGATTCTAGTTGTTGAATTGTGCTTTTAGTTCTTTCTTTAACTGTAAACGTTATAGTATCATCTTCATATTCTATAATATGATCATCTCCTAAATAACCGGAATATGATACTTTTATTATATTTTTTTTACTGTAAAATAAATTATAAAAAAATGAAAATATTCCATTATCATTTTTATAGTCGTCCGATATTTTTAAACTATTATTATTTTCAAATTTAAATAAATTTAAATCAAATGGAAATTTAATTAGTTTATCTACTTTATTATATGGTATAATCATTACACTGTATAAATTTTTAGGTATTTTATTAACTACTTCATTTGGTGCATTTTTAAGATCAACTGTTAATATTTTTTTAAATCCATTCATTTTATATTGTTTACTATCTTCCATATTTTTTGTTTGATCTTCGTTCAAAGGTTCTATATTCCTCATGAAATCAGTTGTATATTCTTTCAAATAATGTTTTAAACCGGGTATCTTATTTAATTCTAATACAATAAAATAAACAGCAATATAAAAATTTTTATATTCGTTTTTATCATCTTTAATATTACAAGAATTAAAATTAACTTTTAATCCTTTAAAACTAATTGGTATATCATATAATTCCATCTGGTTAATAGATTCATTTGTTAATTTTAATTTAGAAATTAAATCTTCCATTATTTATTTTTAGATTTAATATCTCTAAATAAAAATTGATAATCAAATAATTAATTTATAAATATTTAATATAATATGGAAAATGGGAAAAAAATATTAAATAATCAAAATAATATAATCGAAGAACAAGTTGTAAAATATTTAATAGAATTATCTTCTCCTTCTACAAGTCAAAACTATTTATTTCCAGAAAAAAAAATTACAATTATTAATTCTAAACAAAATCAGATTTTCAATCCAGAAGATGATTCTGATAATGGGTCTGATTCATCAATAGAGACAGTTAAAAAAGAAATTAGTGATTATTATTCTGGTTGTAAATATAGTTCTTTTGGTAAAAATGATTTGTTAAATGGTAAGGATGATTTTTTAAATGGTAAAGATGATTTTTTAAATGGTAAAAATGTAGAAGAGGTTGATAATTTTATTAATCAAGAAATAAATAATAATCAAAGTACTACTAATCATCAATTAAAAGAGGATGATTCTTTTGATAAAAATTTAATGAAAAATAAAATTTTAATACAAAAAGTTGATAATTTCATTAATAATAAATTTCAAGAACCAACACCTAATTATTATGAAAGAACAAATTATTATAAAAAACCAATTTTAAAAACAAGTTTTGTTCCAGAATTAAATATTAATAAAAAGATAGGCAATAACATTTATTCTGATAAATATAAAAATCAATTAATTGAAGATATTTTTCAAAGTATTAATAGATTAGAAATGACCCTTAAAAATTATAAAATATAATTTTTTTAATAACTCTTTAATTAAATTATAATTTAATTTATATGTCAACTCTAGAAAATTTACAAGAAAATGGTTATATAATCTTAAAAAATGTATTTACAGAAGAAGATATTGAATCATTTAAAAATGAAGTTAATTTATATTTTATAAATCCAAATAAAAAAATATTCAACGAGTCAAAAAAAAGTTTTAGTATTATTGATTTTATTAAAAATCCTGATTTTAAAAAAATATCAAATATTATTGAAAATAAAGTAATTAATGATTGTTTAAAAGAAATTTTTAATGGAACTAATTACAGATTTTGTTCTCATAATGATATAGGAATTAATCGTACTGTGGGATGGCATAAAGATAAATTAAATGATGGATATGATAAATTTGAAACTGTTGATATTTGGTCAGATTATCAAGGAGAAAAACATGAAATAGTAAAAGTTTTAATTTATTTACAAGAAAATGATGGATTGAAAGTAGTCCCTAAAAGTCATACAGTTAGAAATATAGATACAAATAATTCTATTGAATTAGAACATAAAATTGGAGATGTTATAATTTTTGATCAAAGAATAACCCATCGTGGTTGCGATAAGCTAACTAATAAACAAAGAATTTTAATTTCATTTGGATTTGGAAAAAATAATATTTTTACTGATAATTTTGAAAAAGGAACTATTGAAAGACAAAATAATAAAAATAGTTTAAATAATCAAACA
>Ga0214923_10005542_pt1 | contig 14634 bp, 7 predicted proteins | sample LL1510_MetaG_FD_177993 | JGI IMG/M metagenome (GOLD analysis project Ga0214923, IMG submission 177993) | Freshwater microbial communities from Lake Lanier, Atlanta, Georgia, United States - LL-1510 | ecosystem: Environmental > Aquatic > Freshwater > Lake | place: USA: Georgia | collected 2015-10-15 | reverse complement strand
TCCTCGAGAAACTTCGCGAGGGCGGGCAGCTCGATGCCAACGCCCGACAATTTCTCGAGGAGACGGCGCTGCCTCAACTCGCGCTCGACGAGAACCGCCCGCTCATCGAACGCACCCGGAAACGAATGCGCGATCTGCTGCTCGGCGACGTGGGCGAAGACAAGGCCTACGGCGAGATCGCCCTGCTCCTCGCGGAGTTCATGACATCGCTGGCCCGCGACGACCAGGCCGATCCCGTGGTGCGCGTGAACGCGATGCTGCTCGTGAGCGAACTCAAGGCCAAGAACGGGAAGCCATGGCCTCCGGCGGCCCTGGCGCTGGCCGCGGCCGCGGGCGACAAAGGGCTGCCCGACGCCGTGCGCATCGCGGCCCTCGCCGGTGTGGCCAAGCACGTCGCCGCGGGCGCCGGCGATGATGCGATTGCGAAGACCTTCGGGCCGCCAGTGGCTGCGATCCTCGGGGAGCCGGCAGCCGGGGCGCGCTCTGTCGAGCAGGAATGGCTCGTATCGCGCGCGTTGCAGATCGTGCCGCTCCTCGGGCGGCCGGCATCGCCAAAACTCGCGGCCCAGCTCGCGGGGATCATCCCCGACGACGCGCAGCCGATCGACTTGCGCGTGCGGGCGGCAGCGGCCTTGGGCGCGACGGCCGACGCGGCCTCGGGCGTCGACGCGGCCGCGGTCGTGGCGGCAATTCGCAAGCTCGCAATCACGGCGCTCGAGTCGGAGGAAAAGGCCGCCGCAGAGCGGCGGTTCGAGGAACGATATCGACGGGGCGGTGCGGCTCTCGGTGGGCCGCCGGGAGCACCGCCGGGCTTCGGCTTCGATGGCCAGCCGCTCCCCGCGGTCGATCCGCTCGCGATCTCAGAGCAGGCATGCCGGCGCGCCGCCTGGCGGCTCTACACACTCGGCACGGCGATCTTTGCGGCGGACGGCAAGCCGGGGCTCGCGACGCTCATGGGCGATGCGGCCGGGCCGGCCAAGGAGCTCGCCAAACAACTCACGACCGAAGGCCTGACGCTCGATGCCGACCCCGTCGAAGACGCGCTTCTCGACGCGCTCGACGTCTTCCGGCCGCCCGCGCCAGGCGGAAAAGCGGCGAAGCGGCCCGCGCGACAGCCGAAGCCCGAGGAGGAGCCTGCCGGCGACAAGCAGAAGCCGGCGCCGGACCCGAACGCCTCACCGTTCGACAATCCGTTCCAGTGATTACGCAAAACATCGGCATCCTGCCGATTGTTGCTTGGCGAACCACCGGCTTCGGGCTCCCCATATCCCGTCGCCGGACGTTCACTGCGCGCTTCCTGCATCCCGCCTCTCCCTCTGGGAGAGGCCGGCCGCAGGCCGGGTGAGGGTGCCTTGTGTGGCGCGACGAAAGCACCCTCACCCCGGCCCTCTCCCAAAGGGAGAGGGGGAGAGGTCACAAACGCCGGCTCCCGGGACACGGGGAGCCCGAAGCCTCCGCAACTCGTAGGCGCTGAGGACTTTCGGCGTCTGAGCAAAACCCACGAGTCCTGTACGCTCAACACGACCGGAGTCGAGCATGCCTACCGCCGGCTCCGAATGCGGGGAATTTCCACCTGCCCTGCCGTCCGGCGAGACGGTACGGGAACCTCCCGAAGCCGTCTCTACTCAAGACAGGCCGACGCCGATCCTACTTCTTGATCAGGTCGCGGACGGTCATGCCGCTCGGGATCATCGGCAGCACGTGCTCCTGGTAGGGCACCTGCACGTCGAGGATCGCCGGGCCCTTGGCGTCGATCAGACGCTCGAGAGCGGGCTCGAGATCCTTCTTCGCCGAGATCGTCTCGGCCTGCCAGCCGAAGCCCTTCGCGATCGCCACGAAGTCGGGATAGCGGCTGTCGGGCGAGATGCCGTCGCCCTGGCCGCTCGCCTCGGGATGATCGACCGGGCCGAGGTAGGTGTGGGCGCGGTTGCCCTTGAAGAACCGGTCTTCCCACTGCACCACCATGCCGAGGTGCTGGTTGTTGAGGAGCAGGATCTTTACGGGGATGTCTTCGGTGCGGCAGGTGGCGAACTCCTGGATGTTCATCAGGATGCTGCCGTCGCCGTCGATGTCGACGACGAGTGCGTCGGGCCGGCCGACCTTCGCGCCCATGGCTGCCGGCAGGCCGAAGCCCATCGTGCCCAAGCCGCTCGACGAGAGCCACGTGCGCGGCTCGCGAAACTTGTAGAACTGGGCGGCCCACATTTGATGCTGCCCGACGCCCACGGTGATCACCGTCTCGCGATCGGCCGTAAGCCGCGAGAGCGTCTGGATCGCTTCCTGGGCGAGGATTCCGGGATAGCTCGTGTCGAAGGAGAACGGATCCTCCTTCTTCCATTCGGCGATCTGGGCGTGCCAGGGTTCGAGGCTCGCCGTGGGCTTCTCAACGATCTTGTTGAGGGCGTGGAGCGCGTCTTCGACGTCGGCCACGATCGGAATGTGGACGAGCTTGTTCTTGTTGATCTCGGACGGATCGATGTCGATGTGCACGATGAAGCCGTGCTGGGCGAACTCGCTCACCTTGCCCGTGACGCGGTCGTCGAACCGCACGCCGATGGCGAGCAGGAGGTCGGCCTGATCGACGGCGTAGTTGGCATAGACGCTGCCGTGCATGCCGAGCATGTCGAGCGAGAGCGGGTCGGTGCCGGGATAGGCCCCGAGCCCCATGAGCGTCATCGTGACCGGGATGCCCGTCTTGCGGACGAGCTCGCGCAGTTCGTCGGACGCATCGCCCGTGATCACGCCGCCGCCGGCGTAGATCACCGGCCGCTTGGCCCGCTTGATCGCGGCGGCCACCTGGGCGATCTGCTCCGGCTGCACGGGCCGCGGCTCCGGGCGGTAGCCGGGCAGATTCATCGGCACGTCGTAATCAGGGACGAGCTGCGTGACCTGGATGTTCTTGGGGAGGTCGACGAGCACCGGGCCGGGCCGGCCCGTGGTGGCGATGTGAAACGCCTCCTTCATCACGCGGGCGATGTCGGCCGCGTCGGTGACGAGGTAGTGGTGCTTCGTGATCCCGCGGCACACCTCGACGATCGGCGTCTCCTGGAAGGCGTCGGTGCCGATCACGCTCGTGCCCACCTGGCCGGTGAGGGCGATCATCGGGACGCTGTCCATCTTGGCGTCGGCGATGGCCGTCACCAGGTTCAGGGCGCCCGGGCCGCTCGTGGCCATGCACACGCCGGGCTTGCCGGTGGTGCGGGCGTAGCCTTGGGCCGCGAACGCGCCTCCCTGCTCGTGCCGCGGGAGGATCGTGCGGATGCGGTCTTTGGCGTGCGTGAGCGCCTGATGGAGCGGCATGCTTGCCCCGCCCGGGTAGGCGAAGATCACGTCGACCCCGTGGCGGATCAGCGACTCGACGACCACGTCGGCCCCGGAGACGAAGCCGGTGGAAGACGCGGGGCGGGAGACTGTGGCCATGGGAAGGACTCCTGGAGGGGCAGAAACCGATCCCTCAACCATACCCGATAAAAAGGCCTGGCAAAAACGACTGTCCGAGCCCGCCGGCCTCTGGACTGGGCGTCGGGGCCGACCCACAATCGGAGGCTCGAACCGGACTCTGTTTTCGGGGCAGCGAAAGGGCGGACACGTGAACGGCGGGCGGCTGACGTGGGTGCTGGGTGGGCTCGTAGGGCTCACGATGACTTTCGGGGCTGGTTTCGCGACGAGCGCCCGGGCCGATGACTGGACGCAGTGGGGCGGCGGCCAGCGACGGAATCTCGTCTCGCACGAGACGGGCATCCCGGCGACGTTCCACCCCGGCAAAAAGAAACGCGACCGCCTCGGGTTCGATCCGGCCACGGCGAAGAACGTGCGCTGGATGGTGCGGCTCGGGAGCGAGAACTACTCCGGGCCGATCGTCGCCAAGGGCCGCGTGTACGTGGGCACGAACGACGAAGACCTCGACGACCCGCGGTTTCGCCCCACCCGCGGCGGCGTGCTGATGTGCCTCGACGAGAAGACGGGCGACCTCGTATGGCGGCTCGTGGTGCCCCGGCTCGAGATCGATCGCTCGCTCGTGAGCGAAGACTTTGACGACATGAACCTCGGCATCTGTTCGTCGGCCACGGTGGACGGCGGCAAGCTCTACGTGGTGACCAATCGCTGCGAGGTGGTGTGCCTCGACGTCGACGGCCTGGCCGACGGCAACGACGGGCCGTTTCGCGACGAGGCGCGGTTCAGCGTGGCCGCCGGCGCCGACCCCGTGGCGCTTGGCCCGCGCGACGCCGACATCGTCTGGCGGTTCGACATGATCCGCGAACTGCCCGTGTTTCCGCACGATGCCGCGAACTGCTCGGTGCTCGTCGTGGGGCGGCACCTCTATGTGTGCACGGCCAACGGCGTCTACGACGGCAAGGTGGTCTTGCCGACGGCCGCCTCGCTGATCGTGCTCGACAAGGAGACGGGCAAGCTGCTCGCCCGCGACGACGGCACGATCAGTGCCGACGTGTTTCACGGCCAGTGGTCGTCGCCGACGATCATCGATTCGCCACGCGGCATGCGGATCGTGTTCGGCGGTGGCGACGGCCGCTGCCACGGGTTCGTGCCGCTCGCAGCCGATGCGAAGACCGGCAAGGCACCTGCGATCCTCGAACGCGACTGGCTCTTCGACTGCAACCCGCCCGGCTACCGCGCCCGCGGCGGCGTCAAAATCGACTACTGGGCGCTCGTGCGCGGGAAGGCGACGTCGGTCGACGACACGGGACTCGTGGTGAGCCCGAACGAGATCATCGGCTCGCCTGTCGTCGTCGGGAACCGCGTCTACGTGGGGATCGGCCAGGATCCCGTACACGGCCCGGGCCGCGGTGCGCTCTCCTGCTTCGCCGTGGACGGTACCGCCGAGGGGGCCGAGGTGCGGAAGGTGTGGCAGTATCTCGGCATCGGCCGTGCGCTCTCGACCGTCGCCGTGGCCGACGGGCTCGTCTACGCCGCCGAGTATGCCGGCAAGGTGCACTGCCTCGATGCCGACACCGGCGACCTCGCGTGGTTTCACGACACGCAGGATGAGATCTGGTCGTCGACGCTCGTCGTCGATGGGAAGGTGTACATCGGCAGCCGCAAGGGATTCACCGTGCTGGCCGCGGGCCGCGACAAGAAGACGCTGGCCGTGCTCAAGCTCGGATCTCCGGTGTGGTCGATCCCCTGCGCCGCCAACAAGACGCTGTTCGTCGCCTCGCAGCGCAACCTGTGGGCCGTCGAAGAGCAGGGTGAGATGAAGTAGGGTTGCGTCAGACGCGGATGGCGCTTCCCAGAACTCGCCAGACCTCCGCAGGGCTGGTGCGACCCTCTCTCACCAGCGAGCCTGCCTGCATGAACATCGGCGTCATCCCGTTGTCGATCGCGATCCGATAGAGCTCGCGGCTGTCCGCTTTCCGCAGGATCGCTCTGCCGATCTGGTCGTTGCGCACGTCCAAAAATTCACTGATCATCGCCCGGCCACGGTAACCCGTCCCGTTGCATTGGGGGCATCCGCCGGGCACGCGGGCCCGATCCACCTCCATCCCGTAGAAGGTGGCGGGGTCCGTCGACTCGCGTGCGCACTGCTGACACAGCGTCCGGAGCAACCGTTGGGTCACGACGGTGATCAGCCCGCTCCGCACGAGAAAGGGCTCGATGCCCATCTCGATCAGCCGGGTGACGGCGCCGGCGGAGGTGTCCGAGTGGAATGTCCCCAGCAGCAGTTGGCCCGTCAGCGATGCCTGGATGGCGAATTCGGCCGTGTCCCGATCGCGGATTTCGCCGACCATGATCACCTCGGGATCCTGGCGCATCAGTGACCGCAGCCCTGTTTTCAGGTCGAACCCCGACGCCGGATCGACCTGGCTCTGGGCGACGCCGGCGACCGGAACCTCGATCGGATCCTCGATCGACACGACGCTGCGAGCACCGCCGGAGTCGAGGACGATGTGACGGAGGCAGGCGTAGAGGGTCGTGGACTTGCCGCTCCCGGCTGGTCCCGTGACCAGCATCGCACCGCTTGTTTCCACGAGGGCATCTCGGATGCGGGCCGTCAACTGCGGCGGATTTCCGAGGTCCTCCAGCCGGGAGAACTCACGTTGATGGCCGAAGAATCGGAGCACGACCCGCTCCCCGTGCAGGGTGGGAAACGTGCTGACGCGGATCTCCCGGCCATGCCTGGGCTTCGCGATTCGGCCCTCCTGGGGGACGTCGGTCCGGTAGGTGAGCAGGTCCGCGAGAACCTTGAGCCGCGCGGAGATGGACGACGACGTCCCCGGCGTGACCACCGCCACCGGCTGCAGCACGCCGTCGTGACGGAATCGTACGTCGAGCCCCGTCTCGGCGGGCTGGAGGTGCACGTCGCTCGTGCCCACCTGATTCGCGAAGTCGAGCAGGACATCCACCGCATCGGTCGCGTATCCGGGCAACGAGGAATTCATCGACGCGAGGCGCCGGCGGACCGCATCCAACGCTCCGACGAGATCGCCGGCGGGACGGGCAGGGGCTCCGGACGGCGGCGGAACCGAGGTCGAGAGCACGGCCGGCCCGGCGCCCGCTGGCGGCATGTCATTCATGTGTGCGGTCCTTGCATCATCTGGTCGATCGTTTCCGGCTTGATCTGGGAGACGTAATTGCCGAACAGTTTGAAGATGATCACCACCAGCAGCGCGGCGACGGCGATCCAGACGATCGACGATGCAATTTGCGTGATCATCGACATCGCAAACTTCACGCGCATGCGCATCACGCGGAAATGTTTGTCGAGTGTTTCCGCCAGCCTGCCCGATTCCTCGCCCAGGGCGACGGCATCGATGGTGTCGGGCGAGAAAAGTCTGGTGTCCCGGAGGACTTCGTGCATTTCCCGACCCTGGCGAATGGCTGCGCAGGCACCGTCTGCCTTGTCCTGGAAGGCATGCGAAGCGGAACTCTTGAAACTCAGGGCGATGGCGTTGGCGGCGGGCACGCCCGATTCGACAGCGAGCGCGAGCGACTGCACGAATCGCGCCTCGTCGAACGTCAACAGCGCCCTTCCGAGGACCGGGACGTGAACCAGCCAGTCCCCGATGAAGGCCAGCCTGCCATTCCGCATCAGAATCCACAACACCGTGACCACCGCCGCAGCCCCCAGGACCCAGCCCCAGAAGATCGCCAAGCCGCGTCCTCCGGCCAGCCCGATGCCGAGCAGGTCCGCGGCCTCCGGCGAGTCGGGCGCGATCACGGAGGGAACGTAGATGAGTATCGACACCACCGCGAGCGCCAGGGCCAGTTGGATCATCGGCCAGACGATCGACCCCCGAAACTGGTCCTGAAGTTCGGCAACCTGCTTGTAGTGATCGGCCATCCGATCGAGAACATGCTCCAGCCGGCCGGACTCCTCGCCGACCTCGATCAAGCGGTGGAAGTTGGGAGGGAAATAGTTGCCCTGCTCCCGGATGGCCTCCGTCAGCGACGCGCCTTGGCGAATGCGATCTGCGACCGACCGCATGTGCCGACCGTGTCGGCTGCGGGCATCGCCGGCCTCCCGCTCGAAGATCCGAAAAGGGTCATGGCCGACGTCGAAGGCCACGCCCACGCGTTCGCACAGCAAGCCCAAGTCGCGATTGCTGATCCGGTTGATCATGAACGTGATCGGCCGCTGGAGAAAGCCAGGCACTATTGCAGCACCGCAGAATGTAGGACTTGATGTGTGGGAAGTGTGACGGTCGGGTGAGAAACGTATGAGCGTGTGACGCTTCGCCGTATACTCGGCTCCACAACGTGGCACGGAACACCACACGGCCGGCCGGGCGGTTGCCCGGGTTGGCCGACACGCTCGAGCAGCATGGCGGGTTCGCCGAGGTGGTCGCCAGTCTCTGCGCGGGACATGGCGGCACGATCGGCGGAACCTGGGGATCGGCGTCTGCGCTGACGGCGGCGGCCCTAGCGAATCAGTTGGCCCGGTCGCCCCGAGGCGAGGACGCCGTGCTCGTCGTCGTGCTCCCTCACGCCGACGAGGCGGATGCTTTCTGCGACGACCTCGCGCTCTTCACGACGAAGCCCGTGGCCCTCTTGCCCGCGCTCGAGAGCCTGGACGACGAATCGCTTGCCGACGACCCGGCTGCCGCGGCCCGCCTCGCGCTCGTCAAAAGGCTCACGTGGGGCGACCGTCCCGGTCGCCAAAGCGGCGACGGGGTTCAGGCAAGCGAGTCGCTTGCCCTCGATGACGTGCCGATCGTCGTCACGAGCATTCAGGCGCTCCTCGCGCCGCTCGCCGACCCGCGCGAGATCGAGGCCAGCACGCGGCGGCTCGAGGTGGGCGGCCGGCTCGATCCACTGGAACTCGCCGACTGGCTCGCGGCCCGGGGCTGGCAGGCGGCCGACGCCATCGACCGCCCCGGCACGTTCGCCCGCCGCGGGGGCATCGTCGATCTCTTCGCCGTCGACTGGGACCGGCCCGTGCGCGTGGAGCTCTTCGGCGACGAGATCGAGTCGCTGCGCACGTTCGACACCGTCTCGCAGCGGAGCGTGGACACCCTGCAGTCGATCGATCTCACCGCCCTCGGCGTGGGAGCGGCAACGCGGCGCACGCACCTCGCCGACATCCTCCCGCCGGGCTCGTGGTGGGCCCTCGTCGAGCCAGGCGAACTCGCCGAGGAGGCGAAGCGCACCTACGAGCGGCTCAAGGGAGCGGCGGAGGTGTCGGACCCTGAAGAAGTGTTCGCCCGCATCTATCGCTTTCCGTCGGTGACGCTCGCCTCGGTGGCCCCGTCGAGCCTCGAGGCCACGGCGACGCTCGCGATCGAGAGCGTGGAGCGGTTCACGGGCGTGCTCGACCGCGTGTGCGAGGAGCTCGGCACGGTCGGCAAGGATCAGGAAGTGTGGATCGCGGCGCCCACGGAGGCCGAGGAGAAGCGGCTCGGCGAGCTTCTCGCAGGGAGCGCGCCGGCGAAGTCGGGCCGGCTCCACTTCGCCCGCGGCCGGCTCTCGGCGGGCTTTCGCCTCGTGCCGGAGAAGCTCGTACTCGTGTCGAGCGCGGAGCTCTTTCGCCGCGAAGACGTGACGGTGCGGGCGCCGCGGCACCGGCTGACCCGCGCGATCGACACGTTTCTCGATTTGCACGAAGGCGACTACGTCGTCCACGTGGCCCACGGCCTGGGCCGCTACCGCGGGCTCAAGCTGCTCGAGAAGCAGGACCGCACCGAGGAGTTTCTGGAGATCGAGTTCGCCGAGAGCACGCGGATCTACGTGCCGGCTACCTGCATCGAGCTCGTGCAGAAATATGTCGGCGGCACGAAGCTCGCGCCCAAGCTCGCCAAGATCGGCGGCACGCTGTGGGCGAAGCAGAAGGCCGCCGTGCAGCAGGCCGTGGCCGACATGGCCGCCGACATGATCCAGCTCCAGGCCAAGCGGGCCGAACGGCCCGGGCTCGCGTTTCCCGCCGACACGGCCTGGCAGCGGGCGTTCGAGGAGTCGTTTCCCTTCGACGAGACGCCCGATCAGCTCACGGCGAGCGTCGCCATCAAGGGCGACATGGAGGCGCCCAAGCCGATGGACCGGCTGCTCTGTGGCGACGTGGGCTTCGGCAAGACGGAAATGGCGATGCGGGCGGCCTTCAAGGCCGTCGAGGCGGGCTACCAGGTGGCCGTGCTCGTGCCCACGACGGTGCTCGCCGAGCAGCACCGCCGCAGCTTCGCGGCCCGGTTCTCCGAGTTTCCCTTCACGATCAAGGCGTTGTCGCGATTCTCGTCTGCCGCCGAGGAGCGGGAGGTGCTCGAGGGGCTCGCCCGCAAGAGCGTCGACATCGTGATCGGCACCCACCGGCTCGCGCAGGCCGACATCCACTTCGCCAACCTCGGGCTGCTCGTGGTGGACGAGGAACAGCGGTTCGGCGTGGACGTGAAGGAGAAGCTCAAGGCGCTGCGGGCGAGCATTGACGTGCTCACGATGACGGCCACGCCGATCCCGCGCACGCTCCACATGTCGATGCTCGGCATCCGCGACATTTCGAACCTCACGACGCCGCCGGCCAACCGGATCGCCGTTGAGACCCGCGTCGCCCGCTGGAATCCCGCGCTGATCAAGACGGCGATCGACCGGGAGCTCGCCCGCGGAGGGCAGGTGTTCTTCGTGCACAACCGGATCCACGACATCCACCAGGTGGCGCACCGCCTCGCGCAGATCGTGCCCGAGGCGACGATCGGCATCGGCCACGGGCGGCTCTCGGAGAGCGAGCTCGAGGAGGTGATGCTCGACTTCGTGGCCGGCAAGACCGACATCCTGCTCGCCACCACGATCATCGAGAGCGGCCTCGACATCCCCAACGCCAACACGATCTTCATCGACGAGGCCGATACCTACGGCCTCGCCGACCTGCATCAACTGCGCGGCCGCGTGGGCCGCTCCCACCATCGCGCCTATTGCTACATGCTCGTGGACGAGATGGCCCACCTCACGAGCACGGCGGCCCGGCGGCTGCGGGCGATCCAGGAATTTTCGAGCATGGGCGCGGGCTTCTCGCTCGCCATGCGCGACCTCGAGATCCGCGGCGCCGGCAACCTGCTCGGCACGCAGCAGAGCGGCCACATCGCCACGGTGGGCTACGAACTCTACTGCCGGCTCCTCGAGCAGGCGGTCCGCGGGCTCAAGGCGCTGCCTCCGGCGGAGCCACCGCAGGTGAATATCGATCTGCCGGGCGAGGCGTGGCTGCCGCGCGACTATATCGCCGATTTCCGCACGAAGATCGACGTCTATCGGCGGCTCTCGCGGGCCACCGAAGACAACCAGATCGACGACCTCGCCTCCGAACTCGCCGATCGGTTCGGACCGGCGCCCGCGGAGGCCCGGCGGCTGCTCGACTACGCGCGGCTGCGGGTCGCGGCGGCGAGCTTCGGAATCGACACGGTCGGCCGCGAGGCGGGCATGGTGCTCCTCCGGCACCACGACCGCCGAGCCATGGAGCGGCTCAAAGCGGCCGGCCCGCCGACGGCGCGCACGCTCCGCATCGTCGACGACCGGACGGCCTATCTCCCCCTGGATCCGAGGCTTTTCGAGGATCCTGAGCGGCTTCTCCAGGCCCTGCGGACGGTCTTGCGACCCGTGACGGGGCAGGCCTATAGTCCCCGCCCCCCGAGAGCCGCCGCGCATGCACCAGCCGGGCGCAAGCCCCAGTGACTCGACACCGCGCACCGCGGCCGCCGCGATGATGCTCTGCGCGGGCCTCGCCCTGCTGGCCGCCGCGCACGCGCGGCCTGCGCATGCCCAGCGGATCGCCAATCAATTCGACGACGCCGCGGCGGGGGCCACGCCGGCGCCGCTCGCCGTGGGCCAGGCCGGGCCCGGCAGCATCACCCCGCAGCACATGGTGCCTCACATGCCCAAGCCCGTGTCGCGACCGGACAACTGGCCGGGCCGCAAGAAAGACGGCAAGAAGATCGACAACCACGTGCTCTCGAGCATCCGCTCCGACCCCGATGCACCGATCGTGCCGATCGATTTCGGCCCCGAGGTGGCCCAGGCGAAGGACGGCGTCGTGCAGGCGCAGTATCAAGAGCCCGCGACGCCGGCATCGGCTGCCGACGCGCTCTTGGCCGAGGCCCAGTCGCTCGAGACGGCGATGGTGGTCGCCCGCGTCGGCCCCGAGGTGGTGCTCGAAGGCGATTTGCTCACGCCGAGCGCCCTCAATTGGCTGGCGAAGGTGTCGCCGGGGCTCAAGCCGGAGCAGATCCGCGAGCTCAAGCTGCAGATCTGCCGCCAGGTGCTGCCGCAGCACGTGGAGTCGCTGATCGTCTACGTGGACGCCTGCCGGACGATTCCCGAGGACCGCCTCCCGGACATCGAGAAGAAGGTGAATCAGGCGTTCGACGAAACGCAGCTTCCGCGCATGATCAAGGATGCCGGCGTGGCCAACTCGATGGAATACGAGCAGTTGCTGCGGTCGCGCGGGCAGTCGCTCGACCGCGTGCGCAAGATGTTTTTCGAGCGGGCCCTCGCCCAGCAGTGGATCCAGCAAAAGGTGGCCAGTGACGATGAGATTCCCCACGCCGAGATGATCGCGTGGTACGAGAATCACCTCGCCGAATACGACTTCCCTGCCAAGGCGAAGTTCGAGCAGCTGACCGTGCGGATCACGCCGACGCAGCCGCGCGAGGCCGCCTGGAACAAGCTTGCCGCGATGGGCAACGACGTGCTCGAGGGGAAGCCGTTCGCCGACATCGCGAAGACGCGGTCCGAGGGTCCGAACGCATCGACCGGCGGCGCCTACGACTGGACCACGAAGGGCAGCCTCGCCTCCAAGGTGCTCGACGAGGCGATCTTCACGCTGCCGGTCGGCCAGTTGAGCGCGATTCTCGAAGACAACCAAACCCTTCACATCGTGCGGGTGACGGAACGGACCGACGCGGGCCGGACGCCGTTCATCGAGGCCCAGGTGGGCATCAAGCAGACGCTCCAGGAGGAGCGCCGGAAACGCGAGATCGACGACTACCTGGCGAAGCTCAAAGACCGCACGCCCGTGTGGACGATCTTCGACGATCAGCCCACGGCCACGGCTACGGCGCGGTCATCAGGCGAAACGCGCACGCGTTAAACCGTCTTCGGCAACGGGGCGATTGCACGGCGTTGGGTCGAGGGCTAGACTGCGGCGAGCAGGCGGATGAGCCCATCGCCCCGCTGCCGCAGGCCGGTCGTGGCAGCCCTTCAGGAGTGTTGCCACCATGAGTGCCACGACGTCGAAGCCCGCCGCCAGCCCGTCAGCCGCCCCGCCTTGGCCCGGCACTCGGGCCGACGGCACCGCCACACTCGAGATCGGCGGCAAGACGGTCGAACTCCCGGTGATCGTCGGCTCCGAAGGTGAGCGCGGGCTCGACATCTCGAAGCTCCGCGCCCAGTCGGGAGCGATCACGCTCGACGAAGGGTTCGTGAACACGGGCTCCACAACGAGCGCCATCACCTATCTCGACGGTGAGAACGGGATCCTCCGCTACCGCGGCTATCCGATCGAGGTGCTCGCCGAGAAGTGCGACTTCGTGGAAGTGGCCTACCTGCTGATCTACGGCAAGCTGCCGAACCCCGCCGAGCTCGACGCCTTCCGCACGTCGCTCTCGCACCACACGATGATCCACGAGGACATGCGGAACTTCTACACCGGCTTTCCGCGCGACGCCCACCCGATGGCCACGCTCGGCAGCGTGGTGGGAGCCCTCTCCACCTTCTATCAAGACTCGCTCGACGTGCGCGACCCGCGACAGGTGGAGGTGAGCGTGCACCGGCTCATCAGCAAGCTCCCCACGATCGCGGCCTACAGCCACAAAAAGTCGTGCGGCCAGCCGCTCATGTATCCGCGGAACGACCTCGGCTATTGCGAGAACTTCCTCCACATGATGTTCGCCGTCCCGTGCGAGGAATATCACGTCGACCCCGACTTCGCCGACGCCCTCGACATGCTCCTGATCGTGCACGCCGACCACGAGCAGAACTGCTCCACGTCGACGGTGCGCATGGTGGGCTCGAGCGACGCCAACCTCTTCGCCAGCATCTCCGCCGGCATCTGCGCCCTGTGGGGCCCGCTCCACGGCGGGGCCAATCAGGCCTGCGTGGAAATGCTCGAAAAGATCGGCGCCGATGGCGGCAACGTGCGGAAGTACGTCGATCTCGCCAAGAAGAAGGACTCCGGCTTCCGCCTCATGGGCTTCGGCCACCGCGTCTACAAGAACTACGACCCGCGGGCCAAGCTCATCAAGGCCACCTGCGACAAGCTGCTCGCGAAGATCGCCCGGCACGACCCGATCTTCGACATCGCCCAGCAGCTCGAGGAAGTGGCCCTCGCCGACGACTACTTCATCGAGCGCAAGCTCTACCCGAACGTCGACTTCTACTCGGGCGTGATCTACCGGGCCATGGGGATTCCGGTGCAGATGTTCACGGTGCTCTTCGCCATGGGCCGCCTCCCCGGCTGGATCGCCCACTGGATCGAGATGCATCACTCGCCCACGAAGAAGATCTGCCGCCCGCGCCAGATCTATTCCGGCGAAACCCTCCGCGACTTCGTCGCGATCGACAAGCGAGTGTAACGACTCGCGTGGGGCAAGCGTCTCGCTTGCCCTAGGTGGCGTAATGGCAGGGCATGTGATATCTGCCCGCATTCGGAGCCGGCGGTAGGCATGCTCGACGGATGCTTCACGGAACGGCCCGGCATCGTGCCGTCCGTTCCTTGGCCGACCTCCGTCGGCTGGTGATGACCCGGCCCTCCAGGCCTAACGCTGTTTCGTCCTCAACGACTCCCTGCGTCTGCGCGTGCCCACCGACCGACTCCGCCGAAACTTCCGTGCGCCTACGAGTTGGGGAGGCGAGGGGTTACCCCTACCGTTGAGCCGGCGTTTGCGACCAGCGGAGCCATGGATGGCGCAGCGCCAGTCGCTCCGAGTGAACGGAGCCCAGGAGGGGCGCAGTGAACGTCCGGCGAGGCGGTACGGGGTAACCCCGAGCCGGCGTGGCCAACGCAGTGAACGTCCGGCGACGGGATGTGGGGAGTCCGAAGCCGGCGCGGGCGCACAAGGCATGACAGGCTGAAGCGTGTCCTACGTACGCTTGCCGCGGAAGAAGTCGCTCAGGATCGCGCCGCATTCGGGGGCGAGGATGCGGCCGGTGTGTTCGACGCGGTGGTTGAGCCGTGGATCTTCGAAGAGCTTGTAGAGCGAT
>Ga0214923_10005540_pt1 | contig 14635 bp, 13 predicted proteins | sample LL1510_MetaG_FD_177993 | JGI IMG/M metagenome (GOLD analysis project Ga0214923, IMG submission 177993) | Freshwater microbial communities from Lake Lanier, Atlanta, Georgia, United States - LL-1510 | ecosystem: Environmental > Aquatic > Freshwater > Lake | place: USA: Georgia | collected... | reverse complement strand
TTCAAAGAAAGGTTTTTGTTCTGTTCTTTGAGCATTCTTAATACCGACTTCATAGATTCTTCAATCGACTTAGAATCCTCGTTTTTAACTTCTTCGATAGCCTCTTTAATGATCTTTTTTAATTCAGACAACTTTGATTCTTGAAGTTCGGTGTTTCCTACAAAACCGTCGTCATCTGCGACAACAGGTTGTTTTTTACCTTTCGGATAGTCTTTCAGAAATTTTTGTGTGGTGTTTCGTTTGATAAAAAACTCTCCTCTTGCATCAGGGAGGTATCCTGACTCAGGAGCAATTTGACGAGCATACTCGATAAGTTTCTCATAGAGAGCTTCAGCACGGTCTACATCCTTTTCCAATTCATACGCTAATTCTTCGATATCGGAAAAAGCCACGACCATGCTGCCACGATTGAACATCGACTGTATTCCCTCTTCACCTTGGCCGGATTGATCTACGGGACCGGATCCGTATTTTTCTCGTATAACCTCATCCACAGATTCACGGATTATTTTCTTCAAATCGGATAATTTAAGTGTCATAACCTATAAATATCTTTAGAAAAAGGTTTCCATTGTATTATTTTCCACAAGAATCTCTTCAATTTCATCAACGTGGTGACAAGATTTTGGGTATGGAAGTATCGGATGTTTTAACGATTTTGTAAGTTTTTTCTTTTCCACTCGATTCCCTATGAATATTATATATCTATGTTTGGTGGATTCTTTCTTTCGCCAAAACGTCTTTCCTATACATCTCTTTAAATGATCTACGTTAGAGCTTCCCCACTTGGAGGTTACTGACCTACTATGCATCCATTCATAGTTCGGTGGCCCCTTTAAACTTAAACTATAATTGGGCATGAGGGCCAAAGAGGAATTTCCTTGATATAGGAACCCAGTGGCTTGGTATATCACCCCCTTGTGTCCCTGTTCTCCGTCCGCGTAACTTATTACCGCTTTAATTCTTGGAAATTCTTGGTTAAGAAGCTTAAAAGATTGTGATATGCAGTAGCTTTCTATATTTCTTCCGTATCCATCAAAGATAAAAAGCCTTGTCAGTTCAAAAACTTCATCTATGGAGAGATTATCTGACAATGAAGCGGCGGCACTTCTTCCTACAGGTTGACCGTAAATAACACACCCTATCAACTTGTCATCGGTTCCTTCAAAATGGAGATTTTCTTCATCTGTTTTATAGAAAACACCATAAGCAACCTGGCAAAGACTCCATTTATGGGTATAATGATTTTTTACTACTATTTCCTTTGCAACGTTTTTATTTATCTGTCGCAGATAAACCTTTTCTTTACTAAAGGGTTTTTCTAAGTTTCGTGGAGCAATTTCCATGTAAACATATTACACAGAAATTTATAACTTACAACTTCTTTTCTTCCGGTCTATTCGTTCCATGAGCAGCAGGACAAAATATACACGCTTCAGTGGATAGTTGAACACTTCCTAAGTATCCATGTGGAGTGACCATATTTGCACAACAGGTCACCTTAATGACTCGTCCGTCAGGAATAACAATACGATATTCATCTTCAAACTGGCGACCATCTTTTACACACGAATCCCAATTAGTCACGACCCGTTCTCTGTCTTCTTCATGGATAGTGTTTTTCCAGTTATGTCCAAGAAGATCATTGGAATCTCTTCCAGCAAGTTTACAATATGGTTTGTTGACCCAAGAAACTTCTCCGGAGTTTTCAGCTTCAAATATCGCTTCTTCTCTGTGATCCATCATCCACCTTTGGCGATAAAAAATTTGTTCAGTGAGTTTTGTGTTCTGTGTTATTTCCTTTGACATCGAATTGACTTTATCTTTTATCGAACCTCCACCATTAGGTGTAATTTCTTTGAAGATCACCTCGACGTGTTGGTGGACTTTAGATATGGCATCGTATTGTTTACGAAGAAATTTAAATAACCACCAACCACCCTTTGCTAAAACACCAAGAATAGTCAATATTGAAACGATGTGCTCCGGAGTCAGGTTTAACATATCTTATTTGATAATAAATATCGATAAACTTCCAAAACCACGATTAATTATCTTATTGGGCAAGCACCGCCTTCACATTCTATTCCTTGAATCATTTCTACCGTCGGTGTTTCCGACACGTTTATATGTTTTAGATGTTTCTTAGCTTCAAGATATTCTTGTTCAGTTATTTCAATATAAGGTGCCTGTTTGAATCCGTGGTCTTTATGGAGAAGAAAACTTACGCTCTTGATATTCTTTTCATAATTGAGTTTAAGCCAGTCTTTTAAAGAATCCAATTCTTCCGGTTTATAATAAGCAGTTACACTCACCGCATTGTCACTCCATATGCTCTGGAGATTCTTAACCATCTCAAGCTGTTTTAAAACAGTCATATCTTTTGATAGAAGGGCACCATCAGGAGTTTTGCATGGGAAGTAAATTACAACAGTGTCGTGGTTTTCTTTACCGTCATATCCTATCAAAAATTCAGTTCTATATCCAGCGTCTTTACACGCTTTCACAAGTTTATCGGAGCTGGCTACACGGATGGTTCTAAAGTAATATTTGCTATATGCTGGATGTATTCCTGGTGTAGATCCACCTAATATAGAAAGCGTTCCGCTCGGTTTTATGGTAGTAAGTTTGATGCTCTCGGGGAGATTTCGTTCTTTGCTCCACTCTTTGTCAAATTTTCTCAATTTTAAATAACACGAATCTAGCCAACTTACTTTTTCAAGAGACTGACATATCCCCGTCACACCTAACCCCAACCTCATATTCTTGTGAACAATCTTGTTTGTCTCCTCATGAATAAATGGCAGCGCTGCTATTGCTTTTTGTGCCTTGTATAAAAGTTTAGCAGCAACGAAAAGTTCTTCCTCGGATTCAATATTGTTGAGATAAAGTTCACAGAGGTTGCAACACTCATAATCAGACAGTGAAATTTCTCCACATGGGTTTGTTCCAACAACGTTATCTGAATCGGTCGGATATATATTTGATGATTTCATCGGGCCGTCAGAAATTCTGCCGTATTTTTGAGAAAGTGGTAGGTTAAAAAACCCATATGGTTCCCCATTGGCTGTGCCGGTTTCTGGATTCACTGTATATCCGTTGTCCCAAACCTCAGACATGATGTGTTCATAATCATCTACGTAAATGGTGTTGTTTGACATCGCTCTCCAGTTTGGGATCGTTCCTGTGTTCCAGTTCTTGGCTCTGAGATAAAGAACGTCGTCAGGATCTCCTAATGCTATTTCGGCGGATCTTCTGACGTTTCCAGCAACGACGATGCTTCCTATTATATTGCATATATCCAACACATCTACGCTTCTCAATTTCTTTCCTTCTCTGGATTGAAAGATATTTGCTATTTTTCCTATACCTTCCACTAGAATTGCTGGACCAGATGCTTTTCCTCCAAAACCGTTTATTTTTTCTCCTGCGCCACGAATCAAAATTGTTGAATAAGTAAAGGATTTGCCATTTTTGTAAAATGCATCAAGCGTGTATTCTAGGAGTTTCACCCATCCCTCCCTTGTGTCGGGGACGATAAAATCTGCATCTTTAGTATTTGTGTGAGTAACGGCGACCGATTTTAGAATTTTTGGGAGTTCATGAACATCTTCTCTACGAATACTATATCCTACTCCACCACCTAACATGAGATTTTCAAACAGGAATGTAAACGCCTTTGGTTCTTTCATTGACACATACCAACAGTTTAAAAGACTGTTTGCTCCGAATCTATCAACCGTGGAAGTGCCTAATTGCCAAAGCATTCTTCCAGCAAAATTACATTTAAGATTGAAAACCAAATCATAAAGAGTTTCAGCTTCCTTCTTGGTATAAGCCGCACCAATTTTTTGAGCACCGTTTATACAACGAGCAACAGTTTCGTACCACTCTTCGGACGTTCCGTCTTGTTTTATTCTAGAATATGTTCTTTTGTAAACAACATATCCAAGTTCATTGAATCCCCACTTCGGTTGTATCTTTTTGTATTTATCTAAAAATTCCTTCGTAATAATCTCGGTCATAGTAACTAAAATCCTTTTGTGAGAAATAATTATCGTTTAATATTTGATTACTTTCACTTTGTTGAAAACTTTTTTCAAAAAAAGTTTTCATTTTGTGAAAACAGTCTAATAGTAAATTTTATTCCTGATCGTCATCTCCCATGTGAGATTTCCATTTGTTAGAAATCATCTTTTTTACAATATTTTCTCCTTCGTTCATCTCACTCATCGCCGATAATCCTTCCCTCGAAGACTCCGAGAATATTTGGATATCTCCACATCCGGCGTTCATTCTACTCGGGAACGTCATTCCATCCGGCCCGAATCGATTTTTGATTATATGAAATCTAGCAGTGTTGCTTACCTTGTCATTTACTTTACGAGACAAACTCATTACGAAATCAGCAGTCATTATTTTTCTATAACTGTCTGAAATGTTATTTGCTTGAATGATATCTTCATCCATTGCTGCACGATTGCTTTGTGATGCAGTCCAAATAGGAATCTGAAGTTCTCCTGCGACGCCACGAAGTTCTTCGTAAATTCCTCCAGCCTCACTGTAACTGTTGCTGTTTTTTTCGGATTGACTCGGACGTAATATATCTGCATAATCAACTATCACTAAATCAACTTTTGTTCCAAGCATCTGTATTCTTTCAATGTGAAGTTTTAAATTGTGGGCCGAAACCGTTTTTATCGGAAAATATTTTATGATGAGTTTACCGGGAACTTTTGAAATTTTTTCTTTAACTATATCAATATTCTTACGGACGTTCTGAAAATCTATTCCCGTAAAACAAGCATCGTATCTAAGCCCCACATAGTTTTCGTTAAGTTCAAGTGTGAAGTGAACCACATTTTTCCCCTGTTTCATAGTCTCGGCACCAATCTTCGCCAACACCCAACTTTTTCCACTTCCAGCACAGGCTGTTATCACCCCGAGTTCTCCCGGAGCCAATCCTCCGTCCATTATGGAGTCAATTTCTGCCCAATTTGTCTTTGTGGTATTACGAGCCATCACGCTCATTCTATGGTCTATATCGGTCATATAAGAATGACCTACATTTCTTTCCATTCCTGCCTTGAGAGCGTCTTGAACAACGTGGGAGATTTTGTCATATTCTCCCTGTTTTATCAAATCCACGCTATCCATGATAGCGCTTTTCATCTTCTGATTTTTACAGAATTCCAAATATTGTTCCTTTACAAAGTTTATATCACTATCACTTATTTTTTGATATACAAACTTTAACTGTTCCACAGCTGCCCGTTTTAGGACATCTGTCTCGATAGTATCTACCTGGACCTTAAAAACATTCAACGTGGGAATGTCTTTATATTTCATAAAATATTCTATGATTGTCTTGACTATCCATTGGTGGGCGTCCGATTCAAAACTCTGCGGATCTACAATATCCGATATCCTTTCAAGGAAGGATTTGTCGCTGAGTAGACTAGATATGCACTTGAGTTGAAATTCTGCTCCGTATTTCTTCAGATTGTCGATTATTTGTGTTTCCATGTCATCACACTTTATACCTATAAAAAAAGAAACACAAATTCTTTTATCTTTTGACCTATACTTATAAACGGAATCTGGTGTATGACCAGCTTTCATAAATAGAAAGATAAATTATGTTAAATTATGCAATGTCCGAGGTAACAATCCTCGTAAATGGAAACGCCGTCGCTAAACACCACAAAGACGGTAAAGTGTATATCGAGGCCAAAGAAGGCAGCGAATACGAAATATCAATAAAAAACCACGGTTCATCCCGAATTCTAGCCGTCGCGAGTGTTGATGGCTTAAATGTATTAACCGGAGAACCAGCATCAACTGAAGATTCTGGATATGTTATTTCTGGATATTCTGCTTGTAGGATTAAGGGATTCCGATACAACGATGAAAGAGTTGGAGCGTTTAAGTTTGTGAAAAAATCCGATTCTTATGCTGAATCTAAGCGGGATGGGTCAGTTGTAAACTGCGGTGTAATTGGTGTTGTTATATATGACGAACATCAGCCTCATATAGATTGGACAGTGATAACATCCGATACTTCGTCAGATCCTATATGGTACAAAGACCCATATAACACCACTTGCACAACGGGTTTAACTGGCAAATCCGGCGGATCAACCAAAGCCGACTACTCATCTGGCACAGTTTCGTGTGCGAGCACAAACTACAGTAATACGACATTCAATTCTCCTTCAGTTCTCCGTTCGTTTGATATGGGATCTGGTTGGGGAAAATCGAAAGAAAGTAAAGTCACGAGCACAGAGTTCACTCGTGGAAATAATCGTGGACAGTTTGAAATCTATTATGCTTCTAGGGAGGCCTTGATTGACATGGGGGTTATACAACCGAAGATGAATCAAGTGGCTTTTCCTAAAAGTTTCCCAAAGTATGCCAAACCGCCTATTGGATGGGTAGCTTAATCATTCGTTAAAATTGAAAGGCCCGCTCTTGATTGAGCGGGCCTTTCTTTTACCGACGGTTGTATAGCCTCCGATAATAAATATATCTTCACTTCACCACTTTAACAAAATTATCCAATTTTCCAAAATTTTCGGATAACCATATTTGATAATTTGGAATGTTGTTCCATATCTTGTCTTCCGTTACAAGTTTACTAAACTCAAATCTATTGAGTCGTGTAAATGTGGTATCTACTATCTCGTTTATCCTTAACTGAGTGAACCCTTGGATCTCACTGGAATTGAGCTGCATTAACGCATAATTTCTTTCTAATATATGTTTATTTTCTAATATCGTGTCGTATAACTTATACCTCCCCTTATGAGAGTCGGAATAATTACAAATCTCATCCGTGGTATACCTACGAGGATCGGTGAAAATCGGGAAACATTTTATTATGGTTTTTAACCCTGCTCCAGGAATTCCATCTATATTATCACTCGTGTCTCCCTCAAGTATTCTGTAGTTTATAAAATTTTGGCAGCTTATACCGTATTCCATCAATATTTCAGCACACCCATACAACTTTTTCTTGACTGGACTCCATATCTTAACTCTATCGCTGGCAAGTTGTAAGAAATCTTTATCCGATGACATTATGGTGACAGAACTGTCTTTAAACTTATCTAGTGCCAGATATGCAATAACATCGTCAGCTTCGACGTTATCAATCGCCATGACGGTCAACGGAAGGTAATCTAAATAATTTACCGTTCTTATTAACTGTTTTTTTAGATTCTTTTCCTCGTCGTCATTAGAACAATTATCCACATATGTTCTGTTAAGTCTGACCTTTGTTTTTCTTTTATTCTTGTATTCCGGATAAAGCTTTCTTCGTTTCAAGCTTCCGCCGGATCCATCGAACACTAAAATACATTTTGTCGGAGAAAGAAGGCGGATGGCGGCTCCGAGACTCTTTAAGAATCCGGAGACGCCACCCGTGTGAATACCATCCTCGTTCATGTATGGTGAGACTGACCAAACGCGGATGAATAAGTTTAACGCGTCTATTATAAGAACGTCGGATGTGGATTTCACATCCAAAGACTTTCCCTTCATCTCATCCTTTATGTTTGAAAATAAAGAGTAAAGTTTCTTTTTATCATCCGTGTTAAGCTGATCCATATATTATTCGTCTTGAGAAGACTCTACACCGGAACCATCCTCATCAACCACAGCATCTTCAACTATCTTTGAGTTTGGATCTTTGTATTTCATGATAACCGACTCACATATTTTCGAGTAGAGTTCATCTTTTAAAGCCTCGTCTTCGGACATCATCCTGACGAAATCTTTTGACATAAACTTTATAGGTTCTCCACCGGAGTCTTTCTGATAAGTGTAAGACGACCCGCTTTGTTTCACTATGTTAGATGTTTTTAGGACTTCCAACCAGCTTCCATAATCAGCAATTCCGCTATCGTGATATATATCAAACTGAGCTTGGCGTTGTGGAGGACCCATTCTATTCTTAACAACCACAGCTTTACATTTGTTTCCAATAACCTCATCACCACGTTTTAATTTTCCTGTGTTGTTGAGTCTAACTCGAACTGAACAGTGATACGCTAATGCTTTTCCTCCAGAAACAATATACTTGTCTCCGAACGCCATAGCGTTAAGATTTTGACGAAGTTGATTCGTGAATACAATTAACACTTGTTGTTTACCTATCATGGTTGTTATTTTTCTCATCGCTTTGCTTATTATGATGGATTTGCCTGTGGCATACCCATCTTTACCATGATCGCTCTCTAACTCGGCCTTAGTGGAGGCTGCTGCTACGGAGTCTACAATTATCGTTAATATACGTTTCTTGTTTGATTTCCTAACAATGGCTATAATATTTTCCATTTGAGAAAAAATATCCTCCACTGTTTCTGACTGAACATATAAAAGATTTTTTAGGTTTACTCCAAGGGAGGCCCAAAATTCCGGTGCAGCAGCGTTTTCGGTGTCTATAACCACAGCAACACCACCTTTCCTTTGAGTATCTGCTACAACGTGTGCTGATACGAGGCTCTTTCCTGTGCCCTCTAATCCGTTTAATTCTACCATTCTTCCCACAGGAAGACCCCCATTTGGTCGATTGCTTATTGCTAGGTCTAATATCGATGAACCTGTTGAAATCCAATCGCTTACCGTTGATGGGTCGTCTTGTTCATCTAAGAAGTATGCAGTCTTGCCTTCTTTTGAAGCCTTGTTTAACTCTGTTGCCAGCGTTGTCAAGAGATCGTCTCTATCGGCTTTAGCGTCGAATTCCACCTTTGTTGTGCTTTTTGTTTTTGCCATAAATTATATGAGTATGTGAAAAAGGGGAGGGGAGAAATTTTCCCCTCCCCGAGTTTCATGTAATTTATTACGAGTTGAACAGATTGTCAAATGCTTTCGACACATCATCAGTGTTTGCTTTTGACGCAACTGCTGATGGAGACTTCGATTGTTTTGGGGCAGGAACAGCGGCCTCTTCAAGATTAGCCTTGGTTTCGGACGAAGCAGCAGTGCTTGGAGAAGACGATTCTTCACCATTCTCTGAACTATGCAACCACGCCTCCATCACACCTTTCAGTTCATCGTAACTAAGTTCTGGGAACAGTTCGAGAATGTTTGTTTGATTCGATAACTTAGCGATCAAATCCTTTTCAGCGGGCGGGACCGCTGGGGAGGTGTTCGGTTTGACTCGGATAGACGTCTCCGGAAAGGATTTACCAGTCTCCTCGGCAGTCTTGAATTCAACAACAATATCCCGTCCGTTGGCCACGTCGGTAATATCACCGTAATCTGGATCGGAGATGATGGAAAGAATTTCTTGATAAACATTCTTTCCGAATCCCCAGAAGCGGACTCCCTGTCCTTCTTCTCCACGAACGAGAACGGGGACAAATGTCCTCATCTTCGGTTCAATTTTCTTTCCGAACTTCCACTCTTCCTTGTCTCCGGACTTCTTGAGTTTATTGCTAAATTCAACAATCGGGTCTGGTCTGTTGAAGCTGTCTGGGGAAAGATACGTCTTTCCATTAAGCCCGTAGTGGAACTTTAATTCAATAAACGGATTTTCGACATTGAACTTATATGGAACAATACGAACAACCTGTTTTCCTGGACTTGGTTTCCAAATGAGGGTTGATTTTGAGTTTGTGTTTGAAAGAGAGTTCAAACGGCTCTTGATTCTATCGAGGTTTAATGGCATAATGTTTTAGTTTTTAATGTTCAATCAGTAAATAAGTCAATTGTTAACTAACGTAGTTAAATTTTCCTATCACCAATAAGTATCAATGTATATCACTATTCAATCGATTGGAAGTTATTTTAACTAAGATTTTTTTAGAAGAATTGTATCTATAAAATTCACAATTTAGATGTGATATTATTTTATTGTGACGAAACTCATCTTTTTCAATAAGTTTTCCATTTTTGTAATGTCTTGGTTCATCAAATTCCACCACAATGTTTCTCGATTTGTCATATCCATCAACCCAATATCCGAGTTCCTTTATGTAATGTTCCCCACCATTCATCGCATGTGTAAGATTCCATCCATTTTTCAAATTAAGTTCTTCCATATAAAGACAAGCATCCACGTTAAAATTTGGAGACGATTGACCACCATATAATTCTTCTCGCCGTTTATTGTGGGATAACCGTATCTTATCCCTAACCTCTTCGCGTCTGGTCGGATTCGATTCACCCATTCTTTTTCCCGAATTCGCCAAACTTATTTTTTTCTTAGTGTCCTCCGTGTGACGCTTTCCAAAAAAGGGATGTAGTTTCCCAACTCTCCCCATACACGGTGCATTATCTCCAGAGTTTGCTTTGCTTATTTTTTTCTTAGTATCCTCTGTATGATGTTTCCCATACATGGGATGTTTTTCTCCACTCACTTTTAACCTTATTTTATCCTTCGTTTCTTGAGTTAATTTTTTTCCAATCCGTGCAACACGTATTTTATCTTTAGATCCCAACGTATGTTTTCTACCAAACATAGGATGTTTTTCTCCAGAAAAATCCCTACACCCCATACAATTTCCCTCCAATCTCCTTATCAAATCCGTCTTTAATCCGTAAAACATAAAATTTCTACACTTTTTACAAACTCTAAAATATTTTCTCTTTGAATCACATAAAATATAGGGATAATCCATTGTTCTATCAAAATTAACGCAATATTCTTTTCCATTATATTTAACATTAGTCATATTCATCGCCATATAATTAGATACATCAAGTGTAAATCTCGTTTTATATTTATTATCGTTTTATGATATCAACCAATCGGAGGTCTATTATTTTGTAACCAGTATCCGAGGTGATGATAAGGCAGTTCCTGTAAATCTCCCAATCCAACTGGAAGTTTTTATCCAAGACGCCGCCATTTTCTTCCATGATTATACGATTCATGGCATTAAGTGTATACAACGTATTGGTTTGTTTTTTTCTGTGGATGGAGATTGTTGTTGGAAACTTACTCAAAGCGCTTCCATCAAGAATGACATTGTATGTGACCATCAACGACCCTTCATTTTTGCAATCTTCAAAAATGAAAAATTTTCCGTCGGATAATTCATAACACTCAAGTATCCTTTTGAGGAGAGGTTTACACTGGTGTTTTTCGGAGAATGTACAAAGAAGTTGAGTTCTCATGTTATCCGATTATAAAACACTTCTTTGAATCTTCATCATAACACATTACTCCGATAAATTCACCTTTATCGGAATACCATCTAAATCCTTTGTTGTAAAAGTTATTTTTTCGGGCCTCCTCTATAGTGAACTTCACCTTCACAGATTCGTTTGTCAGTATCTTCTCAACGTAATCCTCTTGAGCTTGTTTAATTATAGCATCTTCACGTTTCTTTAATTCTCCAGGAGGAAGAACTAAAACCGGGACACCGTCGGTTGGAGAAGGCAACTGGGGTTTCGGTGGTTCTGGCTTCGGTTCTGGCTTCGGTTCTGGCTTCGGTTCTGGCTTCGGTTCTGGCTTCGGTTCTGGCTTCGGTTCTGGCTTCGGTTCTGGCTTCGGTTCTGGCTCTTGCTTGGGAGAAACGTCGTCAAAGCTCACATTCGGAGTTTTTTGTTTAGGATTTTTTTCAAAATGTGTACCACGTTTAATTGCTCTTTGCTTGTATTCCGGAGTAGGAAACGTGACAAGAATTCCGTTTGAGTTATATGCCTGGCGCTCCGGGAATCTACCTTCCATCATTCGATTTCTTACATCCACAGCTTCATCGGAAGAGACACCTAGACGTTCGAGATGGTCTTGAAATACATTTAGATGTTCTTCAAGTTCAGGGTTAAAAATTCCGTCAGAAATTCTTTCATCTAACGAAATCATATTTATAAATTTTTCGATTTCTTTCATAGTCTTACCAATTTATCTCGTATGCTTTTAGGTTTTTGCCTACCTGATTCATGTCTCCGACCCACTGAGACTTAGTCCATCTGAAGTTCATATCAAATTCAAAAGCAATCTCTTCTTCGATGAAAACGGTTATATGAGAGGAATAATCAACCGACTGTTTGGGTTCTGCTTTAACCGAAATTCTTTTCTCTGATAACGTTGATTGGGAGGGTATTGTGTAGATCGATTTGCCACTGTCTCCGACATACATATAACTACGTTCTGGTTCACATCTAAGGATATAGGTCAAGAATTTAGTAAAATTGTTATTCGCTGTCTTGTTCGATTCGATATAACGGTTTATTGTGTCGGCCAAATTAACCATTTTAAGCTTCTTATACTTATCGACAAAATCAGCCGCTTCCTTGTTATTTTTTGCCAATTCGGTGGATATTGTTGTGTAAGCCAATGGGTAATATTCATTCTTTGAAACAAGCTTCTTAAAAATCGGATATGTAAGCCCCCGTTCTTCTATATGAAACTTAGTGTTTTTTGGAGGCAAAATTAGATTTATTCCTATCACAAAATATTGAAGAAGTTGATCGATTTTCTTAGGATCAAACTCGTAAACGGAATCCATGAAGGATTTTCCATGTGAATCTATACCAAATAAACTATCCAATACAGTTGTACACTTCAAATTGTTGAGTTGCCCTTTTTTGTATTTTAAGGAAATGCTAAGTATTTCTCCACCAACTTTAATAGATGCGTCGGCAACAACTTTCTTTCCGTCAGAACCCTCAAATACACGGGTCACATAGTCAAAAGTTGGAGATTGGTATACATCTGTCAATTTTTTATAAGCTGCTTCAGCACACTTTTGAGCATCAACTTTTCTTAAATTCACCTCAGACGAAAATGGTTCATTTCCTATTCTTGACGAAAAAACGTGGTGTATCTTCTCTTTATCCTTGATGAGAATCCGTGTAGAATTTATAAGTTCGGTCAAAGATTTTAAAGAATTTACTACATTTAATCCTTGGGAATTTCCTTGAGAATCTATTTGTGTGGCAAGGGCTATAACAAAAAAGCATTCGTGCAAAGCCTCAGTGTCCGTTGATAACAGTTTTTCAGATTTCTTGGATGAACGTCTTAATAAGGCATTTACATCCATAGAATAGTCTATATAGAACACAACACCTGGTAGTTTTGGCATTATCCACGATGTATCTCCCGGAGTTTCTGTTTTCATCATCGAGGATTTGGTAATCTTTATCTTGTCACCGTCAGACGCGGTTGAAGATTGGCGATTTATCTCATCTCCCTCAGATAACTTTTCCGCCCACTCCGAGTTTATGTGTCTCAACTTGTCTATAAAGGACTGTTTTATTGTCAGAGTTAAATCTTTTCCTTGATCATCTCGTATCGTGAGTTCGTTTACAACCGAATTGTAGTTTTTTAAAAATTCTGATACAAACTGTTCATCTAGTTCTCGGTTTTCTAGTATACATTGAAGTCCATCCAAATCACTGGGGTCTATAAGACCCGTCGATGATCTGGCACTCCACTCAGACAATATTGAGTTTAAAAACGAATTTTCCGCCATTATGTGATATAAATATCATGATTTGAGTTCAATTTCACATAAATCATTATAATTCTTACCAACATAACATTTGACAGGAAACTGGTTGTCTATCATTGTATTTTTTATATGATGGACAGTTTCCTTTCCGTCGTTTTTAGAGAAATCGACAAGTATGGAATCGTAAGTGTATAACACCACCTTAGATTCTTTGTTTCTAAGGAAATTATTTATTCTGCTTATGTTTTGGATGGAGAACTCTGTTTCGGCTGCTTGAAGAAGATAATTAAACAACTTGTTTGGATTTGGGTCGGATATGTGGTGGCTGGTTATCCTACGTTTGAACACAGGTGTTTCGACATACCCATTCTTTTCAAAAAAATTCCAACGATGGGTGATATATTCGTGCGTCTTTCTAAAGAAGTCTATATTCAAATATTCTTCCTTTATACCTCCGTAAAAGTTTTGGAACGTCTGATTTTTTGACAATTTTATCTCATCAGCCGTCAGATGAGTCTTGTTGAAATATAATTTACCTAGGAACTCGTAAACATCCGTATCCAAATCTAATTTAAAATTGATTAAATTCGCTACTATATGAGGATGATACGCTCTGTAGTCTAAACCCAATAAAGTCCCATTTTCTCCAAATCTTGATGTGAAAGCGGTTCTACACCCACTATCTTTATTTAAAGCGGCATAATTAACCTTAGCAAACCTATTGCTTGGGCGGCCGGTAGAAGTGAATATGTTGTATTCAGAAAAAACTTTGTCTTTGGCTTCCGTTATCCCTCTGTGGTCGAAGTATTTATTAAATAAATCAATATCTATATGAATACCATTACATTCTACTTCGCTTAATGTCTCAGTGATCAATCCGTTCATTTGATCGAAGGAGTAATCTGGCTCGAACTCCAATAGACTCTCTTTGAAATATTCGTATAAATTTTCAAAACACTCAATATGTTTCGTCATCGGAATGACAAGATTTAAATCGATGTAATTTTCCCCAAGTTGGTGTTGGAGGGATGTGTGACACTCGGTTCTAAATTCCCTTAAATCGGTCACGTCATATCCCCTCTGGAAATCAAATATCAATATATCATTTACTTTGTTTATTTTAAACAGATTTACAAATTTCTTCTTGTCTATAACGAACGACTCTTTAACAATATCCGATATTAAGCCCAACACCTTTGTTGGATCGACGTTAAGTGTCTTAAAATCTT
>Ga0214923_10005539_pt1 | contig 14638 bp, 15 predicted proteins | sample LL1510_MetaG_FD_177993 | JGI IMG/M metagenome (GOLD analysis project Ga0214923, IMG submission 177993) | Freshwater microbial communities from Lake Lanier, Atlanta, Georgia, United States - LL-1510 | ecosystem: Environmental > Aquatic > Freshwater > Lake | place: USA: Georgia | collected... | reverse complement strand
GTTACGATATTTAGTTTCATTAAAAGGTTCAAATTTTTTGGAAATAAATTTGCGATTTTTGCGATGGAAAATATTGCCAAAAGATTGCCAAAATAAAAAATGTCCATTTTTTGAAAAAAAATTTATCGTCACATATTGAAAATTATTTTTTCTGTCATCACACGTTAATTTTCAATTATCGTAAGGAGGATTCCTTTTCTCATAAAATATCCGGGTTTTATAAAAATGGACAAAAAAAATGTCCAAAATCGGAAAATCAAAATACTTTTCATTTTCAAAAAACGATGTATTTTCCTTCATATGTAGGGAAGAAAAAATGACCAAAAATAAGAAAATCTTGAAAATCTCCTACAATATGTAGTATAGTGTCTTTAAATAAACTCTTTAAATATATTATTAAAACACTTAAAGAAACTATTGCCTGTGTCCATAAAATTCGCCAATTACTCCCCTTCGCTCTAGTTGTTTTTTTGATGATTTAATGTACTCTATAAATTCAACATTTTCGTTATCACTTCCTGTAATAATAGAGTTTAAACTATCAAGTTGTGTTTTTTCTGAATTAGACCATTTATACTTTGAGCCATTATACAGGTCTTCATCGGTAATATTCAAACCTTGTTTGTTAGGAATATTGCTTGATTCTCCATAATATGAAGCAGCCCAGTGAGTATTCATTTTCTTCTGTTTACAATTAAATACTTCTATACTATCTTCGTTACAAACTTTATTATGTGTTCTTAATCTATGATGTGAATATGCTTTTTTGTCCTTTGCAAAACCTCTATTATGAGGCGAATGATAATCAATACTACATGAACCAGCATTAACTTTACGATGTGTTTTACCCATTAATTTATATAAATACTATATTCTTTATATAAATTTAATCAAGTAGTTTTTTATTTCAGTATTTTATTTTTATTTCAGTATTAGATTATAATAAAAAATAAAGAATAAATTATTAAATAAAATATTTAAGCTGAGAGACGATCAGAAGTAACAAATCCTTTTTTAATACAATCAATAAAATCGTTCATTAAATCTGGCTCTACTTTTCTGCTACTCTTAAATTCAGAAAAATCAGTATAATAAAATCCATTATCAAAGTCAAAAGCATACTTCAAAACGAATTTAATAGTATATTTTTTATTATTATAAATAAAAATCATACTTTCTTTAGTAGTTTTTTCTACTATAGCCCCATATTTTGCTGTACGAATATGATCTTTATAATTTTCACTACACGTTTCGACATCATAAACAAATTCAGACATTTTAATAATATTTTATATTATTAAAAAATCTTTATGCTATTTAATATTATCTTTTATTTTTATTTCCTTTTCTTTTTTTACTTTTTCAATCATTGATGAATTATAAACTTTCATTAACAGGTAATATTTCTACTAATGGTTTTACTATTTTAAATATAATTTTTTCATTTTTTGATAATTTTTCAGATTCATGTAATTGATTATTTATTTCAGAAATACTTGATATTACTGATTCAATTAATGGAGAATCAGTTTCGAAAGGTGTATTAATAACTAAATCTCCAAGATTAAAATGTTTATCATATTTTGACCATATCTTCTTTTCCCATTTAATTGGTATATTATTATGAATTTGCTTCTTCTCTATAAACAAATCCTTTACTACATTTTCTATATTAGCATAATTTGTTACAGATTCTGTTAAATTGGACCATACTTTTATTTTAAGTATATGTGAATAAACATTATTATCCATTATATAATATATTATTTAAACTTATTTAAGTGTTTTATTTATTATTATTAACAAATTTTTCCAGTTCATTGACATTTATATGTGGAAGATTTGGGTGACATTCCCAGAAGTACTTACAATAAGCCCAAGAGAAGTCACATTCTGTTGTATATAAGTGCAAATATTCATTAATAAGTGACAAATATAATTTTTCAGGTAAAAATTGTAAACTTTGTCTAGGTAAAACGTAACATAATTGAACTAGTTCTGAAACAGGTGTATGAATATTATTTACCACAAATTCAGTATCAAAATATGGAATGTAATGTATTAGGTCTTGTAATAATGGTGGATAATTATAATTATAACACCATCTCCAATCAGGACAACCTGTAGTATAATATTTCATAGTCCATTCTAACCCTTCTAAGTAATTTGTACAGATTTGTTTTGTCCTTATTTCGTCAATTTCAATATTAAATAATGACTTATAATATCGACCCTGCCAATTATCCTTAAATGGATTTATGAATTTTTCGACATTCCTTTCAAATGTAGGTACATTTATGAAATTATTAAATTTTTCTTCTGGAGTAACATTTGGAAGCTTATATTTTTCCTTCCTATCTCTAGATTTATGTTCTTGTTTTAAAAATTCAAATTCATTATTAGCCAGAAACTCTACTAATTTTCTTACATTTTTCCAGAAAATTTTTTTTCCATTAGTTAGATTTTCATCTGTAGAACCAATGGTGGATTTATATGCTTGAATCATTTTATTAACACCACCAGTTCTAATATTTATTGCTGGAAAATGAGGCATGAAATCGTTTCCTAGAAAAAAACATAAGAATATATAGTCATAAATACGATTTTTTTGTTGTTTAGTTGTCAATTCTAAACCATTATTCATATCCAACGTAATTATCTTTGCTAATTCAGGAATATCCAATACGTAAGTCTCGTTTGGTTCCAATTCAGAATTAATTGATTTTATAAATTCTGGTGTTTCTCTAAAAAGATAAATATTTTCAGATAAAGGTAGATGATTAATCGAAAGCATAATTAAGTCAGCATCTAACCCATATATAATTGTATTTTTATCAGCATGCTTAATTGAATTATTTCTAATATACTCGAATATTTTATGCTCACCCTCGCCGTATTTGTTGCTTCCTGATACAATAATATTATTTAAATTAAAATCATTTGGTTTTTGAAATGCTTTTAAAATTTTTTCATCAAGTGATTTCATGAAATTTGTACCAGGTGTGATTGCTGTCGTATTCCATGGGTCAGGTCCAACATTTTTATAAATAGATCGAGACAAAGAATTTTGATATAATGACTTAAATCTTCTAGACCTTTGTTGTTCTAATTTAGCAACAGGTGCTACACCATCAAAAGCAATAAATACAGAATCTGTAGGATTAAGTAGATTAATATATTCTTTAATAATTTCTATTACTCTTGAAATAATGGTGTTTGAAACATCTTCAGTCATGGTTGTAACTTCCATCTTATAGACAGCATCATAAATAATAGAATTACAATCTAAGTAAAGATTATCAACTTTAATAGGATTAGATGATAATTTTCTAATAATATTACTATGATTTTTAACAATATATGAAAAATAACTTGGGATACCCATTTTCTTTACAGTTATTATATTTATTTGTTTAATACGTTATTAAATATATATAAATATCATACTTAAACAAAATAGTTTAGATAACAAAAATATAAATATTAAATAAGAATAGTATATAAGGATGTCAGAAAAAAATATAATAAATAAAAAAGAAATAAATCAAAAGCAAACTACAGATGTTTTATTGTTAGTAGAAAGAAAGATTGAATTTTTTAAAGATTTAATTCAAAAAACAATAATTCATGTTCAAAAAAACAAGATTCTTGATATTTTAGGAATAAGTGAAGTAAGCAGTTGTATTGAAAAATTGGGAGAGTTGAGTAAAAAAATAGAAGATATAATAAATTTAAAAGTGAATGCTACAGACGCAATTATTAATGGTCTTCAAATAATAAATAACGAATTATCAAGCCTTTTAAAAAATTATGGCACTGAGAGCCTAGAAGATTTGTTATTGGTATGTTTTGGAAATAACAATAAAATAACAACAGATGAAAATGAATCGAGTAAATTTGAGCTATTAAAAAAATATTTCCACCCTACAAGTTATAAAGTTGTTGTTAAAAGAGATGACGCGAAAAAGAAAGATGACAATGAAGATAAAATGTCAAATTTAGCGTGTTTTGATGTAGTGTCAATATATAAACAATTTCATATGAAAGTGTACGGAATTAAAGTTTGCGTTAATTCTATTCCGCTTAAAAAGAGTTTACTAATATATGGTATAGTAGATGATATAGTTATAGATTTTTTAAATAACAATTACATTTTAAATAAAGTAAAAACAATAAAAGAAAATATACCAAATGAAGAAGAATTTAAAAGTGATGCTTTTGAAAAATATATTTCAACAATAATGCTTAAGGACTTCTTAATAAATGAAAATTATAAGGATTTTTATGGTAAATTCGCTGGAACAACAACACAAAACAATATTATAAAACAAAAACAAATTTCACAAGTTGTCAAAGAGTTTATTTCTGATGATATGTATAGCAAGAGGAATACATTAATTACATTATTAGTTAGGTCATCGAATTATGAAAATCAGTATCTAGCTTATTTATTATATGACCTTCTCTCGAATGATTCAAATGGAATTATAGATACACAAGAACAAACAATATTATTCGACAGTTTTCCATGGAGAATAAAGAAGTCATTTAAGGATGCTATGAAGAAGACTATTCAATATACAAATGAATTATCAAATTTTGACATAAATAAGATACCACTTGAACAACAAATTTGTTTACTTAAAGCGTCTGATACTGTTAAAGAAAAAGCTATGATGAAATTAAAAGAAGTAAAGGCAAAATCAGAAGACTCTGGGTCAAAAGCACGTCAATATCTTGATGGATTACTTAAGATACCTTTTGGAGTTTATAAAAAAGAACCAATACTAAATATGATGGAGATAATTAAAAATAATTTTAAAGATATACATAAAAAATATAATATTACTAATATTTTTAATAATATACCACAGAAACAAAAATATACGAGTATTGAAATAATAAAATACTTAAAAGAAATCCAAGGTAAAACTGCTTCAAATAATAAAATTCAACAGTTAGAAAAAATAAAAGATTATTTGACAAAATGTGATAAGAAGAAATTATTAGAAAACGTAAAATCGTTAGATATTATTTTAAAGAAAAATAATAAGCCAGGAGTAAAATGTTCATCGCAAACAAATAAAGATGGAATGATGAATATAATAAATTCTGTTATAAATTCTTATAATAATGGAGACGATGAAGATAGTAAAAAATTATTAAATGATATAATTGATCAATATAATCCATTTATTAATATGAATCCTATGTTAAATAATATTGAATTTAAAAAAGACATCGTTAATATAAATTCAAATATTAAACAAATAACTGATTATATGACAGAAGTTAAATTGACACTAGATAAAGCTGTTCATGGTCACGATAAAGCAAAGAAGCAAATAGAGAGAATAATTGGACAATGGATAAATGGTGAACAAGATGGATATTGTTTTGGTTTTGAAGGCCCGCCAGGTATCGGTAAAACTTCATTGGCAAAGAGAGGATTATCAGATTGCTTAAAAGACGATAAAGGTGTAAGTCGTCCGTTTGCTATGATACAAATGGGTGGTGACAGTAATGGTAGTACACTTCACGGCCATAACTACACTTATGTAGGTAGTACTTGGGGGTCAATAGTTCAGATATTAATTGACAAGAAGTGTATGAATCCAATCATATTTATTGATGAAGTAGATAAAATAAGTCGAACCGAACATGGGAAAGAAATAGTAGGAATTCTTACACATTTATTGGATCCAGCACAAAATGATTGTTTTCAAGATAAATATTTTACTGGAATAGATTTGGATTTATCAAAGGCATTATTCATATTATCTTATAATGATGTTGAAGCAATTGATAAGATATTGCTAGATCGTGTTCATAGAATTAAATTCAATAATCTCTCTTTAGAAGATAAATTAATAATATGTAATTCTCACATTTTACCGGAAGTGTATAAAAAAATGGGATTAGAAGATATGATACATTTTACAGATGAAGTATTAAAGTTTATAATTGATGAATATACTTCAGAATCCGGTGTACGTAAGTTAAAAGAAATATTGTTTGAAATAGTTGGAGAGATAAATTTAGATACAATAAAATTTTTAGATAATGAATACGAATTACCGATTAAAATAAGTATTAATGACGTTAAAACTAAATATTTTAAGGATAAACATGAAATTAAACATAAAAAAATTCACACAGAAAGTAAAATAGGAACTATAAATGGATTATGGGCAAATGCGTTAGGTAAAGGTGGTGTAATACCTATTCAAGTAAGTTGGAGACCCAGTGAAAAATTTTTACAATTACACTTGACTGGAATGCAGGGTGATGTAATGAAAGAATCGATGAATGTAGCTTTAACATTAGCTTGGGATTTAACACCTTTAGAAACAAGAGATGAAATATGTAATAAAAAAAATCAGAGTTTGAATGGTGTACATATTCACTGCCCTGAAGGAGCAACCCCTAAAGACGGCCCAAGTGCTGGAACAGCTATTACTACAGCTATCTACAGTATGTTTAATAGAAAAAAAATAAAGTATAATGTAGCAATAACTGGAGAGATTTGTTTAAATGGAAGTGTAACAGAAATAGGTGGTTTAGACCTTAAAATTTTGGGTGCTATTAAAGCTGGCGTAAAAGAAATTTTGTTTCCAACTGAAAATATGAAAGATTATAATACATTTATGGAAAAATATAAAGATACACCTTTATTAGATGGAATTAAATTTTACCCAATAGGAAGTATCAAAGAAGTTTTTGAATTGGTTTTTGATGAATAAATATAATAATTTAAATTAAATTATACATAATTATTATATGAGTAACCAAAATACACCAACTATGACAATGGGAGGAGATGTTTCAGAATCACCACTTAAAATAATTCAACCTATGAATATCGCGATTTTTCTTTCTTTTTTCTCTCCAGTAATAATTGCGATAAGTATAACTAGTTTGTCTTTTGTATTTCAAAACTTTAAAGGATTGATTTATTTAGGATTTTTGATAGGATGCTGTGTTGTTAGAAATTTTGTATATATGATAGCCAAAGCTAAACCTATTGTAAATGATAAAACAATTTGTACATCAGTACAATACAGTAAATATGGAAATCCGACATTTAGTTCATTTGTTTTTGCTTTTACAATTGTTTATTTATCGTATCCTATGTTTAGTAATGGTTCTATAAATTATTGGACATTTTTATCATTAATTATTTATTTTTTCGCTGATATGTTTATTAAAATTTATAAAAATTGTATAATTAATACAGGTGAATTATTTTTAAATGTTTTATTAGGTGCGGCTTCATCTGCTGGTATTGTTACCGCAATGTATGTCGGTGGGTCCGGAAAATATTTATTTTTTAATGAAACTTCAAGTGATAAAGAAGTTTGTTATCAACCAAGTAAACAAACTTTTAAATGTCAAATGTATAAGAATGGAGAACTAATCGGACAACTATAAAAGGATTTAGTTTACAATAATATTTTATAATTTATAAGTTAGACGTTATAAATTATATTTTCTTTTTATATAATTTTTTATTTACTTTTCCTCTTCTTTTTCTTCTTCTTTTCATCTGCTTTTACTTCTTCTTCTTGAATTACTTGTTCTTCAATTACTTGTTCTTGTTCTTCAATTACTTCTTGAATTACTTGTTCTTCAATTACTTGTTCTTCAATTACTTGTTCTTTAATTTCTTGTTCTTTAATTACTTCTTCTACTTGTTCTTGTTCTTTAATTACTTCTTCTACTTGTTCTTGTTCTTCTTTTACTTCTTCTACTTGTTCTTGTTCTTCTTTTACTTCTTCTACTTCTTTAATTTCTTGTTCTTTAATTTCTTTAATTTCTTGTTCTTTAATTTCTTCAATTACTTGTTCTTTAATTTCTTCTACTTCTTTAATTTCTTCTACTTCTTCAATTACTTCAATTACTTGTTCTTTAATTTCTTCTACTTCTTTAATTTGTTCTACTTCTTCTACTTGTTCTTGTTCTTCAATTACTTTTTCTACTTCTTTAATTTCTTCTTCTTCCTTTATTTCTTCTTTTTCCTTTTCATTTATTACAACTGTTTCTTCTGTAATAGCTGTTTCAACTGAAGATTCTTCTATTACAGTTTGGTTTATTTCATTATGTGAAGAATTTTCAACAACTGTATTATTTGGTTGTTGATTTTGTCTGTTTATAAAAGCCCAAGCATTTGCTTTAAACCAAGATATAAAATCCTTAATTACAAAATTTCTTTGAAATGATTCTGCTAATAATTTCATATTCCCTTTTGTATTATATTTAGAAATAAAATTATTTACAACATTAATTATATTTACTTGAGAATATTTATTCATATAAGCGTAATTAAATAGTCTCTTTCTTTTTTTAGCATTAACCCAGTTATGAAATAAGTATAACATATTTTTAAATTGTTCCTTAGTTTTATAGTCACTAATTTTAATTCTTGCTAAAAAACCGCTCGCATCTCTTGAACATTCCGGACAAGGTAAAAATCTACAAATTTTAACAATCATAAAAAACATAGAATTTATTAAATATGGATATGCGTTTTCATTTATTTTTTCAGCTAGACTATGAAATAATGTCCAGATAGCCGGACCCCAAACTTCAGGAGGAGACATTATATATCAATTTAATATAAAAAATATAAAGATATAACATAAATAATAATATATAAATGAGTAAATACAATATAGAAGGAGGAATAAATTTTTTTGATGAATTATATAAATCACTTGATATTGAAGAAAGCAATGAAAAGACTGATGATGATAATAATAAATGTTTAATTACTAATTTACCCTTAATAGAGAGATATGTAGAAATTAAATGTGGTCACAAGTTTAACTATATTCCTTTATATAATGATTTAGTAAACCATAGAAAAAAATTTAATAATTTAGAAGATTTATTAACACGTGTAAATTTAAATGAAATAAGATGTCCATATTGTAGAAGTAAGGATAATAAATTACTTCCATATTATGAGGAGTTAGGATTACCAAAAGTAAATGGTGTGAATTTTTATGATCCAAAAAATATTGATTCTAAACCTACACAAAATTATTCACAAAAATGCGAATATCAGTTATCAAATGTGAATTTTGACGAATCAAAGCCAGAATCAGAAACAAACAAAAAGAATATTTTATGCGGTAAAATTTATGCTACAAAAATATCTGTATATAATCCAGAAAATCCAGCAGAACCAATAAATTATGGTGATACTAAATGTTATTGTTGGCAACATAATAAATTGATGATAAAACAACATAAGTTACAAATAAAGAATAATGAAAAAGAAATGAAATCTTTAAAAAAAATACAGGCTAAAGAAGAAAAACAAAAGGCTAAAGAAGAAAAACAAAAAGCTAAAGAAGAAAAACAAAAAGATAAAGAAGAAAAACAAAAGGCCAAAGAAGAAAAACAAAAAGAAACAAAACTCAATAAAAAAATAAATATTGTTGAAAATGTAGTATTAGGGCCTTCGGTTATAGAAAATCAAACAGAAGGTTGTATTCAAATTTTAAAAACTGGTCTGAAAAAAGGAACAGCATGTGGCTGTAAAATCATAGAAGCAAATATGTGTAAACGACATTATTCATTAATGCAGAACAAATAATTAATTATTAATAATTAATATATAAACAATAAATATAATTATTAATTAATGGATACAAAAGAGCAATTAGTAAATAATATTAAAGAATGGATTAAAATTGATAACGAAATATCTCAATTAAAAGCTGAAATTAAGGAAAGAACTAATAAAAAGAAAAATTTGACAGAAAACCTTGTTACAGTTATGAAAACGAATAGTATTGATTGTTTTGATATAAATGGTGGCGCATTAGTTTATAAAAAGAATAAAGTAAAAAAGGCAATAAATGGTAAAACTTTATTATCAGCATTACAAAATTACTATAAAAATGATGTCAAAATAGCGGAAGAAATTACAAAACATGTAATGGATAGTCGAGAAGAACAAATTAAAGAAACAATTAAAAGAAAAATAGATAAATAAAATAGACAAATAGATAAATAAGACAAATAAGTATTTTTAGTATAAATAAATTAAACAGATATCAATTATTATAATTATAATAATGGATTTAAGCGAAGACTATTGTCCACCAGAGCCACTTTATTATAATTATGGAATTAAACAATTTTTGTTACGTGATGAATCTCTATTTGCTGATACAGATAATTACTCTTCTATTTTTTTATGTGCGTACAAAGTTGATAGAACTGGAAAATATCCATTTTTACAATTTTTATTAACAGATAATGGTTTATCTAAATTATCGTTGCCATCACTTTTAATTTATAAGTCTTTCAATAATAATAATAATTTGGTATCTTATTCAAAAGTATTTTTATCTGGTATACTTAATGTTTTGGACTTTGATTTATTTAATTCTAATATAGAATTTGATGGGTTCTACGATTTTGATTCAAATTTATATTTATTTTATGATGTTACAAATTGTAATATTGAATTAGATGAAACATACTCATTTAATCAAATATGTTTTGCTTTGACGGATGAAATAATAAATCATAGAAAAATTTGCAATTTAGAAATTAGTCCAGAAACAATAAATTTTTTCTTAAAAAATGACACTATAAATTATTTATACGATAAAAATAATGATGCATATGAAATACCAATTGTTGGATTTGTAGGTAAGTCAACACCAAAACAATTAAATTTTACAAATATGTTTGGTGAAAGTTCAAAAGATAAAATGGCTATTTTAGGTCCTTATTATTATTTTACGGATTTTTTTAACGCAGTAAGACAAGGTGGATGGTCTAAAAATTATAATAAAGAAAGTATGTTTGATAAATTAATTACAGATAATGAAAATGGTAGGTATATAAAAGGAGGAATAGTAAGATTCGCATTATTTCCTGGTAATACAAAGTACATAGAAAATATGCCAAATGATCAAATTGATGATTCAGAAATAAAAAAATTTATGTTAGAAGATAATAATAGTGATAAAACATATGAGATACAGACTTTAAGGATATCAGACCACGACGGAAATTGGGCAAAAAATTATGAAAGTGTATATTTAGGAACTATAGAATTAGATGATGGCAGTTTTCTTAGAGATACACCTATGATTGTTATGAAAGAACATAATCAGCAAATACCATTGAGTTATCATTACATAAATAAAAAAAAATTAGGTGACAAATTTGACCCAAATGAATTAACTTATAGCATAGTTTAGAATAATATATTATTAAATAATCTAAAATAATAATATATGAACGCAATTACAATAATAGGGTTATCAGTTATATTTTTTTATAGCATAACACAAGTTTTAAATTTTTATGGCATAGGAGAAGATGTTTACGGTGTATATATTTTATTTTACATATTTATAATTTTATGTATATTAATTTTACCTAACAATGAGCCAAAAGTATAATTTATAAAATTTATAAAAATTATAAAATTTTACCAATTATTTAGAACTGTATCTAAATCAGAATCCTCATATAAATTTTCAATTAAATATGTTGGATGATATTTTTTAATGATTTTTTGTTCTCTTATTTTTTCCCATAACCATTTTCTAAATTGATTTTTAAATTTGAGACAATAATATAAATCACGAAAATGATTTACAATTCTTATGTTATTTTTTAATAAAGTTACATCATTAATATCATAATGATTACTCTTTATTATTTCGTAAATAGGATTTTTATAACAAGATATTATTCGTATTCTTTCAGGTAAATCAGATAGTGAATATATATTATTATCACCACAATTTAATATTTGTAAATTTTCTGGTAAAGAAGGTAAATAAGTTATATCGTTATGACAACAAACTAATGTTTTTAGAGTGTAAGGTAAAACAGGTAGTGTATATAAATTATTTAAAGAACAATTTAATGTTTCTAGAGTTTCAGGCAAATTAGGTAGTGAAGTTAATTTATTATTGAAACAATATAATGATTGTAGATTTTCAGGCAAAGTTGGCAGTGAAGTTAGATTATTATGTGAACAATTTAGTGCTATAATATTTTTTGGCAAAGTTGGTAGTGAAGTTAATATATTATTATAAAAAGCTAATGTTTGTAGAGATTCGGGTAATTCAGGTAGTGAAGTTAGATTATTGTAAGGACAATATAATATTTCTAGAGTTTTAGGTAATGTAGGTAAATAATTTAATATATTATTATAACAATATAATGTTTGTAGTTTTTTTGGAAAACTAGGTAATGAAGTTAATTCATTGTGATAACAAAATAATTTTTCTAGAGTTTCAGGAAAACTATGTATATAATTTATTTTATTATGAGAGCAATTAAATAATTTTAAATTTTTCGGTAAATCAGGCATATGAGTTAAATTATTATAATAACAATTAAATTTTTGTAAACTTTCAGGCAACTTAGGTAGTGTATTTAATCTATTATTATAACAGTACAAAATTTCTAAAGTTTCAGGCAATGTAGGTAGTGTATTTAATTCATTATGGTAACAATTTAATGTTTGTAAATTTTTAGGCAACGTAGGTAAAGAATCTAATCTATTATTAAAACAAATTAATGTTTTTAAATTTTCAGGTAAAGTTGGTAGCGAAGTTAATTCATTATAATAACAATTTAATGTTTCTAGAGTTTCAGGCAAAGTAGGTAGACAAGTTAGTCTGTTATTATTAATATTTAATGTTTGTAGATTTTTAAACCTTATTAAATTTGGAATAGAAGTAATATTTTTATAAGTAAGATCAATTATTGTGGTATCTTCGGGTAAAGAATTTAACCAACTAATGATTTCAAAATCTGTCATTTTAATATATATTTTAACTTATCTATATATACTTTAATAATTTTTTAATCAATTTTTTTATTTAATGTGAAATTTGCGTTTGAGATATGATAAAATGTTCAATTATTTAAGTGGTTTTTTTTAATATTTAAAAAATTGATTTAAATAATAGTCAATATATTATAAATAACAATATAAAGAAATGGAAAGACGTCTAAATAAAAAAGTTGAAGCTTATATTACTTTGTTCAAGGATAGTATTCGAGAGAAGGCTACACAATTGGGGTTAAATAATGATGTGACATCTACACAACTTCTTCAATATATTTATGACTACGATAGATTATCATTTAATAAAGAGGATTTTCAAAAGCGAAAGCGCGTAAAGAATTTTGTGCCAATATACGATAGATGTTGCGCAAAAAGGGCTAGTAATGAACAGTGTACCAGACGTAAAAAAGATGGAAGTGAATATTGTGGAACTCATATAAAAGGCACACCACACGGAATTGTGATTGATAATCACGATGAACCTAAAATAAATACTCACAAGGTAGAAGTTTGGGCACAAGATATTCAAGGTATAATTTATTACATTGATAAATCAAATAATGTTTATGATACTGCTGACATAATAAAAAATCAAATGAACCCTAAAATTATTGCGAAATATGTTAAAAATGGAGAAAATTACAACATTCCAGAGTTGAATATCTAAATTAATTCATTTAATAATATAAAAAAATTAAATATAAAAATAAAAATTTTTTTATATTAGTATATTTTTAAAAATTAAAATCAAAATTTTTTATATGGATGATGAAATTAAACCAGTGTTTAAAGTAATTGGAATTGAAATCGATAAAACCCAACAATTAAATGGTGTGATTATTTCGAGAGATACTTTGTTGTCAGATGATAAATATAATGAAGTAAAACAATTGATACCTGAATTAAAAAAAAATTATAGTTCATCATTTATGACAAGCATGCAAAAAAATGCCGAAAAATCACAAAAGTGGCCATTAATTAATTTGATTAGACAAATTTTACATGTTTATGGATATAAAATGGAGCCTATTAGAAAATCAGATGGTTATACTTTGGAAGGCGTTAAAAAATATAAAAGATATTTTTTAATTACTAATAAAAATTTAAATAATAAAAAAATTGAATTAAATAAAGAGGAGTAACATAATGTTATATTATAAAGTGAAGAAAAATGAATAATTCAAGTTTAATGGTTGAAGAATATAATAGCGAGAGAATGACGAGTATTGTTATTGATGTAGAAACTAATGATTTAAGCGAGTCAATTGAGTCACCATTAAAAAGTATTTTAAAAAAACCATCAGATTATTTTGGAGATAGAATAATAAAATTAAGAGTTATGAAAATATGTATTTTATCAATATTAATAATAATATATATTCCACTAATATTTTGTGATATATATTATAGTTTAATAGATGTTAGTTGCGTTAATGAAGGAACACCTTATCTCGATATAACGTTGAAATTATATTTGTTGCTTTCTGGATTTATAAATTTAATATTATTAATAACTATAATAATAACAATAATATTAATAAAAGATTTTGAAAATAAAAGTAGCATAGCTTATTTGTTAACACTAGGTAACTCATATGTCTCAGGTTTATTTAATTTGGTATGGAACATAATAGGTTCTTTAATATTTTGGGGTTATATATATAATAACGGTACATGTAAAATAGGTCTTTCAACTTATATTTTCATTTCTCTAATGATAAAATTATTAGGTAGCTTTTTATCAATTTATTATTTTTATAAAAAATAATAACGGATAAACAAATAAAATAAAAACGAATAAAA
>Ga0214923_10005538_pt1 | contig 14639 bp, 8 predicted proteins | sample LL1510_MetaG_FD_177993 | JGI IMG/M metagenome (GOLD analysis project Ga0214923, IMG submission 177993) | Freshwater microbial communities from Lake Lanier, Atlanta, Georgia, United States - LL-1510 | ecosystem: Environmental > Aquatic > Freshwater > Lake | place: USA: Georgia | collected 2015-10-15 | reverse complement strand
AGGTGCATGGTCGATGAAGGATCTGGTCGAGCTGCTTGCGGCTGACATGAAGCAAGCCATTAGCGATCGTTTCATGCGTTTTGCAGTCATCGCGGGCGTCTCTGCATTTGTCATTCCCGCCGTGGTTTGCGCGTACCCGTCGGCCGTAGCAGTGTCCCTGGCTGCGGCGCTGGCGCCAATGGTTCTTGGTCAGGGGAACCCGATCGGTCACGGCCTGGCAATCGGCGCCGCCGCGTCGGGCGCAATAAGTGCAATGTCGGGTCTGGTGAGTGGGGTGAGTGCGCAGGTCGAGCAGCTCGCCGAGACCGAGGCCCACATCGGTGTGTTTGACGCGCTTATTGCCGGCAGGGAAGTCACAAAGAGGGACCAGAAAATTGTCGACCTGCTGGACAACAAGTTCGGCAAAGGCACATACAACCGTATTCTTCATTACGCATTAGGGTTTGAGGTTGACATTCAGGATGTTGCGAAAGCGGTGACGCAGGACATTGCAGTGATGGATGCGGTGAAATCAATTTTCACGGTACCTGCAGCGCACATCGTCACCCACGGAGCCAAAGCGGTTGCCAAAACTCAAGTCAGGGCGTTTGTCGACTCGGGCGTAGTGATCAGTCTCATGCAGCTGGCAATGTCAGTGTCTGCCATGTGTGGCTGTACATTCAGTGTCGGCAGCCTGGTATCCCAAGCCAGCATGTTCCTTGTCGAGATGCTGCGGCGCGGATTTGGTGGGCTTTCAGCAGTGGCGGGTGCCGTTGGCGCGGTCCAAGAATTCTTTGTAAGCATTGCGCACCTGCTGCCGTACATTCAGTGTCTTATTTTCACTGTGCAGCTTGCGGTGGAGGTCTTTCGAGCTTATAGGGTGCGGGCGGGCATCATACGGGACGTGGAGGAGAAGCTCAAGGCGATCAAGCGTGACATACAGGCGCCGCCAGATGGCGAATGCGGCAGCCTGGGGCCGTTTGAGCAAGCGTTTGCCGACGTATACCTGCCAAACGCTAGGTTTCACGATGGTGAATGCGTGAAGACGAATGAGTTTCTCGATTTCATCACTGACCCGCAGACGCGGCTTTTGAGCGCTGTAGCCGCAGCAAACGATGCGGCAACCGCGGCAGTCGCGGCAGTCCATGGGTCCGCCCGCACCACTCCCAAAGCGCAAGAACGCATCTACAGGCCGGCAGATCGCAGCGAGAGAAAGTTCAAGGCCGAGGCACGCGGCCGCGGGGAAAAGTCCAAGGCTAAGGCACGCAGCCGCGGGGAAATGTTCAAGGCTAACGTGCAAGACCTGCCAAGGCCATCGCTGCTTGCACAGTTGGGCGAGGCGGCGTCTAGCGGCCAGGCTATGGTGTGGAGCGTTGGCGCAAAGACGGCAGCTGCAGTGGGGCAATCTGCAAGCGCGGCAGGACGGCGGATCAGCGGGTCAGGGCGGTGGCTGTTGAACCGCGGGAGCGCGTACGGGGCGCACGACGCACGCGTGCTGCAGCTGCAACCCGCTAGGCGTTCCGGCCGCAGCCGCAGGCAGTCCGGCCGCCGCAGCCACAGGCAATCCAGCAGCCGCAGCCAGAGGCAATCCGGCCGCCGCAGCCAGAGGCAATCGGGCAGCCGCATTCGTAGGCAATCCGGCAGCCGCAGTCGCAGGCAATCGGGCAGCCGCAGGCGATCCGGACGCAGATGAACTTACCACGTCAGCAAAAGGGCCCGGCGGGCCCGGCCGTCCGACGGGGGCTGACGGGCAGAGCGGAAAAAAGTACGACCCTTGGGCCGGTCGGCCCGTCGGCCGGTCCGTTCGTCATGTCGCAAAAAGACTCGATGGTGGGCATGGGTAAACACCAGCATGCCTGTCACCTCGCTCTCGACCGGCGCCACCTGCGGCGGCGCCGTGACCCAGATGGTCTCGCGCGGCATCAGTGACTTTCACCTGACAAGCGCGTCGCAGATCACGTACTGGCGGCTGAAGCACAGCACGCACACGAACTTTGCGACCGAGCCGATCCAGCAGTCGTTCAGCAACACCGTGCAGTTTGGCGGCCCCACGGCCACGGTTGTGCTGAACCGCACGGGCGACATGATCCACCGGCAGTACATCGTGGTCGACCTGCCCGGCCTGTACCCGGTGCAGGAGGAGGGCTACCAGACGCCGTACGCCTACGTGCTGAGCGGAACCGCAGACTCGGACGTCAACTACATGCCGGAGGACGAGGAGCAGGCCGGCCTGACCAACCCGCTGGGCGGCTACTACGCGCACTGGGTCAACGCCGTGGGCTTTGCGCTGCTCAAGACCGTGCGCCTGATCGTCGGCGGCCACGTGATTGACACGCTGTACGCCGACTACATGTACATGTACGACGAGCTGTGCGGCAAGCCCGGCAAGCGCCTGCAGGACATGATCGGCAAGTACGAGTCGCGCGAGCAGCTGATCGCGTACTCGCGCTACCCGCAGCGGCTGTACGTGCCGCTGCCGTTCTGGTACACGCAGGTGGCCGGCAACGCGCTGGCGCTCGTGTCGATGGCCTTCCACGGCGTGTCGCTCGCCGTCGACTTTCAGGCGCTGGAGAAGCTGCTGATCGTGTCCAACCGCGACGTGCGCATCTACAAGTCCAACGAGGACGGCACGTCGACCGGCACGGCCGTCCTGGCGTCGGACCTGTCGGCCTGCGTGCAGACCGAGTACGTCTACCTCGACGTAACGGAGCGCAACCACTTTGCCGAGGGCCTGTTTGACCAGCTGATCCACCAGGTGCAGCCGTACACCGTCTCGCACAGCCAGGGCGCAGTGGCGCAGCTGACGCTGATGTTCAACCACCCGGTCATCGAGCTCATCTTTGCCTGCCGCCTCAAGGTCAACGAGCAGGCCAACCGGCAGTTTGACTACTCGCGCGTGGGCCCGTCGGAGGGCGGCTACGGCACGCACCAGCACGACACCGATCCGCTGTACTCGACCAAGCAGGTGCTGCAGCCGCAGACCGAGGGCACGTTCGACATTCTGGTCTCGCCCATGAACGAGGACCAAGACGAAAACAACGGCGCCAACGACCTGATCCACGATTCGGGCCGCTACGGGCTGGCCGAGGTCGTGACGGTCAACGCCGACCCCATCATTGAAGTTGGCCTGCGCGTGAACAACCTGCAGCGCTTCAACAACATGGAGGGCAAGTACTTCCGCTCGGTGCAGCCGTACCAGCACCACTCGTGCATCCCCAAGGGCTTTATCTACAACTACTGCTTCGCGCTGCACCCCGATGAGCCGAACCCGAGCGGCTCGCTGAACTTCAGCCGCCTCGACTCGTGCATTCTGGAGCTGACGCTGCACGAGACGCTCGTGGCCGTCGACGTGACCTTCATCGTGTACGCGCGCAACTGGAACGTGTTTTCCTACATCGACGGCATCGGCGGCTCGAAGTTCCACTCGTGAGCGCCACTGGCAAGGAGAAAAATCAATACATTTTTTGTGCACCTGCAACCACAACTGAACCCGCGACTGAATCCGCAGATGAACCCGCGACTGAATCCGCAGATGAATCCGCAACTGAACCCGCAACTGAACCCGCGGCTGGATTCGCAATTGAACCCGCGGCTGGATCCGCAATTGAACCCGCGGCTCTATCCGCAACTGAACCCGCGGCTCAATCCGCAATTGAACCCGCGGCTAAACCCGCAATTGAACCCGCGGCTGAATCCGCGGCTGAACCCGCAACTAAACCCGTGGCTAAATTAAGAGCCGAGTTTGCCGGCTCGGCCCATATTTAACAGACACGGGCAAGGCTAGAATGCCAGTAGTCAGAAATTTTACGACCGTGTTTTAACAAGCTCAAATGGGGACGTGCGCGACGCTACCCAGCGCCGACATCATGACTGCAAATCGCTGGGCGCTGGCTGACGGCCGTGTCTATCGCGTGCCGGAAATCCACCCCGGTGGAGTCCAGATTGAGCTGGACAGGCATGTTGCCACCGACCTGACCGAGACGTTTCGCATGCACACAAGGTCACAGCGCGCCACGTGGGTCCGAGTGTCTCGAGCGGAACAGCGGGCCGCCATTGCCGCTACTGCACAAGCCACACGACTCACCACATCTGCAAGCTCCACAACCAGCCATGTGGCTCACAGTACCGTTGTCTGAAAAAGTGTAATGAATTTACTTCCACGCCGAGTCAAGCTGCTCGCGCCAGTTTGTTTCGTGGGTCGCGTGCCACGCCGCATCCCGGTACGACTGCCAAAGCCTATCACGCTCTCTGCACCACTCATCGCGATCCCGTTCGCGGGCCACTCGCCAGGCCTCCGCCTCTCGTTTGCGGGCCTCGCGCCGTTCGTCCTCGCGCTTGGCAAACTGCGCCCTCTCCTCAATCTCCATCAGCGCCGCTTCAGCAGCAGAGCCGACCGCACTAACGTCGTCTGGCGCAATCAACCGTACCGCGGCGCCAAACACCACGACAGGATGCGCGGCGCTCACATAAAAGGCGCCGTGCGCCGCGCGAAGCGCGGCAATCTGCGCGTCGCACGCGAGTCCGCAGACGGTAATGGCACACAAGATGGCCTCGGGATCCACCCCGGCCGTGTTGATCGCCTGCTCGCAGCACAGCTCGATCCAGTGCACCGGGTACCCAATCAGCGCGTCCTCCACCATCTCGATCAGCAGATGAACATCATCGCCTACGTGGCCCTGCAGATCTAGCTCGAGGGCCAGAAAGCCAAAGGCATTATACACTTCCACCGGGCGCACGGCCACCGCGGCCTCCACCGTGCTCACGCCGGCTCGCACGATCGAGACGATCATCGACCGGCGGGGATCGGCGGACCCGGCAGACCCGGCTGCCGCCGCTGGCTTGGTGCAAAACGCCAGCGAGACGTTTGCCGTGTCGGCGCGCTTCTGCACAGCGTACGTCTCGTACAGAGTATTGGTGTACTGCATTCCGATGCGCATCATCAGCCACGGCAGCACAATGTCCATGAAGAACGTCACCAGTGCTTTCGACATGCCTGACGCGTCGGCCGGTGTGCTAGTCTCTGGATGGACAATAAAGTGGTCCATCGCCAACAGTGTGCGGCCACACAGCAAGCCGGTCACCGTAAACCCAAAGCCAGGTTCCGGCGTCACACGCATGGTGACGTTGGGACCGTTGAACGCAATGGAAACACAGCCGCCAATGTCGGCTGCAAGCGGGACCTCGATCTTGCCTGGCGTGGCCGCACCCTTGCTGCCGGCGCTGCCGGCGCTGCCGACGCAGTCAACGTGACCAGCGTGCTTGACGACAGTACCCGCGACCGGCTTGCGAGGTGCCGCCATATGACCGGGTTATGAGAGATCGGGTTATGACGCTATTTTAAGCCCATATCGGAGAGCGCTCGTCCGGATCGTCCGGAACGCGAAATGAGTCGGGTGGATACTTGAATCCCTTAAGCAAGTAGCGGTAGTAGCGCGGATATGTCTTTGCCGCGTCGCCTGGGACATACTTGGTTAGGGCGCAGCCGTCGGGTCCAACCGTGTCCCCAAGCACCGTAAAGACCCAGCCGCGCTTGGTGTGCCGCACCCAGACGCCGCCGACAACGTCGGTGCGGTTTCGCAGCGCGTCGTCCACTGTCGGATCACTGTCAGTCAGCTGCAGGCCGATGAGCTGAAAGGGAATGTCGATTCCCTCAATCGCACGCAGGTCGCGAACGCCAAGTACACCAAGGTGTTCCGGGTACTTGTTTTCAGTCTCCTCGCCGCGCTCCGACTTCTCGATCGCTCCCATGCGCACAGCAACTGCGTCAAACTCTTCTTTGCTGCGGCAGCCGACAAACACATCAATGTCGCGCGGATGCAGCGCCTGGTCACGCGTAAACATGTAGCGTGCAAACGACCCGCCAACCACCGTCGTGGACCAGTCGTACTGCGCCGCGATCGACAGCCAGCCGATTGCGCGCGCTAGGTGCAGAGCCTCGCGTTCATCGCCTGGGGTACGCCTCCACCGGGTGAAAATAGATGTCAGAATCGCAGCCTGCCGGCGAAGGAGTTCCATGTTTGGCGTGCAGGTAAAATCTGACCAAACAACAGATGGGTGCCGGCAGCAGCAGCAGCCGCAAGCGGCCAAACTGCTTCGCCCGCGGTCGCAACCGCGTGCATCCGTGCTCGGGGATCCGCTCAGACCGGACGCCCCGCAGTGCCCGCATTCCCACACATAACACGCGCAACACGCGGAACACGCGAAACACACCCAACACGCAGAACACACCTCCCCCGCGCAACACGCGAACCACGCCCCACACGCATAGCGCGCCACACAGTGCCCGCGGCTCCCAATCTCTAGACGAGACTGACGGTGCTGGAGGAGCTCTCAGTGCGGGCTCGTCAGTTACGGTGGCAGAAGTGGCAGTGTGCATCGGATGTTGTCTGCTTTGTGCTATGTTGTAATTCAGTAATCTAAGTAATCCCCTACGCTGCCGTGTATTGCTGCCGTGTATTGCTGGCGAGACTTGCTATTGACCGACCGTGCCGGCCACGCCTCCGGCATACCCACTTAGGACAAGGTGTCTGTTGTGGAAACCACGTCCGACAACCCTCGCGGGCCCGGCGAGTCCACCGCGTACGTCAAGACATGATCAGGCCACCCGCCGCTCGCCCACATAGGCTCACTCTGTTCAGCAATATGCGAGAGCCAATACGCAAGCCCCTGCACCTCTGGATTCCAAATGTCCCGAGCAGGCCCATCTAGGGCCATCATGGTCTCCAGATCAGCGTCGCTGTACCCGCTGTACCCGCTGTACCCGCTGTACCCGCTGTACCCGCTGTACCCGCGATACCCGCTGTCATCACCGCCGTCCGGCTGCCACGCGCCGTCCGATGGCGAAGGATGAGCCGGCTGAAGTAAACTGGACCATCCAACCGGCGCCAAAGGCACGGTCGTAATGTTCGGCGCGGTCGACGCGGTCGGCGCGGTCGGCGCGGTCGGCGCGGTCGGCGCGGACCATCCAGACGGCACACTACCATGCGCCTGAGCAAATGGCGCAGCAGTAAACAATGACGGCACCATGGTGACCGACGCAGCAGTAGCAGCCGTACCCGGCTCCGCCAAAGCAGCCGGCCCAAATGCGCCCGTCGCCGCCGGTGTTGCTGCTGCCGCCGGCGTTGCTGCTGCCGCTGCCAGAACTGTGGGCAGCGACGTCCACGATGTCATGTGCCTGAGAATTGAGCTAATGCTATCCGGCAGCTTGCGCTGAAGCGTGCGGCGGATAGTGTCGAGCTGAAGAGTGTGAGCTTTGCACATGTTGGCCAGCTGCGCAATGACTGCACTGGCCGTTTCGGCCGACAGGCCAGCCAGCACCGAGACACACTCGTCCAAAAACCCGTCATGGACTCTGGCCCACGCCGCGCTCGCGTCCGCCTGCCTCATATGGTGCTGGACACGTAGCTCGTACATCCCGCGTTCAAGATGCCCGCGGCGCAGCTCGACCTGCAGCGCCAAAAGCCGGCCTTTGTCTGCCGCACCGCCCGCGCCGCCCACGCCGCCCGCGTCGCGCTCGCCGCGCTCGCGGCGCAAGCCACGGTGCTCAAGAAGCAGGTTGATGCCGTACCGCACCATCGGATGCAGAAACGCCACGCCAATCTCCAGCGCATCATGGCCGGGTCGCACAAGTCGGACAGTGTCAGGCGCAACAACAGTGTCTCGTCTGCGAGCCTGAATGGCTTCTGCGTTGTGCACTGGCTCGTCCGGACCAATGGGCGCGCCGGTGCGATGGTCGTACACGGTGTGGCACAGAGGGCAGAACATCTGCGTGCACCCAGCGTACTTGTGGATCGGAACCCGGCACACGGGACACTGGTGCGAGTCGGTGGCAATCAGCCTAAGACTGTCGAGCGTCTCCTGCACGCAGACGTGCTCGGCGGCATCCGCAACCGGCTCGCGGCACTCAATGCAGTGCATAGTCCGGCAGCGCGAGCATGGCACTGCGTCGCCCGTCGCATTCTCAAAATTGACCAGCCCGCCGCACGCGTCGCGCGCACATGCAATGGTGATGGACACACCGCCGGGCGCGCCGGGCTCGCCAGTGCTGTACGGATTGTACTGCCGACACGCGGCAGCAAGCTGGTCCTGGCCAACCGCACTGGTAAATCCGGCAGCCACTGCGATGATGTGATTGCGCTGCTGCTCGGGCACACGCTCCGCGCGCTGCAGCCGCCCACGAATGTGCGCCAGCGTGCGTATCACAAGGGTCGCGTCCGAGCGGGCCTGCGTGTTCTCTGTACAAGCCCTGCGGAGAGATGCACGGGCGGCCGCACCCACCCTGCCGGCAGGACACTCCTTTTTCCTGGTCTTTAGCTGCTCGTGTGCCGACACAAGATCACTGCGATGCTGGTGTTGCCGGGCCGCAAGCTCTGCAATGACGTCAGCAAGCCTGCGGCACTCGACTGCGCTCCGCACGGCCGGCGTGTCCAGCTCGAGCTCCTGCAAAAGTGCCGCAGCGCGTCGCGGGTAAAACTCGCGCGAAACCCACACCCGACCCATCATCGCAGTCACCTACCAGAAAGAGAAACAGTGAGCCATCTGCGATGCGCACCAGACGCATTACCTACATCGTATATGGTGCACGCTGCGTTGCACATGACGCATGAGAATCGGTCAATCAGCCAGCGGCCGACACAGGCAACGCAGCACCGGTTACCGCAGCACGGCATGCACACCAGCTCATGGTCATCGCCCAGACAGACGCCACATGTCGCCAACTGCCGCCTCACAGGCGGCATGTGGGTGCTAGTGGTGGCGGATAATCGCTAGTTTCCGAGTGGCGGTGCAGGCAGGTCTGTTTCTGCCAGGTCCGCGCCGGGCAAAAACATTATGACGCACTTTGCGTAATGGCATCATTTTATTCCGTGTCCTAAAACGTCCGCATTATATTGTCCGGTAAATAAAAGTAACTAGTAAAAATAGGTCAGCGCCGCCCGACCCCAGTCCGCAAAGCGTGGACGTCTGTCGTGCACGACAGCGGCGTCGATAGCAACCATACGTGTCGGCGCATCAACCGTAATGGACTGGCGAGCGCTGTCCGACTCGATTCGAAAACTCCCGGGTATTTCGACGGCAAAGCGCGTCGCCGAAACCTGGGAGGTGCGTAGCGCGCTCCCAGACAATCTCGGCAGGTCTGGCATGTTGCCTGCGCGTACAATACATCCGGAAAAAACATGCACCGTAACCCCTGGCGGCACTCGATCCAGCAGGACGACCGTGTCTGAAAGCCCCACTCGAAACATTGGAGTCACCAGTTCTTGTGCCTCGAACGTGATGTTTACATAACACGTGCCGTCTGGCACTGCTACTGCCGGTACCGCAGCTGGTACCGCGGGTGCAGCCGGTGCAGCCGGGCCTGCAGTCGTACGCTGGCTGCGCCGCGATGTCATTCCCAGGGGAGATGTGACGCTTCTTTTTTTCAGAGGTAGGGGGATGCAGCAACCTGATGGGCGGACTGGTCAGTCGTCTCCCCCGCACCCACAGACAGGATGACGTGCTGTATCGCGCAACGCTTGAGAACACCCAGCCGTACGTGCCGCCGCTCCGCAGTGGTCGCGTGGTGAACGTGTACGACGGAGACTCGCTCACCGTGGTGACGGTGATACACGGGACTGCCTACAACGTGCGGCTGCGGCTGCGTGGCATCGATGCACCGGAAATTCGCAGCAAGTGCGCGCAGGAAAAGGCAGCGGCGCACGCGGCGCGCGAGGCGCTTGCTGCGCTGGCCAGCGACAGAATTGTGCGCATCAGCAACGTATCGCTCGACAAGTATGGCGGGCGATACGTCGCGACGGTGCATGTGGGGGCAATCGACTGCTCCGAGCACATGGTGAGGCGCGGCCTGGCGCGAACATACAACGGCGGCACCAAGTACAAATAACTACTTTGAGCTGCAGAGAAACGCCAGCTCTGCCAGCCCGGCCGGCTCCGGCTCCCGACCGGCCCAGCTGGTTGGCTCGGTGCGCGGCTCCTGAGCGTGAACCATACTTCCGGCGCCAGGCGCGTCAACACTGTGCACCAGCGGCGAAAACTGCAGCAGCGGGTCGAATATTGCGGCGACTGACGCGCTGGCCGTTGCGAATGCGGCGGCTGTTACGGGCGCTGCGGGTGCGCCGGCCGCCGCGGATGCGCTGGTTGCTGCGAACGTAGCAGACACGCTGGTCGTGGCGGACGTGGCAGACGTAGCAGACGCGCTGGTCGGGGCGGACGTGGCAGACGCGCCAGAAATAAGTGATGTGACCAGCCCGCGCGCGCAGCCACACAGATGACACATGGTGGCTGCCGGGTCGCTGTACTGTGTCCCGCACGACCCGCAAAACTGCGCAATCACTGCGCGAGTTGTATGCTGGCTGGGCACAGGGATCGGTTGGGATCCGCATGCGGTTCGAAGACGCAAAGTGATGCTGTCGGCCAGGCGATCCAGGCGGTCCAGGCGGTCCGGGCGATCCAGCTGGGCTGCAGCAGTTTCGCGCAGCAGGGTCACAAGCTCAAGCGCGGCCATGAGATGTGCATCACGCACTCGCCATTGCGCCGCAGTCGGCGCCGCCACGGATGTCTGCAGCTCGGTGGCACGCGCCAGGAAGCAGTGTGCGGCGCTGAGCAAAAGGTCGTCCGGTGCCAGCGCGACGTCCATTCCCACGCTTGGCGGGTCTGCGAGGAAGCGCGGGCGAAGCGTGTTGATCTCACCGATGCAGTAGCCAAATGTGGCACAAAAGCGCCCCATGCGGCCGAGCACAGTCAGCGACGGGCGCCCGCGGATGTGGCACAGCTCGCTGCGCAGCTCGTTGACCACGTCGCGCATAATGCCGACGGCGTGTCCGAGAAGCATGAAGCGCTCTGCGCGACCCCGTGGCGTGGGCGAGGCGGCGAAGCGAGTCATGACCTCGCAGATGAGCAGCACACGGGCGTTGATCCGTTCGAGATGTTGCGCAAGCGCAGTCTGACGCCGACGGTCGGCACCGGTCTGCTGGGTGTTGTTTGGAACGGCGGAAGCACGCGCAAGCAGCTCACACAGCTCCACATGGTAGCGATCGACAACCTGAAAGTCATCGGCGGCAGAGGCGGTAATGACAGACATTGCCGCTGGTGCAAGGCCAAGACGTGTGATTGACGCGTTGGCGTTGGCCGACGTGCTGGTGTTGACCGACGCGTTGGGAGACGTGTTGACTGACGCGCCGGCGGACGCGCGGACAAGCGTCGCACCGGACAGTCGGACAGACGCAGCAGCGGGGGCGGAACGGGTAGCGGAACGGGCAGCAGTCGGCTGGGCATCACCGAAGGAGGCCTCGAGCGCAGGAGACACCAGCAGGGGTCGCGTGAGATACGGGTGTCGGAAGAACTGGTCGAAATTGATGCGGCGTTCCGGATCGAGCTCGAGCATGCCGCGCAGGATGCTCGTGAGATCCCGGTCAGTGCCGGGTGGAATGGGCACCCCGGCAACGGACATGCGCGCGCGCATGTGGCGCGAGCGCAGCTCGTCGATGCTCTGGGCTGCAAACGGCTCGTGGCCGATGGCCATGCGGTACACGATTGTACCCAGGGAGAAGAGATCGACCTTGGGGTCGTACTGGCCCCCCATGAGGACCTCGGGCGCCATGTGCAGCGGCGAGCCGCAGAACGTGTGGGCAAGGCCCTCGGGCATCCAACGTTTGGCCAGGCCAAAGTCCGTGATCCGCACGACGTGGCGGCAGGGCCACGAGTCGTCTGCGTGGAGCAGGACGTTGTGGGGCTTGAGGTCGCGGTGCACGATGTTTCGCAGGTGCATGTGGCGCACGCCCGCCGCCAGCTGGCGGGTAATGTCCTCGACGTGCGCGGGCGGCAGTGGCCCGTTGGCCTGCGCAAGGTGATGGTGCAGGTCGCCGCTGTCGCAGTACTGGAGCACGAGAAACACATACGTGCCTGCGCGGCTTTCGAAGTGGTCCAGCATCTGGCAAATGTGCGGGTGCGCGCCAAGCTGGCGCAGCACGTCAATCTCGGTCAGAAACATACACTGGAGCCGCGGGTTGGCCTGCAGGCGTCTTTTGTCGATCCGCTTGACGGCCACCGTCTGCCCGGCGCGCGGGCCCGAGCAGGCGTGGCCGCGGAAGACATCGGCAAACGCACCCGTGCCGAGCAGGCTCTTGACGTTGTACTGGTACTCGGACCGGCCGGCTGCCATTCCCCGCAGACACGGGGGTGTTTTTTTTACCGCACGCATCCGTGCTTCATAAACCACCTACCCATTGTCATGGCTACCACCGTCGCTCCCGCCGTCGCGCAACTGCTCGGGGTGTTTCCGTTCATGGAGACTCCCAGTGCCCAGGACGCCATGCTGCACCTGATCTTCCGCAAGCTCACGGCCGCACGCCGCCAGACGGAGCAGTTGTTTGCGATCACTCTGACGCTCTACCGCCTGTACTTCCAGTGCGGGTGGGACGCGGCACGCACGTACCTGTTTGTTCTGACCGGCGTGCTGATTGACGACGACAGCCCCGCCATGGTTGTGCGGTCGCCGGCCGGCGGCGACGACGTGCTGCTTGATCCGCGAACCATTGTGGGCCTGTGCGAACAAGCGTGCGGCTCGTCGTTCAACGCCCTGCACTTTGACGCGGATGATGAGGAGGATTCTCAGATGAGCGGCTCGGACTTTGGCGAGGACTCGGCCACGGCCAGCTACGCTGACGACGACAACTGCGACGACGACAACTGCGACGACGACAACTGCGACGACGACAACTGCGACAACGGCGACGACGACGACGATGACAGCGCGTCGGACGTCTGCGAGGGGCTGAGTCCGGCGGAGCTTGCGGCCATTGAAGCTGCGCTGGAGGACGGAGGTGTTTGACGGGAAGAGGCCAAGAGCCGGAGCGTCCCGATTTGAAGAGCGACAAAAAAATCCCCGTGGAGCCAGGCGGTGCGATCCAAACCAGAAATAAAACCCATTTTCCGATTCAAGCTACAATGTTGCACCGCTTTGTGAGCCCAGTCCAAGGCATCCACCGCACGGGGCAGCCGGTCGAGGCACCGCGCACCGGGGCATCCGGCAAAGGCGCCGCACGGCCGCACGGCCGGACAGGCACACGCGTGCGGAAGCGCAACGGCGTGGAGGAGCCGTTCAGCTTTGCGGTGCTCGAGCGCACCGTCTCGGACCTGTGCGTCGGTTTGGACCCGCTGGTGAGCGCCACCGAGGTGCTCAAGCGCCTGAGCCTCGGTGAGCTGTGCACCACGCAGGAGATTGACGAGGAGACGGCACGCGTGGCCGGCAGCATGGCCACGACCCATCCGCACTACTCGCTGCTCGGCGGCCGCATCCTGGCGCGCACGCTGCACAAGCAAGTGGCGCCGACCTTCAGCGAGGCCATGGAGGTCTTGTATGGCTACACGACCAACGGCAAGCCCTGCCCGCAGGTGTCGGACATGCTGATTGCCTTTGTCCGCCGCCACGCGCGCGCGCTCGACGCGATGGTGCAGCCCAGCCACGACTTTGGCTTTGACTATCTCGGCATGCGCACGCTGATGCACAGCTACCTGACGCCGCAGTTTGGCCCGGGCTCCACCCGCACGCTGGTGGAGACGCCGCAGTACATGTACATGCGCGTGGCGATCGGGCTGTACGGGCCGCTGGGCGAGTCGGCCAGCGCGTCGGGCATCAACGCGATCAACGCCGTCGACGTGGACGACCAGTGGGGCGACGCGCAGGCTCTGCAGAACGTGGCGGAAGCCTATGCGGACTTGTCGCAGGGCATCATCAGCCACGCGTCGCCAACACTGTTCAACGCCGGCACCCCGCGTCCGCAGATGGCATCGTGCTTCCTGCTCGATCAGCAGCGCGGCGCAACGGACCCGCCGGACGCGCCCGGCGACTCGATCGACAGCATGTACACAACGGTGCGCGCGGGCGCAATCATCAGCAAGGGCGCCGGCGGCCTGAGCATCAACGTGCACCGCATCCGCGCCAAGGGCACGCCGATCAGCAGCACAAACGGCACGAGCAACGGGCTGGTCCCGTTCCTGCGCTCCGTGCAGACGATGGCGCAGCACGTGGACCAGGGCGGCAACAAGCGACCCGGCGCGGTCGCCATCTACATTGAGCCGTGGCACGGCGACATGCGCAACTTTCTCGAGCTGAAGAAAAGCCAGGGCGTCGAGGAGCTGCGGTGCCGCGACCTGCACCTTGCGCTCTGGATACCCGACCTATTTATGGAGCGGGTGCGCGACGACGGCGCCTGGACGCTGATGTGCCCGCACAGGTGTCCGGGGCTACCCGACGTGTATGGCGACGAGTTTGTCAAACTCTACACGCAGTACGAGGCCGAGGGAAAGGGTATGCACACGATGCGCGCGCGGGAGCTGTGGCACGCCATTTTGGAGGCGCAGTTTGAGACTGGCGAGCCGTACATGCTGTACAAGGACTCGGTAAACCGCAAGAGCAATCAGAAGCATCTGGGCATCATCCAGCAGAGCAATCTGTGCGTGGCGGGCCACGTCCGTGTGCTGACTGAGTACGGCCCGCGCCCGATCAAGCAGCTATATGAGCGGTCGCACGGCTGCGACCTGGCCAGCCGCGACGCGCTGAAGAAGCGCACCGAGCTGCTGCACGACCACGTGCGCCTCGAGCAGCAGATTGCCGACGTTGAGGTGGCGGTTGCCGCGGCCACCGAACGGCTCAAGGCGGCCAG
>Ga0214923_10005537_pt1 | contig 14641 bp, 20 predicted proteins | sample LL1510_MetaG_FD_177993 | JGI IMG/M metagenome (GOLD analysis project Ga0214923, IMG submission 177993) | Freshwater microbial communities from Lake Lanier, Atlanta, Georgia, United States - LL-1510 | ecosystem: Environmental > Aquatic > Freshwater > Lake | place: USA: Georgia | collected... | reverse complement strand
CAGTCGAAGCAAGATTTGTTATGGTTGCGTATGTATTTGAAGCAGAAGTCGTTGTAAGATAATTATTTCCGCTAAGAGCGTTAATCTTATTGTCTAACGTACTTCCAGTCGAAGCAAGATTTGTTATAGTTGCACCTTCCGCAGTCGTTAATACGCGATTGCCACTAAGTTGCAAGGTAGCACCGGTTGTAACATTTAAAACTACTCCTACGCCTGTAAGCGTTTTACTTCCGCTTATAATTTGAAAACCACTCGTATAAAGAAGCGTATCTGGTAATCCTGTGGCTGTTGCGGTAATTGTATCTGCAGTCGTTAATACGCGATTGCCACTAAGCTGCAAGGTAGCACCAGTTGTAACATTTAAAACTACTCCTACGCCTGTAAGCGTTTTACTTCCGCTTATAATTTGAAAACCACTCGTATAAAGAAGCGTATCTGGTAATCCTGTGGCTGTTGCGGTAATTGTATCTGCAGTCGTTAATACGCGATTGCCACTAAGCTGCAAGGTAGCACCAGTTGTAACATTTAAAACTACTCCTACGCCTGTAAGCGTTTTACTTCCGCTTATAATTTGAAAACCACTCGTATAAAGAAGCGTATTTGGTAAAGTTGTTGATACTGAATCTGCAGTCGTTAATACGCGATTGCCGCTTAATTGTAAAGTCGCGCCATTCGAAATATTTGCGATAGTAGCGCTTCCTGTTATACTAAAATTATTGACAAAAGTTTTATTTCCACTTATTGTTTGATCTCCAGTAGTATATACTATATTTTCTCCTGTAGCGAGTGCTGTAGAAGTTACATTTATTCCTGTAGCAACAATACTACTAATATAACCAGATAATTCTGATTGATTAATTTGTTTAATTCTAATAAAATTTTCTGCCACTTCAATTTACCTCAGACTTTTTGCTATGATAAAGTATAGTAGCAACATAAGAATCTAATCCATGTTCTACAGCTATACTTTCGATATCAGAAATTTTATCAAGATTTTTATCTTTAGGATTTTTTACATATTCATCTACAACTGAATCCCAAACTTCTGGAGTTTCATTTGAAGCAATAATTTTTACTATTTCAAACGCAACTTCTTTTTGTTGTTTAGATAATTTACGAAGAGAATGTTTTTCTCTTAGGGATGCTTCTACTTTCTCTTGCAATTTAGAAGCGAGAACAAAATTGTCTTTAATTTTTTCTATGCTAAATAGTGATGCTTTAGATTGTTTGCCTTGACCCTTTGGATTAATATTTTTTGTGCTTTGAGGAATTCCTGTTGATCCAGAAGGTCTGCCGGGTTCTGACCCAATTTTAGCTCCACCAATAAGTGGTTGATAAAGACCTTGATCTTTTAATTCTCTAAATTTTTGTTGTGAAGTAATTGATTCTTCTTTTTCTGGCAATTTTCCAGATTCTAGCGCGGCAATACCTTCTTCTGGGGTTAAGATTCCAAGTTCCATTAATCTTGTATAAATTCTAGAATATTGAACATCATCTTTAAGGTCAATATCTTCAAAAAATGGAGTTGGATAATTTTTAAATCCAAGATCTCTGCTAATTCTTCTAACTTCTGGATATAAGAAATTATTTAAAAAAGCTTCTCTAGCTTGCTTTAATCTTTCAATAAATACTTGAACTTTCATACTTCCATTGGCGAATTTATCATTTCCAATAAGAATATTGTTTAAACCAACTAAAATATCTCTATCAACAACTTCATACTTTTCTGGTCCCATTAAATTACCAATATCTGGAATTACAAATTGAGCTTTTGTTGTATAGTCTGCAATTAGAACTCGGCCAACACTTTGATTAGTGAATAATCCTTGCATCGCTTCAAGATTCTTTTGGTTAACTCCACCTTTATCTGGATCTGTTCCCATTGTTACTAACAAAATAATTTGTTGTAATGAGCGAGCGACAGCCATATCCATCTTTTTCATTTCTGCTTTCCAGTTAATATCTTCAAGAACTGGGAATCCCATTGGAACCGCAAATGGTTCATAATCTTGTTTTTTATAAAATACAGCGCAAAGTCTATCGCGATCTAATGGTAAAGTTAAAATACCAACTCTAGTTTTTGTAATAAGTTTTTGTGTTTCTGGTGGTAAGCTTTCTAAAACTTCTTTATCTTCTGGAGTCTTTGGAGCTTTTAATCTTTCCAATTCATAATCTGTTAAGATTTTATAATATCTTCCTACTGAAAAATTAATTGTTCCACCGATTTGAACGTCAGCAGGATTAATAATATTATATCTTGCTGGTAACATAACATCTGCAGCTTTTGCAGATAATCCAAAAGTTTGAGTAATTTTATTAACATCTTCTGGTTTAATTTTTGTATCAAAGCGATAAATAAATACATTACCACTTCGATAATATTCGCGGAAAAATTGATCAAGTAAATCAAATATATTTATTTTCTTTAACCATGCGGTAAAAAAATCTCTACTCTTTTGACTTCCGCCCTTAAAATAAATATTACTGCAAGAGAATTCTGTCATTAAATCAATAGTATTTCTAAATACTGCAAAATTATAATAGCATTTTTGGCAAAGAATGACCGCATCACGGACATTCATATTAGAGCTATTAGATATGCCAGTTGAATATCTAAAAGGGATTAATCCGCTATCAATATTTCTATATCTATCTGTTCTTATAATATCTGCTGATGCGTTTCTTCTAGTTTGAGTATGAGAAGAATCCATTGAATCAGAGCCATAAGCTGCTGCTTTAGTTTCGTAAGTAGAAGCATCTGATACCATTAAAGGTTGAATTTCTTCACTTTTTATGATTTTTTCTTCTTTTTTAGATTTTTTAGCCATTTTTATTGTTAAATATTACACATTATCTGATCATAATAGGCGAAAAAGTCGTTTCAGGATGTATAATTTGAACTGTCATCATATCATTATAGCACTTTATTGCCCAATTTGCTAACATAAATGCTGAATAATTATCTTTTCTGGCTTTATTTGCTGATGCGCTTCTTTTTAAATGTTGAGGTAAATCAAAACTTTGAGTACCACGACTAGTAGCTGAATGCTCAATTAGTACGCATTGTTTTTTAGTCTGATAAATAAAATCATCTTGATTTTCAATAAAATCTAAAATAGTCCAATCTTTCTTATCATCTACTTTCATTAGATCTAATGGTAGATTTAAACCTACTGTTTGATTAAATGAGTTTTCGTCTGATGCTGTTCTACTTGCAAACCATACTCTTTTATAATCAATACAGGCTTGTAAGTATTCATTTGCTTTACGAATAAATGTGCTGGTAAATACTTGATTAAATGCTATTCTTTTATCATCTAGATTGTATTTATTTTTAGCATTTTTAATCATCAAATCATAATCTACACCTTCTAGATCTGAATCTATATCTAATGTTTTAATTTCTAATTTACTATCTTTAAATAAAGTAGATTGATTACATGCAGATAAAAATGTATCAGCGCCAGCATTATCAAGAATCATGAACACAATGTTAAAATTAGTTAAAATATAATAAAGATAATTAACATGATTTTTTAAATTACCAAGCCCTGCGTAAGTATGAACTAAAATTCCTTGACCTTTTTCTTCATCTAATTCCATAACTGCCATAGCAAAATAATCTGCATTAGGGCTATCACTCATGTTGGGGTCGATTCCCAAAATATATTTTTTCTTGGCATCACCTTTCATTAAAGTATGAGGAGCTTCTCCTACTTTCAATGTGCATTCTTCCATCTTTTTCGCATTAAAATAACTATCACTACCATCTGTAAATTGTGCGCAATATTCTCGTAGAAATCCGCTATGACTTGATCCACCAGCTTGAGCTTCTTCAATAATTGTTTTATCAATCATTTCTTCTGGAAGAGCTTCGTAGCTCATTTGACTTACAAAATAAGTCGCTTCTCCTTTTTCTGAACTATTAATTTTTTCGCACCATTCATTATAAGTTTTATAAAGATTTTCAAATGTATAACTTGCAGATGAAAGAGCAATCATTTTGCTTGTATTTTCAAATACCATTCTATCTTTTTCTTGCATGATTCCTTCTGATATTAATTTATCTTCAAACTCACGAATTTCCATTCGTTCTTTCATATTTTGTGGGGCTACTAAAAATGGCATCAAAACATTTTTAATAATTTCTTCTGGAAGCAAAAGAAACTCATCAAGTACAAGAATATTAGCGCGAAAACCTCGGATTTTTTCTCCATTAAGAGGAATCGCAACAATACTTCCGCCATTTATTTGCCATTCAAATTGATCATTTCTTTTTGCTTTAACGCCAAAGCATTGAGATAGTAATTCTGCTCCGGGACTTTCTACTATTTTTTCCAGATTATTAAAAATAAATCTTGCTGTTCTAAATGTTGGACCAGCTATAAGAATCTTTGTATTGGGTTCAAATACACATTGAAGAAAACAAAATACTGCGCCCATAAAAGATTTACCACAGCCACGACCAAACACGCACATATTAAAGTTTCTATTCATCATAGCTTTAAGATGAATCTCTTGATATGGCGCAAGCTTAACTCCACTAATAAGTTCTGTAGAGAATCCAAGATTAGCTCTTAAAAATTTTGCAAGACTAATTTTAGCTTCTTTATCATTAAGAAATCCCTTTAATTGCGAAAGTTCTGCATTCACATCTTTGACTTCTCTTAAATATTTTTCTGGACAATATATCATAAAATTTTCATATCATAAGCTAATTGAAGATCTATCTTCTTATAAAAACAATTACTCGCAAAAATAGATTCAATTATCCTAGTCATTTCTTCGCGACCATCAACAAATAAAAATTGTAAATTATCATAGCTTTGTAAAAGTTCTCGTACATTGTGAAATATATATTCTGGTGTTGCTTTTATTTTTTTACTAATATGAGGAAGATATCGAAAACTTAAGGCGTTGGTCAATTTTTCTTCGATCATAACAATAATATAAGAGTTATTTTTTTTAGCTTTCTCAATTTCATTTTTAAATCTATCAAAATTTTTAATACTAAGAGTACTAATAAAATCGCTTAAGCTTTTCCTTTCTATAAAACAACCACAATTATCATTTGAACAAGTATAATCTCCAAATCCAAGAGTTTTAATTTCAAAAGGCGTATTAAATTTGAGCCAACTTTGCTCGCGTGTATCAACATAGATTATGTCTTTATTTGTTAATTTATTTTTAAAATGATCTCCTAAAAGATTAGGATGAATAAATTTATTTTCTAAACCTATAGATGAACATATATCATAATAATCTTTAAATATAGTATTATAAAATATAATAGATGGCGCCATGATTGTTCTTAATTCAACTTGACTTGGCGAATATGTAAGATTTTTAACTTCTTTTCTTTTAATTAATAATTCTTTGCAATACTCTTGAGCTTTATCTAAAGTTTGGGCTTTAAGCCATTTCTTCATGTTATTCTTATCATTAAAATCGCTATTTAAATATTGCTCTTTAGTTTTGAAATTAATTAATTCATTGGTTAATAAATCTCTACGCTCAAAATATTTCTGATAATATTTAACTTTATTAAGACCATATCCTTTTAAAGCCATATGAAGAGCTTTATCATCTTTAAATTGTTTACCATCTACTTTACATATAACTGGCATAAATTATCCATTTAATATTTCGTCTTTAGAAATTCCTAAAATTTTACATTTAATTTCATCCATTGTAGATAATCTATCAATTTCTTTTTCTACAACCTGTTTTCGCATCTCTGCCATTTTAAGTAGTTTTGCTCTGCTTTCTTCTTCTTTCCACATTTGTACAAGATTAATAACTGAAGCTGTTTCTTTAACTTGCTTACTGAGTCTTTCGCTACGCTTAACTTTAAGATCATTATTTAATTTTTGTTGACGATTAACGCAATCATTATATTCTTTGCGAGCAGTATTGCTTGCTTCTACTAAAGCCATTGGGATTTTACCATCTGCTTCGATAGACATATCAATTTGATTTTGTAATGTATTAATTGTTTGTTGGATATTAGAAGATATTAAAACTTCTGTGCAAAGTACAATATATTGATCAACTTCTTCTTGGGTCAAATCAGCTTTATTATATGTGTATCTTATAAAACTACTTTCAAATAATTCGCGATCTGGTTCATTATCATAAATATTAATTTGATGAATAAAGCGATGAGTATTCATATAGCCAATTAAAGCATTTATTTCTCTTTTTTGTGCGTGAGTTATTTTTGTTTTATCAATGCCATCAAGAACATATTTATTAATTTTTGCTATTATTCTTTCTTCGCTGCGAGGTGGTTTATATACTCCATTTGCGACTTCTTCATTTTCAGTATTATTAAATTTTATATTACTTGGTATAACTTTCATGTATTCAAGAACACTTCTTGTTTCTTGAGATAAATTTGTTAAATTTTCATTTTTAAAAAGAATCTTTGCCATTTCTAAACCAGTCATTGTATGACAATTATTACTAATATATTCTTTTTGATCGTTGTCTAATTCTTTAAGGCCTTTCGCTTGATATTCATGGCTTTTTCTTGGCTTAATAGATCTGGATGCTAAAAATTCTTTAACAGCTTTGCCTTCTTTGCTTCTACCATCAAGATCATTTCTATCAAAAGCTAATTTAACTAATTCAACTAGAGATGGAGGATTATCTGGACGATTATTCCATTCATTTAATAATTTTAATTGCTGCTCTTCTGTAAGGACTGGTAAATTTTCATTCATATTAGTGGATATCTATGTCTCCATTATAGAGATGCTTTTTAACTTTTACTATAATAATCTTTTTAATATTTTTAATTTGTTTATATCCTGCGATTCTATTCTTTTCGCTTGTTCTATATCCCATTAATTTTGCGGTTTGCTCTTCATCTTTTCCTTCAATATATAAATATTGATATACTTTCCATTCAATTGGTTTTAAAACTTTTTGCATTTTTATATGAATATTTTCTGCTGTTTTTTCCATATTAAAATTATTAATTGGCATATCATTAATTTCTTGATGATGATTTTCTATGCTAAGAGTTAATTTTGTATCATGCGCATTTTTTTTACTTTTTTCCCAATTTGCATAAAGTGGGCAAGCGTTACATTGATTTGAATAAATTGTACAACCGTCATCGCCTTCTGCAGCTGCACATTTAAGACAAGGCCGCGTAAAATTACTATAATTATTTCTTATTAAATTTTTAATTTGATTGCTGATAATTCTATTAACCCAAGGGGCGAGGGGTTTTTTTGGATCATAAAGATGCCATTTTTTATAAATATGTATTCGCAAAATCTGCGATACATCATTAAAATCCATCCAATTAATTGCTGTTAAATTCCATTTATTTTTTCTTTTTATAATTTCAGAATTTATTGAATCAATTAGACTTTCAAAAGTGGGCTTTTTAGCCATCTTTGCGTCCTCTTGAGGATGGACGTATAGATCCAGCTTCTCTTTGGAAATCTTCTAAAAATTTCTTACGATCTGCTTTTGTTGTTGGTTTTCCTTTAATTTTTTCTCTTTTTGCTGTGGCTCTTGAGCTTCCAATAATATCTCCAATTTTAGTTTTTTCTTTTTTATCTTGATATCCTTGATCAATTTCGACATCTAATCTATGAATTGGCGGTACACTATTGATTTTATTTATATCATCTTCGGGATCATCAAAATCTGGATCTGTATCTTCATCCTGACTATTTATTGCTTTTTGAAATCTAGGAGAAATTTTTTGTGGCGTAAGAGGTTTATCCGCTGTTGGTTTTTGAAGCATAACTTTATTAACAACTAACTTATCAAAAGGTGTTCCACAAGAACTACAAAATTTTGGTTTAGAAGCTGAATAGCTAGTTGGACTACCACATTCTGGACAATATAATTTTAACATAATATTAATTATACTTAAAATTAATTAAAATTTCAATATTTAATTAGTGTAATTCTTCAAATTTTTCAATAATATAAGCTAAAATATCATTTCTCATAATATCTTCTGTACCAAATTTAAATGTATAAATACCTTTATCAGAACTTTTCTTGTCATCAAAAAGATCGTATACTTTTTCAAATCCGCTATTTTTGATATCTGCTTGCCTAATATCGCCTATTAATATTAATTTACTAAATTTACCCATTCTAGTGGTAATTAATAATAAATCATGTATACTTAAATTTTGAGCTTCGTCACATATAATATAACTCGCATTAATGCTAAGTCCCCTTAAAAAACCCACCGGTAAACCTTTGACTCTTTCTTCTTTTAATAATCTTTCTACTTGTTGTTTAGGTAAAAGTTCATGTAGTTTATCCATTAATGGTTGTAAATATGGATCAAGTTTACTATGTAAATCTCCTTTTAAAAAACCTAAATTATGGGTAGAACTTTCTACGGGATTACGTACATAGAATATTTCTCCTATTTTTTTACTATTAATTGCATTTAGAGCTGCATATACGCTAAGTAGACTTTTCGCTGTTCCCGCTGGACCTTTGCAAAATACCATTTTAGTATTTTTATCTTGAAGTAATTGAATAAATTTTTTTTGATTATCTGTCCATTGTAATTCACGAATAGTTAAGAAACCTTCAATTTTATCTCTTTGAGGAACAGGAACTGATTTGTCTTCTTTTTGCTTGTTCTTTTTAGACATGCGACTTACATCTAAGTTTACACCATATTTTATATTTAGTGTAAATAAATTAACTGTGGCATATCTAAACGCAAACATACCTCCGATAGAATGTTACGTGCGTGGTAACTACATGAGGAATCAAGAAGATAATTTTGATAAAAGATATAAATGTTTAATTTTTGGGGTTACAAGTTTACCAAGTCAAGTTCCACTTTTTAATTTTTTAATGGAAGATGGTGGAATTTGGTGGCATGCACCTATAAGCGCTTTCTGTTCAAAGGAAGATGCGCCAAATATGGAACTAACTGAGTTAGAGCTTTGGGATAGTTTTAGTTATCACATTTCTGTAACAACTTTTTATTTATTAGAAAATAAAGTAGTAAAGTATACTGGAAGAACTGGACAAGAATATACTGGACGTTATTTATTTACTCTTGATTGGGCGCATAGTGATTATAATGAATTGAATTTTGGATTTAGTCAAAAACCAGACCAACATAAAGCTGGTCACGTTATAAAACTTGATAATGGTAATTTCGCAATACAACCTAACAATAGAATCAAAGTATTCGATCCAAGCTTCGCAACAAAACCAAATGAATTATTGTTGCAAAGAAAAATAAACTCTCATATTTATACTGCTGAAAATAGCCCCAAATGGGTTACTGAAGATAGTGATAATTATGATTATAAAATACAGGAGATAAAATGAAACAAATGGTCAAAATAACAAATAAAAATATTCTTGAGGGTGAAAAAGCTAATCCTCAAAATTGCGCTATAGCCAGAGCTATTAAAAATAAAATGAAAAAAAAGATTGAAGAAGTATCAGTATTACCAACTCAAGTTATTATTAAAATGGATAAAAAAATGTTTGTAGCAGAAATGCCTAAAAAAGGAACAAATTTTATTAAAAGATTTGATCGTGGTCATGCTGTAAATGCTTTTGAATTAAATTTAAATTTCAAAAAAGGTTATGCTTTAGTTTAAACCATTGAAATAACTTCCACCACTAAAACTTATAATAGACTGTAATCTTGGATTTGGTCTTTTATCTAAGCTTTTTATATAGAGCTTAATATTATTATCTTTTATAATTTTATTAAGAATATCTAAACCTTCATGACTTTCTGGATCTTGTAAATCACAGAACCAGTATATTGAATCAACTTTTTTATTTCCTAGTATGCAGAATGCTTGTGTAGATTCGCTAAGTGATCCTATTGAACATCCTTCTACAGGAATAATAATTGCATTTGGAAAATTTTTTCTAATTTCAGTTTTAAGTTCGGTTAAATATGGCTTCATGCTTGGTGAAACATCCAAAATTACGCCAAGTTTATCCGCAGTGATTTTGTTTCCAAATATTTTAGCTTCTTTTAAGCCATTTCCTCCAGAACCATTTCCTGATCCATATCCAAATAGTCCTGATGCATTTCCATCTTTCCCATATCCATTATATTCACCAGATTTACCGCTATATAATATATTTTTTCCTTTTTTAAGAGATATTGGATTTTTATCTTGTATGAATGTAACTTTTTTAACATTTAAAGTTTTAGATTCTATAATTGGCAATTGAGCTATTTTTAAATTATCTGTTGGAGCTTGGATTGGTGGATTTGATATATCTATGCCTTCTGCTATTGCGCTTTGAGACTCATTGCTATCACTATTTTCTGAATAAGCTTCTTCTTGATTTGGAACTTCTAAATCTGGGGCTGAATCTGATATATTATTTTGTTCTAAATTAGTTGTTGACATTTCCACATATTCCCAATTTTGTTTTATCTTAGGATAAGTTTTAAATATAATAAGATTATTAGCTAAATATAAAAGTAAGATATGAATTAATATGGCAAAAATTAAACTATTTTTCATACCCAAAAAGCCTCTACTATTAAATTTATTAAAAAATTTTTTAATTTTACTAGATTTAAATTTAATTATATTTAAAATATTCTTAAATTTGATTTTAAGAAATAACTTGAATTTATTTACTCTTATTAGATATATAAACCTAAATAGCCATTTAAGCTCAACCGTAGCATCTTTATGAAAGAAAAAGCTAAAAAGATAAGCTGCTACTAGCAATATAAATACTGTTCCCATAGAGGAATAATACAATATATTTAGATAAAAATAAAGGGTTTTTTTATTATTTTTTGCTTTTCCAATTACTATCTATACCTAACCCATTTCGAGCTGGCGCAATACAATATAAATGCTTGGGCGCGGTTAATTTTGTATAATTATTATCAAAGAGTTTAGTATCTTCATTAATAAAGATGTCTTTAAAATAAGAATAACAGAAAGCAAGTAATAATATAAGAGCTATATATCCAATCATAATTAATTTACCATATATTTAGCATATCTTACTCTTGTATTAGGATATATTAACCTTGCAGCTTTAAATGGATCGTTCCTTAGATCAGATGTGGTATTAAGTATAAATGACCCTTGATTAATATCATAAACAAAGTACTTATCATTCCAATAAAAAATAGATACTGCGTGGCCTACTGTGACAGATTTACCACAAGAAGCTCTCATATCAAATTTAAATATAAGCACATTGTTCCAAATAGACCTATCATTAAACTTCCTATTTACATCTTCATATACTTTAATACTATTAACAAGACAAGAATTAGGAGCATAAGACAAAGATTGACTATAGCACTTAGCGGCCAAACATAATACTAACATAACCCCTAGTATTCTCATATCTTTAATTTAAACCAAATATATCACTATGTCAATAATAAATATATCAAAAAGGGTTTTTAACAAAAATAGCCCATCGGATTTTTTTCTCTTGAAGAGTATCTTATTTTAATGATTTTTAATTAGATTTAGAAAAAAGGGAGGGGTATACATAAGGATATATATAGAATAATAGTTATTAGAATAGGGGAGAATGATATAAATACCCCCACGGTCATTTCTTTCATGGAGGTTGCCTACTTTTTTCAAAAATGGGGGTATCTTTTTATAACTTTTGTCATAAGTCGTTGATAATCAATGAAATTTAAATGAAGAAAATCTCTTGCGCTTTTTCTATTCTGTGATAGATTAAGAGCATGAAGAAGAAATTAAGCAAATACGAACAACTCATCGCAAACCTTAACAAAGCGGCTCAAGACCTCAAGGATGCCTCGACTCACGCCGTGGCAACCCTCGAAGCTCACGCTGAGAAGATTGAAGCCATCAATCAAAAATATTCTACAACCGAAACAAAATAATTGTTGACGAAACCAATCCAGAAAGGCATACTCAGACCATGAAACAAAACCTCAAAATCAGCTACCAAACATTCGGCGAAAACAATGCTTACCTCCTCGAAGGAAGCATCAAACAAATCAATCACTTCTTCAATTGCGTCTACAATTGGGAAGGAACCAACGGCAAGTTGCACGATATGGGCAACGGCAAAGCGTTCTACTTCTACGCTCACCCCGAAGATATGATGAAGGCTCTTACAAAGGTTGCCCTTCACACCTTGGTCAATAAGATCAACGCCAAGGGTCGCAAGGGTGGATTGCTAGACCTTGCTAAAGCTAAAGCACAAAGCATCGTGGATGAGATGGAACAAACCTGCTTCCTTTGGGGTGCGACTAGCTCTGAGGGATATAGCCTCGGCACTATCACCGCAGAGAAACCTAGCGACTACTGCGGAGCAATCAGCAGTGGAAGGGACTAATCCTATGACAGCAGAACTATTCATCGTAGCACTCACGCTCCTAGGCGAAGCTAGGGGCGAAACCTTCGAGGGTATGGCGGGCGTTGCTAGCGTCATACAAACACGCATGGTAGAGCGTCACCAATCCGCTAGCCAAGTATGCCTAGCACCTAAACAATTCAGCTTCTGGAATGGTGGAGTTAGTGAAGCTACCAAGAAGAAGCTACTAGCTACACCACAAGGTAAGAACGCTCTATACCTTGCAGACCTAGTCATCCATCAACAGATGCCCGACATCGTGAGGGGTGCAAACCATTACCACGCTGTGAGCGTCTCGCCTAAGTGGGCGAAGGATGCAAAGCTCGTGGCAACTATCCGCAATCATAAGTTTTACAGATTGTAAGGCTTGACAATATAGGAAGGTATGATAGACTAAACATATGACAAATAAAAACCCAATCAAAAGGGCAATCTTGATTGACCCATTCACTCAAACCATCACCGAAGTTAAGATGGTAGACACGAAGCTCCAAACCATCTACGCACTCATCGGGTGCGACACAATAACTATCACAAGCCTTGCAAACGGGATTGATATGATCCTAGATGACGAGGGTTTGCTAAAGGATAGCGAAAGCCAAGCCTACTTTAAGTTTGGAATCACCTCGCAACCTTTCGCGGGAAAAGCTCTCATCATCGCAACAGATGACGAAGGGGACTTTGCATCTTTACCCGAAGAAGTTTCTCTGGACAAGGTAAATGACAAAGTCATTTTCTTTAAGCCCTCGAAAAAAACTTTGGCAGAATCTTTGGAAATAAAAATCTTACCTTTCTAAGTCGTTCTCTATCAACGACTTACGAAGGGTGGGCAGCGTTTTCGTTGTAACTCATTGATGGTCAATGAAATTTAAATGTAAAAATATCTTGCAAAAATTCTAAAGTATGATAAATTAAGAGTATGAAAAGAAAAACAAAACTCGAAATCCTCCTCGGAAATTTAGACAAAGCCTCGGCTGACCTTAAAAAAGCCGTTGAAGAATCTCAAAAAAGACTCGATGAAAGTTTTGCAAAATATCAACACAAAGTTGAAATCGCTCATCATAACTCGATGATAATCAACGAAAAACAAATTGAAAAAATCCCTTGCAATTCTGCTGAAATATGCTAAACTATAACTATAACAAGATAAGAAATAACAAAGAAAGAAATAAATAAAATGACTCATAGAATGATAAATTGGAATTTTCACCGCAGACAAATGCGTGAAAATATGCGAAAAAATATGGATACTACTGAATCCATCATAACTAACTCTAACAATACACCAACATACTTTGGTGAAATTTACCTATACGAAGGAACTCTAGTAAAAGTTTCTTATAAAACTTCTGCTAATACTGCGGTTGTAACCTTCCTAGAAGGTGAAGATAAAGATAAGGTTGGAACAATCAACCTTAACAATGCTAAACTAGTAAAGGAAAATAAATAAAATGAATAACGATAATAAAAAACAACTAACTTCCCAAGAGTGGGAACTTCAGCGTTGGGAAAATAACAACAAGAAATGGGCTAGACTCAAAAAGAGTTGGGCTGATTGGAAAAAGAATAACCCTGAAAAAGCTAGGGCTCACGCTCTACTTAAAGCAAAACTTAATGGAAAAAGTCCTAAGTCATTGTAAATCAACGAAATTTAACAGCTTGACAAAATATGAAAGTGTGATAGATTAAGAATATGAAAAACAACATTGAATCCCTCCAAGTAGGGAAATACTACCAAATCGAAAACCATATCGGAGTTTGCGAAATGCTTAACTCAACCTCTAAAAAGAAGTGTCTTCGTAGAATATCGGGAGTTGGAACTCTCCTAGCTTTTTATGATGAAATGACCGAAGTTGAAATGACTCCTGAACTTCTTAAAGAATGTGAAGATCGTAAGAATAGAGTGATGAACTTCATTGGAAGTTTCAACGCATCCTCAAAATACAAAGGAGACTAATATGATAACCGAATATCAAAAAACAATGAATGAAGCACAAAACAAAGGCTGGGCAAAAGGCTGCCTTTCCGCTGCGATTATCAAACTAGAATGTTTGGAATCAGGAACACGATACGGATACCAAAAAGAAACTATCAAAGGTGCATTGAACCTTATGAAAGAAGCTATGGAAAGTTTGAGCAAATGAAAAAAATACTTTTCAAAATAAATAAAAAAACTTATAGACTCGCTGTGAAAAATGGCGAAGAGAAAAACTTTTTGCGTGAAAGATTTTTTTACTATCTTTCTGCGAGTTGTTTGTATCTTCGAGATCTGCTGTAAGTAGCTCAGTATCAA
>Ga0214923_10005536_pt1 | contig 14644 bp, 14 predicted proteins | sample LL1510_MetaG_FD_177993 | JGI IMG/M metagenome (GOLD analysis project Ga0214923, IMG submission 177993) | Freshwater microbial communities from Lake Lanier, Atlanta, Georgia, United States - LL-1510 | ecosystem: Environmental > Aquatic > Freshwater > Lake | place: USA: Georgia | collected... | reverse complement strand
TACTGACTCTGCCGAGCCGGGTGCGAGTTCCCATAGTTGCATCGGCACGAACGATGCGATTACCACGCTCAGCATGAGCAGCCAAGCAACCGTCAAGGTCGGCAGGGCCCACCACACACGTCGCGCGGCAGACGACGATGCGGGAGGCGGGGGTGGTGGCAAAGGTACGCTGGAAGGCGCCGTGATGACGTCGTCGTTGCTCTTGGCGTCCATGACCGTCTCCGAGGTTACGAGCAGAATCGCCGTTGTCGGCACAGTGGCCGTCGTGGGGCTCTTGCTCGTGGCCCGAACTGGCACACCACGGCGGCGCGCATCGGTTGCTGAGCGTGCGCGCCTCCTGCAGGTGGAGGCGTTGCCGCTGCGGCGCGATCGAACCCGCCAGACGTTGCATCTGGTTCCACTTGCGGTTCTCGTTGGGGCCACTGGGATCGGTCTAGGAATCGTCTTGTCGCTGCTTTTTCTCTTGGTCTTGAGCGCCGCCGGGCAAGGTGTGGGCTGAGCGATGCGCATTCTTGTGACCGGAGCTGACGGCTTCATCGGCTCACATCTCACCGAACGACTCGTTGCCGATGGGCACGATGTGCGAGCTTTCGTGATGTACAACTCATTCAACTCATGGGGCTGGCTTGATGATCATGCGAGTGCTCCGCCCGAGAATCTCGAAGTTATCTCTGGTGACATTCGAGATCCTCGCGCATGCCAACAAGCGGTTCGCGGCTGTGATCGAGTGGCGCATCTCGCTGCATTGATTGCGATCCCGTATTCGTTCGAAGCACCGGATTCTTACGTCGATACCAATGTTCGTGGAACCCTGAACATGCTCAATGCAGCACGCGATTTTGGAATTGATCGATTCGTCCAAACCTCTACGAGTGAGGTCTACGGCTCAGCACGGTATGTTCCGATTGACGAACAACATCCGTTGAGCGCGCAGTCGCCATATGCGGCGTCCAAAACTGCAGCCGACCAACTTGCGTTGAGCTTTCATGCCGCTTACGGGTTATCGACAGTGGTTGCCCGACCATTTAATACGTATGGTCCTCGACAGTCGGCTCGGGCAGTGATTCCGACAATCATCACGCAGCTGCTGCGCGGTAATGAGGTTCGGCTTGGAGCACTTCATCCAACCCGAGATTTCTGCTTTGTTGAAGACACGGTGTCCGCCTTTGTAACTGCCATCACATCAGAATGTGGTGTCGGCGAAACGTTCAACTTCGGCAGTGGATATGAAGTCTCTATCGAGGAGACTGCTCAACTCATCGGCAGACTGATGGGCAAGGTCCCTCGACTGACTACAGACGAGCAACGCTTGCGACCCGGAAGTTCTGAAGTCGAACGACTCAGCGTGAACGTTGCGAAGTTCGCTTCGTCATTTGGCTGGCGGGCTGAGTTTTCAGGTGCATCGGGATTTGAACTCGGATTGCAGAAGACCATTGCATGGTTCTCTGACGAAACCAACCTCGCGCGCTACAAGGTCGCGCGCTACAACGTCTGAACGTGACTGCGGTGCGACATAGCAGCGAACTCACTGCAGCTCTGAACGACGTTTTGGGTGCAGATATCCAGCGACCCGTGGCGCTACATGAACCAGAGATCACCGACGAGGAAGAGAGGCTGGTAAGCGACTGCCTGAAGAGTGGCTGGGTGTCGTCTGTCGGGTCGTACGTTGGTCAGTTCGAGCGCGATTTATGTTCGTACACCAATGCAAAGTACGCAGTTGCGATGGCGAGCGGAACATCAGCACTGCAACTTGCTTTGCATGCAATAGGTGTAGCCAATGGTGATGAGGTGATCATTCCGGCTCTCTCATTTGTCGCTACGGCGAATGCGGTATCTCACTGTGGTGCCATCCCTCACTTTGTCGACAGCACTGAGTCTGACCTTGGCATCGATGCACAACAACTGCGCCGATATCTTTCGGCGATCACACAGCACCGCAACGGCGCGACGATCAACAGACTCACCGGTCGCCGTCTCGGTGCAGTTGTTCCGGTGCACGTCTTGGGTCTCGCAGCCAACATCGACGAAATCTGTGCCGTGGCGCTTGAGTTTGGCCTACCCGTTGTTGAGGATACCGCAGAAGCAGTAGGCACCACCATCGGCTCACGGCATGCAGGCACCTGTGGCGTAGCGGGCATGCTGTCGTTCAACGGCAACAAGATCATCACCACGGGAAATGGCGGAGCAATTCTTACCGATGATGAAGCTCTCGCTCATCGCCTACGACATATCAGTAGCACAGCAAAGAAGGCCCATGCCTGGCGATTCGATCACGATGAGATCGGTTGGAACTATCGACTCCCCAATCTGAATGCAGCTCTGGGCTGTGCACAACTCAGGCGTCTCAATTCGCTGCTCGAACGAAAGAGACTCTTGCATGAGCGCTACCAAGCGCGACTAACCGGCAACAACTCGCTGAAGCTCCTCAGTCAGCGCCAAGGCACCACCAGCAACTACTGGCTGAATGCCGTGCGCATCCCGGGTCTCTCCATTGAAGAACGTGAACAAGTGCTCGGCGACTGTCACGCCCAGGGTTTCTTGTGTCGACCAATGTGGACCCTGCTCTCGAACCTCCCGATGTACCGGAGTTCTCCTCGTTCAAATCTGGAGACGGCGCACAGGATTCAATGCGAAACTGTTTGTCTGCCGAGCGGACCTCGACTGGCCCGATGACACGAAAAGTCCTGGCACTCACGACGAGCCGTTCGGACTACGGCCTCTTGCGGCCCGTACTACGCGCGATCAACGACCACGCTGACTTGATGTTGCTGCTACTCGTCTCAGGTACCCACCTCTCGGCTCAGCATGGGAGAACGATCACCGAAATCGAAGCCGACGGTCTGCCAATTGCGATGCAGATGGACCTGGGGTTGAGCGAAACAGAGAGTGATGCTCGGGATGCAGTCGCAGCGCTTGCGAGTATCACCGCCCAGACCGGACAGGCGCTCCATCACGTGCGACCTGATGTATTGCTCGTACTTGGTGATCGTTATGAAGTTTTGGGTGCCTGCGCCGCCGCACTCATGATGGGAATACCTGTTGCGCACATTCACGGTGGTGAGCTCACACTCGGCGCAATTGACGATGCCATACGGCATGCCATCACGAAGATTGCCTCACTCCACTTTCCGGTGCACGAGGTATACGCACGACGAATCAAACAACTCGGTGAAGAACCGCGCCGAATCAAGTTAATTGACCCGCCAGTCGCTGAAACCTTGAGTGAGTTTCGTCCCGAAACCCGCGCCGAACTCAGTGCGTATCTCGAAATCGAGTTTGAGAAGCATGTCGTTTCACTCACCTTTCATCCGTCGACGATCAACATACGACAGTCACTCGTTGAGCTGTCGGAGACCCTTTCAGCATTGGAGAAGATGTCCGATCTCACCGTTGTCGTAAGCGGTATGAACGCTGACCCTGGCGCAGCCGAACACCAAACCATGTTGCAGTCATTCGTCCAGAAGGATCCAGCTCGTCGAATCTTCGTTGAATCACTCGGACACGATCGCTATCTCTCGCTTCTCCACTGCTGTGACTGCGTAATCGGAAACTCATCTAGTGGCCTGATCGAAGCCCCGCTGCTCGGCACACCTTCAATCAACATCGGTCATCGTCAAGACGGCCGCATCACGGCGCCATCCGTAGAGGCTGTCAAGGGCGTGTCGGAAGATATCTTGAGTGCACTTCACCGAGTACTCGCGATCCAACGCGGCTCCCCATCTCGGCGACCAGCTATCACAGTTGGAAAACATGTTGCAGATACTTTGGCATCCTTCGACTTCTCTACACCGAAACGGTTCATCGACGAACATGACTGAGCTATTCGTCATTGCCGAAGCAGGTGTCAACCACAATGGTGATCCCGCACTTGCACTTGAGTTGGTCGATGTTGCTGCTGAAAGTGGTGCTGACGCGGTCAAGTTTCAGACGTTCCGAGCAGAAGCTCTCGTCACCACCTCAGCTCCGATGGCGGAATATCAACAGCGCAATCTCGGTCCCAAACTAAGTCAGCATGAGATGCTTCGTGAGCTTGAGTTGCATCGTGAAACTCACTTTCTTCTGCAAGAACGTGCCGACGCACGGGGGATTCAGTTTCTTTCAACTCCGTTTGATGTGCAGAGCCTCGACTTCTTAGTTCGTGAGTTACGAATGTCGACCATCAAGGTGCCATCAGGCGAGATTACAAATCACCCGTTTCTTTTGGCCGTCGCGCGTCAGGCAGAACATGTGATTCTGTCGACTGGGGCCAGCACAATGCCAGAGGTTTCGGCAGCAGTCGCCACGTTGAGCTTCGGATTCAACTTTGAGACGGGAACTCCACCCACTGAGCACGCAGATCAAGAACTTGATGCCGTGACTCGAACACGTCTGACTATCTTGCATGCCGTGACCGCGTATCCGGCCCCGAGCGCAGAGTCAAACCTGCGAGTCATTCCTGCTCTTCGCGCTGAATTCGATTGTCGGGTCGGCTTGAGTGATCACTCTCTGGGTTCGCATGTCTCCATGGCGGCAGTAGCGCTCGGTGCTCAGGTGATTGAGAAGCATTTCACTCTCGACCGATCACTTCCCGGGCCGGATCATGTAGCTTCATTGACTCCGACCGAGCTGAGCTCATTCGTGAACCAACTTCGCGAAACATCACGTGCACTAGGAGACGGCGTCAAGCGAGTGCAACCCAGTGAAACAAAGAATCAACTTCTCGTGCGTCGCTCACTTATTGCCATCCGCGAAATCTCACCTGGCGAGACCTTTGATGACTCCAATGTCGCAGCACTACGCCCTGGGACACAAAGGTCACCAGCTGATTGGTGGAAAATCATGGGTTCCACTGCAAGCAAGAGATACCACATCGGCGAGACGATAGACGAGGCTCCGTGACATCCGATCACTCTGTCTTCGTACTTGGCGGAGGCGACCATGCACGAGTAGTTATCGATGCCCTGCTGGTGTCCGGTGTCTCACCCAATGGTGTCATCGATCCCGCACATCTCGCGGGCAGCGAGATTCTGGGGATCCCGGTTGTCTCTCTGGAAACTCTCTTCGACCAACCTGTCAATCAGGTATCACTCGTCAATGGCATTGGTGGACGCAATGACAACTCGAGACGCAACGAAGTGTTTGCTGAGTACAAGAAGCGAGGATTTAGATTCGTCGGCGTAACGCATCCCTCCGCACAGATTGCGCGCGACTGTCAAATTCACCTGAGTGTTCAGGTCATGGCTGGCTCGGTAATCCAGCAGCAGACCAACATTGAAGAAAACTCAGTCATAAATACCGCGTGCGTGATTGAACACGACTGTCACATCGGAGAATCAAGTTTTCTTGGTCCGCGCGTCGTACTTGGTGGTCGTGTCCGAATCGACGCATCAGTCTTCGTAGGCGCGGGGGCTGTTGTGCTACCTGGTATCACGTTGGGTGCGTCGAGCACAATAGGTGCAGGTGCGGTCGTAACTCGTGACGTGCCCGCTGGGGTCACGGTAGTTGGCAATCCAGCTCGTGAGATCTGAGACCGCTCGTAGAATAGAGCAATGGAGTGGTGGCGACGCACCATCATCTCGACTACAGCGACGATTAAGGATGTAGTAAAGAACCTCAGTGAGACTGGGGCACAGATTTCGTTGGTTGTTGAACCCGACAGTTTGAATCTTGTTGGAGTCGTCACCGATGGCGATGTTCGAAAGGGACTTCTGGCGGGTCATGCCCTCGATTCGTCGGTCTCAACAATCATCAATGCCAAGCCCCGAGTAGGACGACACGACGAATCACCTGAGATCCACCGGCAGATAATGCGAGCGGCAGGTATCCGACATCTCCCTCTTGTTCGTGGCCACCAGGTCGTCGGTTTGGCGCGGCTTGACGAGCTCGGCGCAGCACCATTGCGGGAGAACACTGTGGTCATCATGGCCGGTGGTCGTGGAGAACGGCTACGACCGCTCACCGACCTCACCCCAAAGCCGATGATTGCGGTTGGTGGGCGACCAATTCTGGAGACGATTATCTCCCAGTTTCTTGAGCAGGGGTTTCGCACTATCTATCTAGCAATCAACTACCTCGGAGATTCGATTCGTGAACACTTCGGAGACGGTACGTCAATCGGCGCAAGTATCGAATATCTGGCAGAAGACAGACCTCTCGGCACCGCCGGGGCGCTCTCATTGATGCAGATGAAGCCTGAATCACCACTCATCGTGATGAACGGCGACCTTCTCACTCGCCTGAATTTCGCTGCGCTCGTCGACTTCCATCAGAGTCATGCGGCTGACCTCACCGTTGTCGTGCGTGATGACGAGTTTCAGGTGCCATACGGAGTCGTAGCCACGGAAGGTGAAAACATCGTCGCAATCGAAGAGAAACCAGTGAAGAGAGTGCGCGTAAATGCAGGCATCTACGTGTTGAGCCCCTCAGCACTGGAGCTCGTGCCACGAGATGAGTACCTCGACATGCCCCAGCTCGTCGACTTGGTGATCGGTCGTCGGCGACGAGTCGTTGCTTTTCCCCTACACGAATACTGGATTGATATCGGACGTAGCGAGCAGCTGAGTCGAGCCGAGCAGGATTGGACTCAATACAAATCATGAACATTGGAGTAGTCGGCTATGGATCTATTGGCGCTCGCCATGCCCGAATCCTCGCCGAGCTGCACCATGATGTCTGCGTTGTTTCCCAGCGTGATGAAGCGCCGTTCACGACCTACCGAACTCTCAAGAAACTGCTCGACTCGCAGAGCATCGACTATCTCATCATTGCAACGCCAACAGGTTTGCATCGTCAAAACCTTGACGAGGTGTCTGACTGTGGCTTTACCGGTCGCCTGCTCGTCGAAAAACCACTGCTCGCAACCGCTGCACCCCTTCCCCGACTTGCCGTCACGCGGGCTGCGGTGGGTTACAACCTTCGCTTTCATCCGACCGTTCGGCGGCTTCGTGACATGACCATGGCCTCTGAACAAGTCGACTCAGCTTCGTTCTCTGTCGGTCAACACTTGGAGGACTGGCGGCCTGCAAGGGACTACCGAACCACCTATTCCGCTCGTCGCAATCTTGGGGGTGGACTGTTGCGTGACCTCAGCCACGAGCTCGACCTTGCGCGATTTCTCTTCGGTGAGTTGACACTGCTCGATGCAGAAGAAGGGAGAAGCACCGAGCTCGAAGCAGATCGACCGCATGAAGTAATCATTCGCGCTTCCTCGACAACTTGCAAGCACATCACCATCTCGATGAACATGATCGATCGTCCGGCAACTCGTTTCATCGAAGTCACCACTGGCGAGGGCGTGATTCGTGCCGACCTACTCATTGCTCAACTTGAGGCAAAGAGAACCATCACTTCAGACAATCCTGACCGAGACTTTAGCTATCAGTTGATGCATCAAGAGATGACCAGTGATGAAACTGGCGATGTCGCAAGTTTCGCTGAAGGGCTCGCAACGGTCACCCTCATCGACACCATCGAGAAGGCTTTGGAAAGTGTTGGAATATGACAATTCTCGCGACGATCTGTGCTCGTGGTGGGTCAAAGGGTGTTCCGCGCAAGAACATCCGCATGATTGCTGGCAAGCCACTCATTGCATACACGATTGGGCAAGCTCGAAACAGCGGTCTCTTCTCTGCAGTTGGGCTGAGCAGTGATGATCCTGAGATTCTTCAAACTGCTGTTGACTTCGGCATAGACTACGTCGTCGAGCGGCCGTCCATGTTGGCCAGTGATAATGCTCCGAAACTGCCTGCAATTCGCCACTGCGTTGAAGCAATGGAAGCGCACCTTGGTCGTGCCGACATCGTCGTAGACCTTGACCCAACCTCCCCACTCCGTGCGCTAAGCGACATCGATGGGGCCCTGCAGCTGCTTCAAAAGACTGGCTGTCCAAACGTCATAACTGGCTGTCGTTCGAGACGGTCGCCTTATTTCAATCTGGTCGAGCTCACACCGAATGGTGAGGTCGAGCTCGCAAAACAGGCTGAACTACCTATTCGCCGCCGACAAGATGCACCGATCACGTTTGATATGAACGCTTCAATCTATGTGTGGCAGCGTGATGAACTCTTTGCCTCTGATGACGTCGTGCGCAAGGGAACTCGTCTCTTCGAGATGCCAGATTCACGCAGTCACGATATCGATACCGAACTAGATTTTCAGATAGTGGAACTTCTCTTGATGGCACAGCGCTCGTGACGGCGACATACTCCGATCTCACCGACAAGGTGGTGGTCCTCACGGGAGGTGCTGGTCTCCTCGGTTCGTGTCTCGTCTCACTGCTGACCGTTCAGCATTCAACAGTCGTCGTTGTGGATGTCAATCAATCAGCTCTTGACCAACTCAGCAAGTCTTTGCCGCAGTCAGCGCGCGACACAGTGTCGATGATCTGTGCCGACATTTCCACACCTACAGTGCCGATGGAAGTTATCAAAACGTGCCTTGACCGACACGGTCACATTGATGTGCTGATCAACAATGCGGCATCTAAGTCAGACAATGTGACCGACTTTTTTACCTCAGATGAAGATTTCGCTGCCGAAACATGGCGTGCAGTTCTGGCGACAAATCTTGATGGTGCATTTTTTATGAGCCAAGCCGCGGGTCGAGAAATGCTGGGCCAAGGGCACGGCAACATTGTCAACATCGCTTCGATTTATGGCATCGTCGGCCCTGACCAACGCCTATACGACGGCTCGGAGTATCTCGGGCATCAAATCTCGACCCCTGCGGCGTATTCGGCCTCGAAGGCAGGCCTGCTCGGGCTCACTCGCCACCTGGCGACTGTTTGGGGTCCACGCGGCGTGCGAGTGAACGCTGTAACACCTGGCGGCATTGAAAGCGGTCAGAATGACCGATTCCAGAAGAGTTACGGGGCAAAAGTTCCGCTCGGTCGAATGGCCGCGGTCTCAGAGATTGCCAACGCAGTGCTTTTTCTCGTATCTGAACAATCTCAATATCTCAACGGTCACAACCTCGTGGTAGACGGCGGGTTCTCCGCATGGTGACACCCTTTTGGTGCACGACGTGTCTCAATATGTCGACCAGACCACGAATTCAATTTGATGAAAACGGTCGCTGTAATGCGTGCAAGTGGAGTGAGCGAAAGAAGACACTGAACTGGTATGAGCGGCGTCGTGAACTTGAACGTCTCATCGAACGACATCGAGCAACCTCATCGAATTTCGATTGCCTTGTGCCGGTTAGTGGTGGCAAAGACGGCTCATATGTTGCCCATACTCTCAAGACCCGCTTCGGCCTTCGCCCGCTGACCCTTACGATTACTCCGGCCCTGCCGTTGGCAATCGGTAACGAAAACTTGCGGCGATTCATAGACAGTGGTTTCGATCATTTGCAGGTCAACCCCCATCCGGGAGTGATGCAGAAACTGAATCGCCACGGGTTCGTTGAGATGGGTTTCCCCTATTACGGCTGGCTTGCGGCGATTCAAGCGGGAGTTGTTCGAATGGCGGCCAGCCTAAATATTGGACTCGTATTTTATGGCGAAGAGGGTGAGACTGAATACGGAGGCTCGACCCGATTGGAAGACTCCCCAATCTACGACGTGAACTACATGAAACAAATTTATCTCGAGGGTGGGCTCGCAAAGGTTCTTGCGGCTGCAGAAGTTTCCGAGCGAGATGCCTACTTCTTCACATTCCCATCAGATGAAGAACTGCAGAACACACGACTTGAGTTGACTCACTGGTCATACTTTGAAAACTGGGATCCATATCGCAACTACCTCGTCGCGAAAGAGTTTTGTGGTCTGAAAGAAGCCGATGCTGGCAACTCAGGCACCTTTACAAACTTTGCGCAGAACGATCAAGCTCTTTATGCTCTCCACACCTATCTCATGTATCTCAAGTTTGGGTTTGGTCGAGCGACACAAGATGCGGGGATTGAGATTCGCCGAGGCGCAATGACTCGAGAACAGGCTGTCAATCTCGTGCGGCTCTACGATGGCCACTTTCCGTCAGAATTCCTTGACCTCTACCTCGAGTACTTTCAACTCGCCAAACCCGAGTTTGACGCCGTGCTTGATCGCTGGGCCAACAAAGAGCTGTTTGAGAAGCAGCACGGTTATTGGAAACCGACCTTTACGGTTACGTAACCCGTGAATCTCTCTGCTTCACGAGCCCGGCGGTGCGTTGTCATTGACTATGGCATGGGAAACATTTGGTCAGTGCAAAGTGCAGTCAACTTTCTCGGAGTCACTTGTGAAGTGATTTCCCAACCCGACCATCTTGAAGGTGCGTCCCATGTGATTCTTCCCGGAGTGGGGTCGTTCCGAGTAGCGATGGAGACACTTCGTGCGCGAGAAATGGTCGACAGTGTTGTGGACTGGGTGAAGAAAGGCAATGGCTGTCTCCTCGGAATCTGTTTGGGGATGCAGCTGCTCGCTCGCGAAAGCGATGAGGATGGAGTGACGGAGGGATTTGGCTTCCTACATCAGCGTGTCGAACACTTTCGGCGCGACTTCAGTCACCGTCTTCGAATTCCTCACGTTGGATTCAACTCACTTACATTTGAGGAATCTGAGGGCATCTTTCGTGGACTCAAAAGTGGTTGTGACTTCTATTTTGTGCACTCATATCGCATAAGCGATCAGGCTTCTGATGGGCGTCGGGGATTTACGACCTACGGGGAACAGTTTCTTGGGGCAATTGAGCTAGAGAATGTCTGGGGGGTGCAATTCCACCCAGAGAAAAGTCAGTCGAATGGCTTGCGCCTACTGAGCAATTTTCTTGAAACGAATCTTCACTCGTGCTAAAGAAACGAATCATATTCACACTTCTGTACGACAACGGGTTCTTCAATCTCTCAAGAAATTTTCGACTTCAGCGTGTCGGTGATCTTGATTGGTTGATACGAAACTACGACTTCGCTCGTACTGCCTCATACATTGACGAGCTGGTTCTTCTCAATGTCAGTCGAGATGCCACGGACCACTCGCGATTCGTCAAGACTCTCCGTTTCCTGACGGAGATCTGTTTTGTCCCAATCACTGCTGGTGGACATGTGCAAACGCTTGAGCATGCACGTGTCCTTCTCTCAAATGGGGCTGACAAAATTCTTGTCAACACCCTGGCTGCTGAAGACCCCCAGGAAGTCAACAGAATCGCCGAGTCATACGGTCGGCAGTGCATTATCGTCGGCGTTGATGTTGTCAGTCAGTCAGAAGTACTCACTGCCGTGACTCATCGTGGCGCTCAAGTGCTGACGACCGATATACGAGCTCATCTTTCGGTTCTAAGCGCACTTCCTGTCGGCGAGATTTACTTGACCTCAGTCGACCGCGACGGCACGGGCAATGGCTTTCATAGCGACCTATTGGATTTGTTGCCAGAGCAACTCTCGCAACCAGTCATCCTTGCCGGTGGTGCCGCAAAGCCAGAGCATTTTCTGAATTTCTTGAATGATCAGCGCGTTAGTGCCCTGGCGACGGCACATCTCTTCAATTTTGTCGGAGACGGTCTTTTTCGTACTCGTGAAATCTTACTTAGAGAGAATCACCTCCTGCCCAGCTGGCAACCTGAGGAGATTATGCAGATGAAGGGCTGGCTGGCGCGGTGATACAACTCCACCCCGGAACGTCATTTACGAACGATGTCATCGTCATTGACGGCATGTGGGGAACTGGTAAGTCGATTCTCTCTTCCTTGGTGGGTTCTCTAGAGCGGGTGGAGAAGAAGAAGCTTGACCACATTTTCGAGTACATCTGTATCGGGCGCCACTTAGGTCTGGTGACTGATGACTACGCGCGAACAATCATCAGGATTTATGCCGACTTAGACCAGTACAACAACCTGATTGGCCGAGAGGTAAATCTTCGACTAACTGACGACTCCGGGTTTCGGAACACGCCCGGCTCCTGGCGATACGTCAAGAGGCTTTTCGGGGCTGAAGGTGATCAAATTGTAGAGGCAATCAACTCCCAAAATCTCGCTGTTCAACTCGTGACTCATCACGTTCGAGGAATCGCTGGGCCGCTTCACGACGCTCTCGGTGGGCGGCTCTTTCTTCTCGAAGTGGTGAGACATCCGTTTTATCTCATCAGTTACTGGACGAGATACCTTTCAGACTTTGGTCGTAGCCGTGAATTTACTCTTGCCTCAGAAGTTGGTGGCGAGCGCGTGCCATGGTTCGCTCTGCAATGGTCAGATGAGTATCTGAAGTCATCAATTATTGATCGAGCGATTCAATCAATTGCTCACCTTCTCGTCCCGACGCTTGAGGCTGCTGGTGCGCCACGAAACGAAGCTCCAGAAAACGAGCTGATTGTTCCATTTGAACAACTTGTCTGCAAGACCGGCGATGAAATAGGCCGAGTCTCGAGCTTCTTGGGGCGATCTGCGAGTTCTACAACAAAGTCAGCACTTCGAAAACAACGAGTTCCACGATCGCTCTCCGACGAGGGTCGGGCAAGCAATGTGCGAAGTTGGCTCGCAAATCCAGCCTTAACAGTCACCGAGCAACTGAATCAAGTCAGAGAATGGTTAAAGTCAGAAGCCACCACACCCAATGCGAAACTGATGGATGAGTTGGCCGAGAACTATCAAGACTGCTTTGGTTTTCGTGATTTGATCTGACGATGCAGCCGGCGCTTGACAACTGGATTACCACTCTGGAGTTTTTCAGTGTTTGAAAAACTTCGGCGACTAATGACATTACGCCTTGAATGGCGACTTCCTAGACGTGTTGACGTTCTCATCGTCTTCGGCGATACTTCTCATCAACTGCGTGAGTACTTTCCGCAAAAGAGAGTGTCTGTGCTCGATCTCGATGAACCAACTCGAAACGTTTTCGCCCTAATCGCTTCACTGATTTTCCGCCGCCTCACTGTGCTCGGCTATCTGGCGGGTTATGTTGCTCTCACTCGACCTCGGCTTGTTCTCTCTATGCAAGACAACTTCGAACCACTTTGGCGCCTCAAGGCTCTCTGCCCAGATGTCGCTATCGCATTGGTTCAGAACGGACTCCGCACCGATGAACTTAGTTCCACACCGCTACATGTTGAAGATCAGTGCCAAGTCGACTACTTCTTCTGCTTCAGTACTGACGCGGCCAAGTTTCTTCGCAGCCGGCTAAACGCACACTTCACTCCGGCTGGCAGTTTCCGTAACAACTATAGCCATCGAGTCAACTCACCAGAGAGGCACGTTTCGTATATCTCTACTTATCGATGTGACTTGGCACCGTCGCACGTCGTTCGAATTCAAGACGGCAAGTCAGGAATTACGTATCAACAAATCTGGGCATATCGACTTGCGGTGATTCATACTGTTCTCGAAATCTGTAAAGTGAATAGTTCTCGGCTTCGAATCCTAGGGAAGGACCTTGACCACAAGTCTGAGCACGACTTCTTTGCGGCGGCCTTGGGAGATTCCTCGTTCGACTTTGTGCCGAGACGAGACCAGCACTTTCAGCATGCTGAGACTGATCGAGCACGAATCGTAGTTTCAACCGGCAGCACCTTGGGATTGGAATCACTTTCCAGAGGCAATCGCACAGCAATCTTTGACCAGATGCCGGCACTACTCAATCAGCCGTCTCAACGATTCGGGTGGCCTTCTGTACTACCGACCGAAGGCCCGTTCTGGTCAGAATCTGCAACGGCAGATCGAATAGCGATCGTTATCAGGTTTCTCATCGAGTGCAGCGATGCAGAGTGGCAATCAACACTCAGGGAGTATCAGACTCAGATACCTGTTTTTAATCCCGGTAACTCACTATTCTGCGAAAAACTAAAGCACTTTGGGGCTCAGTCTCCTCGGAGGCCATCAAGCGATTCCTGAGGGTTAGCCGATTACGGTGAAGTATGCATGATTCCGGTCTTTGTCTCCACCTCCCGGTTCGACCACGCCAACTTTGACATTGCAGTCGGCGACTATCGGTCGCACCTCTCACCAACTTTCAATCCACACGGGCGCAAGCTCACTGAAGATGAAATCTCTGATTTTCTCTCCGCCGGTGTTGTTGGACTCATCGCTGGGCTAGAACCACTCACGCGTGGCGTCCTTCAACGTGCGACCAACTTACGAGTTATCGCTCGAGTCGGAACCGGACTCGACAGCATTGACCTCGCTGCAGCAAATGAGCTGAGAATCGCGGTGGTCAACACGCCAGACGCCACCACCGATGCAGTCGCTGAACTGACTCTCGCCCACATCCTGAACGCGTTGCGAGGTGTTGCTGCAGCCGATCGCAAAATCCGCACTGGCTCATGGTCACCCTTCATGGGGCGACTTCTTAAGGAAAAGACCGTCGGCATCATCGGCTTTGGTCGCATCGGTCGACGTGTTGCTCAGCTAGTCGAAGCCTTTGGCGCACATGTCGTCTTCACCGACCCAGCAGTCAGTGCGAATCACGACTCGAGATGGCGGTCTCTGATGGCGTTGTGCGCAGAGAGTGATGTTGTTTCGCTGCATGTTCCACTCACAACTCAGACCGAGAGTCTTATCGGAGCTCAACAACTCTCTGCGATGAAGCAGGGGACAATTCTCGTCAATGTTGCACGAGGTGGTCTCATCGATGAATCGCCGCTGCGTAAAGCCCTCGATACGAATCACCTCTGGGCGGCGATTGATTGTTTCGCTGAGGAACCATATCTGGGTGACTTGCGAACATCTGAACGCATCACCATGACGGCGCATATGGGCTCTTATGC
>Ga0214923_10005535_pt1 | contig 14646 bp, 12 predicted proteins | sample LL1510_MetaG_FD_177993 | JGI IMG/M metagenome (GOLD analysis project Ga0214923, IMG submission 177993) | Freshwater microbial communities from Lake Lanier, Atlanta, Georgia, United States - LL-1510 | ecosystem: Environmental > Aquatic > Freshwater > Lake | place: USA: Georgia | collected... | reverse complement strand
TACCATTATTAAAATAACATCTTCCATAATCTATTATTTTAGCAATATATCTTGATCTAAAACTTATAACTCGTCCTTTGTAATGATAATGATATTCTATATATTCACCAGGTACAGGTTCATATATTAAAACATTTCTATAAGATAAATCATAATGTGTAAATACACCTCTTAATTGATCAAGAGCATAATATATTTGAAATAATATACATAATAATTCTTCTCTAATAAATCTACTTTTATTAGGGTTATCTCTTCCTCTAATGACGTCTTCTAATTTAAATGTAGTGGGTATATATTCTATTAATAATGAAAATTGACGAGGGTCTTGACATGTTTCTGTCAAAAGATTATTCATTTCTGCAATAGATTCTGATTTATCTTCTTGTTGTGATATTTCTTCTAACGACAATAAATTGAGTAGTTTATTTCTTCTTACTTTTTGTTTGTTAATCATTCTAAAAAATCCATATGTTTGAACAAAACATGGAAATTTTTTATAAAAATAATTAATAAAATATCTACCTGCTAAATATTCATAAATTATACTATCAGATTTATTTTCTAAAGGAGTTTTTATAATTGCATACGAATCATATTGTTCTCTTTTATATTCCAACAGTATAATTTCACCATTACCTGATTCATTTTCACCTGTATCCTTTTTATTAATAATAGTAGATTTTTTCACATATTGAAGACTTTTAAAAAATTCAAAAAATTTATTAATTAAATCTGTCTGCATACCAAATGCCAAGCAATAACTAGTATTAGGACAAATACTTTTTAATGTAACTGCTCTTTCTCTACTAGGTCTATTTTTTGCAGTTCTTATAAAATTTCTAATTAGTCGTCTCCGTCTTAATGGTTGTTTTTTATTTATAAGTATATGGTTTATTTCTTCATTACGCATTTGTTCATTTTCTTTCATTTGTCTTTTTATTTCATCTTGTAATCTCTTAAATTCTTCTTTTCTCTGTCTTGTTTCTTCCAATGCTTTTTCTACTTGTCTTTTTCTTTCATCATCTATTTCTTTTAATTCTCGTTCACGTTTACTAATTTCTTCTTGTTCTTTTCTTAACTTTCGTTCTTCTCTTGCTTCTTTTATATTAAGTGTTGACAATTTTTTCAATCCATAGTTTATATGTTTAATTGTTTGTTCTCTTTCATTATCAGTAGCATATCTTCTATAATTTAACCCTTGCAATAACCCTAATAATTGATTTTTATAGTTAACAAAATCACTACTCATATAATAATATTATAAAATATAAATATTTAATGATACAAATTTTATTTTATAAATAATGTATTATTATATTGAATTATTATATTGAATTAATAGCGTTTATTTTTTAGAATATTTTTATTTTTTTAGAATATTTTTTATTTTTTTAGAATATTTTTTATTTTTTTTAGAATATTTTTTATTTTTTTAGAATATTTTTTATTTTTTTTAGAATATTTTTTTATTTTTTTTATTTTTTTAATTGTTCCACCTTTATTTAATTTAGGATTTATACTATTATTTATACTATTTATTATATTTTGTTCATTTATTTCTTGTATTAATCTATCATCATCATTAATATTATAAACATCAATATTATCCATATTAAAAACAGGTAGCATAGCTTGTTGAGGTGGTATTCCAGGAACTATTCCATATGATTCAATTGTCATAATCAAAAAAGATTTCATATCACTCATAGGCAAATTTTGTATTAATTCTAATATTGTTGGTGTTTGTGGATTTAATTTATAACGAGTAATAATTAATTCAAAAGGCACCTCTAAATCTCTACATGTTTTATATAATCTATGAATACGCACACTTATTATCATGCCTATATTATCCCTGTTCCATTTCCTAACTGGTGTTGATATTATGTTATCAATAATTATTTTTACTTGTTCTTTTATTTTTTCATGAACATCCATATATATTATAATATATTATAATATATATATTCACAATTTGATGTAAATGACATTATTATTAAATTTAATGAAATATTTATCAAAACAAATATTAATATACATAAATAAATAATTTATTCTAGTAGAAAAATAAATTATTTATTTCTCAAGAAAAATAGGGTCTTCCTTCAATAGGACCAACCAGATACAATTGGATAAACTTTTCTTTATCTATATGAAGTTGATATTTATAAACATCATTTATACTAATCTTTTTCTCTACTTCTGTCAATTGGTAATTGGGATTCAAGATATAATTCACAATAAATTCTTCTGTCAATTTATATTTCTTCAATACTTTTTTCAAATTCAAAGAATATATATTATCAATCAAATAATCCATATTAATTATTTCTGTCATGATAATATATATAACATTATTCTAATATATTATTCTAATTCACAAACGCCCATTATTCTAATTCACAAACGCCCATTATTCTAATTCACAAACGCCCATTATTCTAATTCACAAACGCCCATTATTCTAATTCACAAATCGTCATTCTTAAATTATTTTTTATATTATAATGCAACTCTTTTAACTCTTCCATTGTGGTTTCCATACAATCCACATTATTTAAAAATATTTTTGTTTTGCAATATGTTTTAACAAATAAACACATTTTATTTTGTGAATCCATATTTTTTTTAAAAAACATGAATTGATTTGTTCCATTTGTATCAACACACCAAGAAATAAAAAGTTGATAATAAAACATTAATATGTTGGTAATTATATAATAAGATAAAACATTACTTTTTTCTCTATATTTTAACTTTACAGAATTGTCAAGAGTAGTGAATAATTCTTCATATTTTATATTCATAAATTTCAATACTTTTATCATTTGAAAAAAAGAATATAATCTTTCCAAATAAATAAAAAATTCACATTTCGTTAAAAAATCCTTTTGTGATTTATTAGAATGAAAATATCCAACAAATAGAGAATTCATAATTCTTGCCCAAAATTCACTATATGCTTCAAATAAATTCACTTCTGAGTTTACGTTAAAAATATTCAATATACATTGACTACTAATTGTTGTATTCATGGAAGAAAAATCCAATCCAAAACTATGAAATGTTTCATGAATAAATACTTTGAACCATTCTTCTTTCCTATAAATAACTATAATATTATTTTCTTTACACGAATATGTATATGCCGTATTCACATTATTCTCATCTAAGATATAATCTTTTGTTTTAGGTAATTCTTTTTCAACAGAAGAAAAATAAAGATAAACATTTAATATTTTACTGCAAGATTTATTTTGTGTTTGTTTATTTAAAATATATAACCACATTAACATTTTCTTGACATGATTATTATATATTTCCAAATGATCATCTTGTTCTGTTATAAAATGAAATGTAAATTCTCTATCAAGTAGAGAAAAATAATATTTTACATAAAATAATGATTTTTTATGAATATGCTTTTTAATTAAATGAGGAACGTGTTGTAAATCACCAGGATTTGGGATATTTCTTTTTGTTATTTTCTCTACTTGTGGAAAAATGGTTAATGAATTTACATATTTTTCTGCCTGGATTAATTCGTTTAATAATAATAATAAATATTTTCTAGTATTATCATTTATTTTTTCATTATTTTTATACAAACATTTATTTTTTATAAAAAATAAAATTAATTCATTACTCTTCTTGTTTAACATATATTATATTATTATTTAATAATTAATAACATTTGTTATATTATTTATTTGATAAATAATGTAACTATTCAATTTACTATAAACTCTTATTATAAATTAATATTTATATTTACTAAAATCGTCTTCTTATTTATAATCATCATCTGCCAGTCCAAATTTTAATTAATGGTAAATGTGAATATTTATCCTTTTCTTTAAATATTATTCCCCATTTACAATAATTATGTATTATTCCAAATAATACATTTGTTTTTTCATTCATTTGTAATAAACAACCAATCACTCTTTCAAATGAAGATCTATTCTCTCTTGTTAGTACATGAACTAATAATTTACTAATATCATATTTATTATTAATGTGTGATAAATAATCATGTGTAATGATAGACATTCCACCAAAACAACCAGTCCATAAATGTTTGTTTTCATAAAATTTTAATAAATCATCATCATTCAATGATTTTATCATTCTTGTTTCATCTTCTATTTGATCCCAATAATGCTCAAAATTCCATATTATTTTATATTTCTCTACATTAAAATCTATATATTCATTTATAAATACAGAATCGTGTAAAATGACGGCGGTATCAAATAACTTTACTTTTAAATAATAATAATAAGGTAATAATTCACCTCTTCCATGAAATTCACTATTTATAGTGACAGTATTGTGTAATTTTTTTGTTGTAATATATTTATAATTACTATTATCGTCTATAATAACAATAAAATTGTCAGGATAAAATTTACGAATACAATCATAACAATGAATCCAATATTTATTTGTTAATTTATTATTTACATGTCTTAAAATAATAAATCCAATTTTATTCATACTTATTTTATATTATTTATTTTTAAGTTCATCTCTAACTTTCATTAATTCTTCTGCATCTTTTTGGCTTTTCTTAAGTGGAGTATATATTAATGTTGCATTATTTGTGGATAATAATACTTGTTTAAAATGTGGATTTTGTGTAAATTTAGATAATATTGCATTATACAATGCAATGGATTGTTTTTCTTCGTTATATGTTGAATCAATTTGAATAGACTTTTTTCTATAATATCCTTTTAAGTCACCATTTTCTTTTCCAGGAAAAGGTGTTCCTGCAGGTTTTTTTCCTATAAATATTGCCAATTCTACATCTTTGGATAAATCACTTGCACGTACAATTTCAGTTTCTTCACCCACTGCTGCCAATGCAAAACTTTCATAATATTTTGGATGTTCTTCTATAAACTTTATTGCATTCAAGTAATGGGCAACACTCATCCAATAAAATCCATTTAATACAAATTGATATGGTTTTTTATTACCATTGCTATCTATATCTGTTCCATCAAATGAATTATCCAATATACATCTCCAATTTTTTATTCCTTTTAATTCTATATAATTATGTACTTGGTCTGGAGGCATTACTTCGCCTCTAATTTTACCAGGTGTTTTACTAGAAGATGAAGAACAATATATAAATAATTTTACACCATCATTTAATCTTTGTATATTTTCAATAGTTAGTTGGAGTTCTGGATTGAGTTGTGGTAATTCTCTATTTTTTACATTTACATGAAATTCTTTAAAGTCTGGAATATTTATAAAATTACCTTCTACACTTTCTACACATTTATTGGAAATCATTTCTTTTAAATCATACGGAAGTTCTCTAAATTGAAAGATAAATTTTCCATCATAACCAATCAAATTATAACGATTTATTTTTTCTATATATTCAAGAAGAATATACTGTTCAGGTATAAAATCTATAGTCAAATCAGGATTTTTCTTTCCGCAATCAATAATACTTTTGATATCATTTTCTTCATTTGCATCCTTTAAGAAAACAATAAATTTAATATTCATTATGCTTTCCAAATATAATAATGTATTTTCATCGCCAGAAAATTTTTTGGATTTAATATAATCTCTATATTTTTCTATAGTATTAATATTGTCAAAATCAATTTCTTTTAAAGAAACATTTAATTCGTCCATATCTCTTTTTACAATTTTTAGTTTTTCTTTAATATCTGCATGTTCTTCTTTTAATGCAACAGTTCTCTTTTTTTTATATTCTTCTTCAATACGTGTTTTTTCCTTTTTTAATTCTTTTTCTCTATTTTGTAATTCAATGAATTTACTTTTATTATCATCATAGATTCTTTTTTTATAAAAATAATCTTTTTCAATAAACTTTGAATTTGCATATTTCTCTCTTATTTTATTTTCATGAAGAATTACATTTATTTTAGAAAATGCATTTTTTATACAAGTAAATAAAGAATCATTTGTATCTGGAACATCTTCAATATCATATTGTTCATTTTTCATAAATTGTGAAACCCAATTTTTATTATTTTCTTTTCTTAATGCATTTGCCCGTTCTTTTGTTTCTTCAAATAATGGATTACGTTTTTGAATGATTTCTTCTTCTTGTTCTCCTTCTCCAATTTCTTCATGAACATCTTGTTCATCTATTTCTATAACTAATGGTGATAATTTATACTTTTCTAAAAATGAATTATCTACCCAATTCCATAATAAAGGACTATTTAATAAATCAATATTTTCTATTTCTTTAATAGAATCATCTTTTTTACTATCTATTATTTTATGTAAATCTTTATTTAAAATTTCAAATACACCTATTTGAATTGCTTTTTTTTTATTTGTGATTAAATAAATAGGAAAAAAAATAACACCTTCGGTTAAATATTTTTTATTAGGATTTCCAATTGCAATTACAATTGTTTGTTTACTAATAATTCTATTCTCTACTTCTAGTTCATATAATGTTGCCAATTTACCCAAATCATCATTATCAACATTTCTCTTTTCATGATATACAATTGAATGATTTATTTTTGATGCAACCATAATATAAATAACAATAAAATTATTTATATTATTACTTTTCTAAAATATCAATCAATTTAAAATACGATTTGGATTTATTTGATATTCCAGGATAAATATTTATATTTATATTTTTAATAATTCCATTTATGAATTCTATAACATTTATTTTATTATCAGTAATTTTAATAAATGTATTATATATCCATTCTTTTTTATAAAGAATAAATAAATTATCAATTATTTTATCAACCATTGATTTGGTATCATTTTTTAAATAAATGAATAATTTTTGTAGTAAAGAATGAATGATTTGAATAATAACTTCTTTTTGAACAACATTATATTTTTCCAGATTCACCAAAAATAGAGAAAATGCTTCACATTTATCATTTTCTTTATTTATTTTACAAATATCATCATAATTATTTATTTTTCTAGATTCAATCTCCTTTTCAAAATTATTCATGTATAAATCTATTTTTTCAAATAATATTTTATTCATTAATTCATATTTAACTGATAATTTACTGTATAACTTTGCATATATGTTTGAATAAAAACTATTTCCAGAAGTAATTTCTATTATTATGTTGTATATTTTATTTTGTTCTTCTAATGAATATATATTTAATTTATCTAAAACCATAATAATAGAATCAAGATTACTATTCAAATTACTCTCAGTAATCATATTAAGTAGAGAACGAATATGTATAATTTCATTATCAATTCCTTCTTTTTTCTCTATTTTTGTTATTTCAAAAGAAGAAATCAATTCCCAATCATCATCGTTAAATATTTCATTTACCTTTATTTTTTTGTATTCGCTATTTTTTTGATTATATTCTATAGAATTTCCTTCTTTTTTTTTTGGAAATGAAATATTTTTATTTATTCTTTTATTAAAAATAGGAGTTTTTACATAACTTGAAGAACCAACTTTATTTGTTAGTTCTTCTATTAACATTAATGTTTCATTTGTCAATATACATTCAAATCTCATAAAAGATATATTTTTAATATCCATTAAAGTATATTTTTTTGATAATAAATCCATAATATGATTTAAATAATATAATTTATTTATATCTTGTTTATATTTATATATACATTTTAAATGTGTTTAAAAATAAAATAGTTGTATAAGATTATGATTGATAACGAAGAATTTACTTTTGAAAAATGGGATGAATTAGATATACCTTTAAATTTACTTAGAGGAATATATGCCTATGGGTTTGAAAATGTGAGTCCAATACAAAAAAAGGCAATTAAACCTATTATCATGGGAAGAGATATAATTGCACAAGCACAATCAGGAACTGGAAAAACTGCCACATTTACAATTGGAGCATTATCTAATGTTCAAATTGAAAATAATCATACTCAAGTTTTAATTCTTTCACCAACTAGAGAATTGACTAAACAAACTGCAAATGTAATTAATGGAATTGGATGTATGATGCCATTATTAAAAGTAAAAACATTAATTGGTGGTTCTTCTATTGAAGAAGATATTCACATGATGAAAGAAAATACACCACATATTATTGCAGGATGTCCTGGAAGAGTATATGATATTATGAGAAGAAATAGTACATTATGTAAAAATATAAAAACAATTATATTAGATGAAGCAGATGAAATGTTGGGTTCAGGATTTAAAGAACAAGTATATAATATTTTTCAGTATTTAAATAAAACGGTTCAAATATGTCTTTTTAGTGCAACATTGCCTGATAGTATCCATGTTATTATTAATAAAATTATGAAAAATCCTATTAGAGTTCAAGTAAAATCAGAACAATTGACATTAGAAGGTATCTCACAATTTTATGTTGCAATTGAAAACGACCAGCAAAAATATGCTACATTAAAAGATTTATATTCTTATATTTCAGTAAGTCAATGTATTATTTATGCAAATAGTTTGAAAAGAGTTGCAGAACTCAATGAAGCAATGGTAGCAGATGGTTATCCTGTTTGTTGTATTCATGGAAATATGGAAAAAGAAGAGAGAGATAAGGCATTTAATGATTTTAAAATGGGAAAATATAGAGTATTAATCTCATCTAATGTTACTGCTAGAGGTATTGATATTCAACAAGTAAGTGTTGTTATTAATTTTGATTTACCAAAAGATATTCATACATATCTTCATCGTATTGGACGATCTGGTCGTTGGGGAAGAAAAGGAGTTGGGATTAATTTTATTACAAGAAGAGATGTTACTAAAATGAGAGAAATAGAACAACATTATGTAACCGAAATAAATGAATTACCTGCCAATTTAGAAAATTTTATTAAATAATATATATTACGATAAAATATATTAAATAATACGTTATTTGATATATTATGAATCAAAGTCCATCAAATAATATTGGGGTAACTGGTCCTATTGGGGTAACTGGATTTTATAATTCAACTGGGGTATCTGGACATGTTGATATACCTGGATTTTATTATACTATTGGGGTAACTGGATATTATAGTTCTATAGCGGTAACTGGTCCTATTGGTGTATCTAGTCCTGTTGGTATATCCGGACCTACAGATAATACTGAACATATTTGGGTATTTGGTACTACAGGACATACTGGATCATTTGGTATTACAGGATTTACAGGAACTATTAGTTCTACTGGATTTTATAGTCAACCGAATGATACAAATAAGTAGATTATAATCTACGTGTGATTTTTATAATAAATAATTAGGATTCTTAATTATTTATTGGGTTGTAAATAGTTGAATCAACAAATGAAAAAACACATAATACATGTTCTCGTCAAATAGAAAATATAATAATACTTTGTTAAAATATGTCTAATATAGAGAAAATAAATGAATATTTTCATTTACCTATTTCGTATGATAAAAAAAGCATTGAATTAAATTCAACCATCATTGATGATTTAGAATTAAAAGAAACATTGGATCCATCTGGAACGCCATTATATAATTATGCATTTCAACCCAAAACTATTTTTGGTAATAAAATTACGAATGAATTATCTAGATATTATACTACCAACCAAAAATATTTAAAAGATACACAAAGTTTATTAAAAAAATACAAAACGAATGTGTCTACTGACAAAACGAATGTGTCTTATGACGAAATCATTCATTTGTGGGATGATATAAAAAATGATAAATATTTTAAAGAAAAATATTATTTTTTAGATTGGGATTGGTCTTATTGTGAAACATTAAACAATTCTCAAGAATTTTTACAATTGATGAGTATTTATAATTTAGCTTCTCCTATTATTTCATTTTTAATGCCTGTATTTATTTTAATTATTCCTTTTTTTATTATAACCATTAAAGGTTATGATTTATCTTTTTCTAAATATTTAAATATTTTAAAAGACTATGCAAAAACAAATGCAATTGGACAGTTATTTACAAATTATAATACAGTTCCTAATGATAAAAAAATATATTTATTAGCGAGCACATTTTTTTATATTTTGTCTATTTATCAAAATTTTTTAATGTGTATTCGTTTTCATAAAAATATGATAAAAATACATGATTATTTTTCAAAATTAATTTTTTATATTGACCATTCAAAAGAAAATATAAATCATTTTTTACAATATTCTAATTCTTTAAAATCATATCAACAATTTAATCTTGATGCAATTAAACATTTGTCTGTTTTATTACAATTTAAAAATGAAATTGTTAAAATATCACCTTATCAATTTTCTCTAGAAAAAATTACTCAATTAGGAAAAATAATGAAAAATTTTTATTTCTTGTATAAAGATGATGAACTAAAACATTCAATTATGTGGTCATTTGGAATGAATGGATACATTGACTGTTTAGAAGGATTATCTTCAAATATTAAACAAAACAAAATTAAAATGTGTAAAATAGGCAAGGATAAAAAGAAGAGAAATTTATTCAAAAATGCATATTATCTTCCTTTAATAAACGACAATCCAATTAAAAATGATATACATTTAGATAAAAATTTAATTATAACAGGACCGAATGCATCAGGAAAAACAACCATCTTAAAAACATCATTAATTAATATTATTTTTAGTCAACAATTTGGATATGGATTTTATTCGGATGCATATATTGTTCCATATAAACATATACATTGTTATCTCAATATTCCAGATACTTCAGGTAGAGATAGTTTATTTCAAGCAGAAGCAAGAAGATGTAAAAATATAATTGATGTTATTCATGAGAATGAAAACGATACACATTTTTGTGTGTTTGATGAATTATATTCAGGAACGAATCCAGAAGAAGCAGTAAATAGTGCAAAAGCATTTATGAAATATTTAATCAAATATAAAAGCGTAAATTGTATGCTAACAACACATTTTTATGATATATGTAAAGATTTGGAAAATAATCCCAAGTTTGAAAATTGTCATATGGTTACTGAAGAAGATGAAAAAGATAAAGATACATTTAATTACACATATAAATTAGAAAAAGGTATATCTAATGTTCATGGTGGAATGAAAGTATTAAGAGATATGAATTATCCAAAAGAAATCATTGATTCTACTATATAATTCGTTTCCTTTATAAATATAAAAACTATTTATTTATTAGATTATGAGTTCTTTTTTTACAATTCCATATATTGCTTTTTTAGGATTTATATTGTTGTTAATCACAGGTGTCTATATTTTTCTAGTAAAGAGAATGGCAAACCAAAATCATCAATTTAGTTCAATTGTTGGTGTAGTTACTTCTTTAGCAGATGAATTAAATCGTTTAAAAGAATTTATTTCAACTACATTAATTAACAAACCAAAGGAAATCCAATTGACACAAAATGAATTGATTCATGTATCGGATGATGAAGACGACGACGATACTGAAGATGAAACCGATGATGACGATGAAAGTGATGACGAAGAAGAAGATGAAATTGCAAGTAATTTGATAATAGAATCTACAGATGATGTAAGATATATTCAAATGATTCCAACAGTCAAGGACCAAGCTGTCAAGGAAGAAGTTGTCAAGGAAGAAGTTGTCAAAGACCAAGCCCAAATTGTCAAGGAAGAAGTTGTCAAGGTTGCAGAAGAAAAAGATACAACATTAGAAACAATTGATAATGATTCTATTCATGATATAACCATTTCATTAACAAACGACATTTCATTAACAAACGACATTTCATTAACAAACGACATTTCATTAACAAACTTGACAAATGATGAAGATAATGTTGAAGAAACGGATCAAAATGTTGATTATAAAAAATTACCATTAAACAAGTTAAGAAGTCTTATAGTAGAGAAGGGATTAGTTGAAGATGCCTCAAAACTAAAGAAACCTGCTCTATTACAATTATTGGAACAACATAATTAGATTTATTATATTTTATTTTTATAAATTATAATAATATGAGTTGGGGAACTTGTTATTCAGGATCAAATAATATACATTTTAATTTTCCACCTATTATGAATGATGGAAGAGTTTATTCTTCTTGGCAACCATCTGGTGTTGTAAATGATAATATTAGAAGAGTAGAGAATATACATACGAATTGGGATTACAGAAGATTCATGACTAATAATGGATTACAAATAATGAAATTAAATAATCAAGAAGCATGTTTGAGTTTAGGATTACCAACTCATATCTCTACTTCTTCAAATCCAGCAAATAATGTACCACAAGTTTATTATTCTAATTACAATCATTATCCACCTGGTTATGGATATCCTACAAGTGATTTAAAAAATGTATATTTATCTAGACAAGAACTAATGGCAAAAATGATGACCCCATCAATCAATGTAAAATATAATTAATATTTTATTATTATATGTCACACATAACAAAATCAAAATATCCAACAATAGAACATTTTATATATGTTGCACAAGGAGCATATGAAACTTGTGTTTCATTCTCTGCAATGAAAACATTTATTAGTATATATGTAAAAAAAATAACAATAATATCCTTAACAAATATTATTCCTGATGAATATTCAATTCATATCATTCCTTTGGTAGCAGGAATTATAGGAACAAATCCTGACGTTAAAATAAAACCATTAATATCAGAACAAAATATAAGACGTATTTTAAGTTGTTCGCCATCCATGAGGATAAATTCATTAACTGGAGAAGTTAATTCACCTGATTCTCAAATGGTTGCAATACATAGTTTGTTGGAAGAATACGAAAATAATAATGAAGTTGGGTTTACATTTATCTGTTTAATTTTATCAATATATATATTATTAGTTGCAAAGGGAGAACTCACAGAAGGTCATCATATATTTCGTAATAAAGAATGGGTGGCAAATCACGACTCATTACTACAATTTGATTCTGAATTTGAAATAATGAAAATAATGTTTAAACCTTTATTTTTTACAGATTATTTTGCAACAAGCCCATCAAATATAATAATGGATATTTATAAACAATATTTGGATCCAAGAATTATTATTCATTTGGGTGGATTTTTTAATTATTTAGAAATGAATTTTCCTAGTGATATAATTCCAATACCAATTTATTTTGAGATGGACGATTCAACTAGACTGTATGATTTTGAAACATACGATTATGAAACTACTGCAATATTAAAAAAGAATGGTATAACTAATGATGAAGTCTCTAAAATATTATTTCTCATGGCAGGGATACAAAAAACATATGTATCAATTGGTACTTCATTGTCATATTTAACAGATGCAAATCCTTTATTAAGAAAATTTCAAGAAAAACATGCAAGTCATGCAATGAATATCATAAGTATAGACCACACGTTTGAAACTATAATATTAAACAATTGGAATAGAAAAAGTATTCTTACATATATAAATTTATTAGAACTTTTAGATAAAATGAGAGACGAAGATATTTTAAAAATTCAAACAGACACTACTACTGGAGAAAAGATTAGCGTTATTAAATTAAACGATGATGGAACTCATTGTAGAGATGCAGGTTTTGTTGGAATGGTTTTTGCATGTAAATCTTCTTCTACAGCATGTCCAGTTGATATATCTCGTGTAGAATATACTATTGGTAACGTTGATAACTTATTGTTTAATTTAATGACTGCTTATGATTATTATATTAGTCAAACTGATTTATATGGATTACCAAAAACAAAATATATATATAAATTAAATCAACGTGAGAAAGAAAAAAATGTTATAAACAAATTAAAACAATTAGTTTTAGTTACTAAAAAACAAAAAGATGGTAGTACATTTCATACACTAAAAAGAAAATCCAAACATCCTACTCTTAATTTAAAAGAATTAGTATCAGTTACTAAACAAGGTAAAATGAATATATTAAGTAAATCTAAACATCCTAAATTTAAGTCTAGTGTTAAGATTGGTGGAATAAAAAAGAATAAAAAAATAACTAAAAGAAGAAATAGATATAGATTTTAATATAAATAATTAAATATATAAACAAAATCATGAATTTAATTAGTATTGATGTTGGAATAAAAAACTTGGCATATTGTTTATTTTCTTTAAATGAAGATAAATCCTTGTCGGATAAATCCTTGTCGGATAAATCCTTTAAAATAGAGAAATGGGGTGTCATTGATTTATCTCAAAAAACAGAAGTTCAAAGAAAATGCAATTGTTTTAATGAAAAAAAACCAACAAAAAAAAATCCAAATCCAATAAAAGAAAAATGTAATTTTCCTGCTAAATGGAGAAAAGGACAAGATTTTTTTTGTGTAAAACATTCTAAAAAATCCAATTTCATGATTCCAACAAAACAATATTCACTTCCATTTATTACTAAGCAAAAAATGGAATATTTAAATAAATTAATTACTCAATTTAATATTATTTTGGAAGAAAATAAAAAATATAAAAAAGATGATTTAATTTCTCTACTCAAAGAATATTTACAAACCAATTGTTTAGAACCAATAGAAGAAGTAAATGCTTCCAAATTAGATTTAGTAACTATTGGTAAAAACTTGAAAACCAAGTTTGATCTTCTTTTCTCTACTTGTATTATTGATAAAGTAATTATAGAGAATCAAATCAGTCCAATTGCAAATCGTATGAAAACAATTCAAGGAATGATTTCTCAATATTTTATTATGGTTTCTCAAAATGAT
>Ga0214923_10005534_pt1 | contig 14647 bp, 11 predicted proteins | sample LL1510_MetaG_FD_177993 | JGI IMG/M metagenome (GOLD analysis project Ga0214923, IMG submission 177993) | Freshwater microbial communities from Lake Lanier, Atlanta, Georgia, United States - LL-1510 | ecosystem: Environmental > Aquatic > Freshwater > Lake | place: USA: Georgia | collected... | reverse complement strand
GACGGTTAACTACGAGCGTAGCAAGTGCTTCGCCGTCGATGTCTTCAGCGATGATCATGAAAGGACGGCCAGTTTGAGCGATTTTCTCAAGAACTGGGAGAAGTTCTTTCATGTTGCTGATCTTTTTCTCGTTGATGAGGATCAAGCAGTCATCGTAGTTAGCTTCCATACGCTCAGCGTCGGTTACGAAGTATGGAGAGAGGTAACCACGGTCAAATTGCATACCTTCTGTGAAATCAAGGGTTGTTTCCATGCCCTTAGCTTCATCAACAGTGATAACGCCGTCACGGCCGACTTTATCCATAGCTTCTGCTAGGATTTTGCCGATTTCCATGTCGTTGTTAGCGGAGATTGCACCAACTTGAGCGATTTCGTCGCGGTTTTTAGTTGGGCGGCTGATTTTATCGAGCTCAGCGACAAGAGCTTGAACTGCAGAGTCGATGCCGCGCTTAAGTTCCATTGGATTGTGGGCAGCAGAAACAAGTTTAGCACCTTCGCGGTAGATCGCTTGAGCAAGAACAGTAGCAGTTGTTGTACCGTCACCAGCGATGTCAGAAGTCTTGGAAGCGACTTCTTTTACCATTTGAGCGCCCATGTTCTCAAAACGGTCTTCTAGTTCGATTTCCTTAGCAACGGAAACACCGTCTTTTGTAATCGTTGGAGCGCCGAAGCTTTTTTCGATCACGACGTTACGGCCTTTAGGACCAAGGGTTACTTTTACGGCGTCAGCAAGTGTGTTTACGCCTTTTAGAATCTTGCGGCGAGAATCTTCACCGAAATTAATGACTTTAGCTGTCATGGGTATGTCTCCTGATGGGTTGTTTAGTGTTTAAATCTTTAACGAGTAACGTTTGAAATTACTCAATGATTCCTAGAATGTCGCTTTCCGTAAGGATCAAATGCTCAGCACCGTCCATCTTAACTTCGGAGCCTGAGTACTTGCTGAAAAGAACGCGGTCGCCAGCTTTAACTTCAAGCTTGCGAACAGTGCCGTTGTCCAACACTTTGCCGTTACCGACAGCGACAACTTTACCTTCCATAGGTTTTTCTTTGGCATTGTCTGGGATGATGATGCCGGTGGCGGTTTTTGCTTCGCCTTCCATGCGTTTAACCAAGATGCGATCGTGTAATGGTCTGATTTTCATTTCAAGTTCCTCTCTCTAGAAAATCGTTAATCAAATAAAGGGCTAGAAAACGTCGAGACACAAGCTAATGCCAATCGGGCATAAGTCAAGGGTGGATAACAAAAAAAAATGAAAGATGCCACATTTTGGCGAGTTTTTGAGCAAAATGCCTAAAATCTGCCTTTAACTACGCAAATTTTGGCTCAAAATTTAGGCTTTAATTGTGGATTTGCTGCCGGTATCGATCGTGCGCCTTGAGGCGTAGACGGGCTCGCCCCAAACTCGCATGATTTCCCGCACGAAATAGGACCGAGCCCTAATAGGGGTGGTGTTCTCGTTAAAATCCAACTCGAAGTTAAATTGCTTGTTAGATTTACCAAGGATAATGAGACTTAGCTGATAGGTGTCATGTCTGTCGTCTTGAGCGAGTACTACGCTTTCCACCTCAGACCATTGCAACTTGTGGGTTTTAAACCTCGTAGCGATTTCTATGCCGTCTTTACCGACCGTGATATGCCTTAAACTATTGATGTAACTTGCTAGAATTGCAATCCAAGGACTGATTACACAGAGTCCAAAGGCTGACAGCATAATGGCCGGATGATTGAGTATGGGCCAAACACTGGAAAGTCGGGCGAGGAATAGAAAAATTAGACATCCAAAAAGCCCAATTCCTGCAGCCCTAACCATTCGCCTAGGGAAAGCAATAAACCTCTTTGCCCCACCGGGTAGAGAGTCAGTAAAATAGAAGTTTTCACGATCTTCGTATTGCCGTCTGGAGATGTATGCAGACAAGTCGAAATCTTCGGCGTCAATTTTGGCTATTTGATCCCAAATTTTTGCTTCCTGTTGAAAACGACCGGCGACTTCATAAAGCCTGGCCCTTAGTTTAAGAGCCTCGACGTTGCGAGGTCCCATTTCAAGGAGAGCATCGAGGGCCTCGTGGGCGCTGGCCAAGTCCCCAGCTTCAGCGATATTTTGGATTTCTGCGACGTTCTTCATATTAACGTCTTCGGTAGGATCCAGGATAACTGAAGAAACGAATGGGTCCTTCGTTCAGGCTTGAATATAAATCATTGTATTTATTGCTTAAATTTTAATTTTATAAAATACTTTCCTGGATACATTAAAAATGTTAAAGAGATGCCTCTTAATTAGCCATCTTCTGGGACGATTTTATGTCAGAAGGTTTAGGACAATCTCAGTCAATCCAGCCGTCTTTGGCCTTTTCTAAGGACTCCGAGACGGTGAAGTCGTTGGCTTTGAAAGTGCCTGAGATTTTGGCCCCCGTTGGTGGGCGGGAACAATTCTTTGCGGCCCTGAACTCTGGGGCCGATGCAGTATTTCTGGGACTCAAACAGTTTAATGCTCGTTCGCGGGCTGAAAACTTCACAATCGATGAACTTAAAACTCTTGTTCCTCTGGCACACCGGTATGGAATGAAGGTGCTAGTAACCTTCAATATTCTTATTAAAGATGAAGAGCTCTCTGACGTGATAGCCGTCCTAGCTTCTCTTGAGGAGATTGGTGTGGATGCAGTCATTGTTCAGGATATCGGTGTTGCGCGGATTGCAAGGCAGCACTTCCCTGGCTTGAAGCTTCATGCATCGACTCAGATGGCCATTCATAATCTTGCTGGAGTACTAGAGGCTGCGCGGCATGGGTTTAAGCGTGTAGTCATGGCTCGAGAATTAACGGCCGAAGAAATAAAGCGTATTAGTCGTGCTGTGGACGTGGAACTCGAAGTTTTTTGTCACGGCAGCCTTTGTTACAGCTATAGCGGTCTTTGCTTTTTTAGTGGCGCATCTGACGCCCGCAGTGGAAATCGGGGCGAGTGCGCCTACACATGCCGAGAGCCTTATAAAGTCATCAGTGAACCCGGTCATGGTTTTTTGTTTTCAATGCGGGATTTGGATACATCACATAAACTTGATCAGATGATCGCAGCGGGCGTGGACACGCTTAAGATCGAAGGCCGCAAAAAAGACGCCCAGTACGTGAGTAGCGTCGTTAGACTTTACAGAAAAAAACTGGACCAACTCTTTGGTAGGCCCACATTACGAGACAATGCTCCACCACTTGCCAAATTGAATCTGCCAGAAGAAAAGAGTCTTAGGCGAGATCTTCAGTTATCGTTTCAACGGCAAACAACAAGTTTCTTTTTTGAGGGGCGTTATCACGAGAACGTGATCGATCTCAATAACGCATCCCATCACGGTATTCGAGTGGGCGTTATTGATGAGATTAAGGGTGACCTCGTGAAAGTAAATCTTCAGGAGGAAGTTGAGCGGTTTGATGGGCTTAAAATAATTTCAGCCAAGAAGCTATATCACGCCAAACCCCAAGACGGTAATCAGGTTCATACTGAGCTTAGAGGACTAGCAAGGCGTTACGAAAATCGAGAAACGGCATTTTCACTGCGTGACATGTCACTTAAAGGACGAAAGATATTTAAGGCTGACGCGGGGATGCGCGTGGACATCAAACTCCCTGCGCAGATGTCAGGTATCGAGGTTGGCGATGTGGTGTTTAAAGCCCGCAGCAGTGATCTGCGTGTGCGTGTTGAGAAGATATCTGGAGCGCCTGTTGATGAGCGACTTCGTCCACTCATCCCTGTAAAGACCAGCGTCACAGCAAGACAGCTCGATGATGGTGGCGTGAAGCTCACTGTTGAACTCGCTAGATATGGTGAAGTCTTGCGCAGTGCTGGTTTAACACTAGAGAACCTGCAATTGCGCGAAAAAGGTGATCTTGCAAACGACTTGAAAGATATTTTTCATATTTTTGGCGATGAGGGTGTTTATTCCGGAGAGTTTTCGTTTGCCTTAAGTAAAAATTATTTTATTCCCCGCGCAGTACTAAAAGAACTCAAGAGAGAGCTATCGGCAGCTTTGGCTGATACTATCGAAAAGTTGCACTCAAAACACGCAACTTCTGCGACCCAAGCACTAGGCGAAGGCATTGGCCAAAATGCTTTGGATGAAGAGACTAGTTATTCGGTAAAAATTGATAGAACCGAGTATCTTCCTTGGATTGAACAGCTCGCCCAAAAACAGACCTTGCTTGAGGTTGTCTTTGAGCCGAAGAAAATGTTTTTACCTGATGTGAAGCCAGAGTCTTTCTTAGATGCTTTGAAGGATTTCAAGTTAAGGACTGGAATATCTGTGCGGTTTGCGTTCCCCACCGTGATCAGAGCTTGGGACGAGCCTGTATTAAAGTTGTGGTTTAAAGCTGCTCATGAGGCTGGGTTTGATCGATTTGAAGTTGGAAATCCTGGAGCCTTGGAACTAATTCGCCAATGGGGACTTCCGGCGACAAATCTAACAAGTGACTTCATGCTGTACGCTATGAACCGTGAGGCTGTTAAACAATGGCGAGACGAGGGCGTCAGCCGTATTGCGCTGAGCATTGAAGATGATGCAGTGGATTTGGCACATCTTCTCAGTCACTGGCCTAATGGCGTTAGACCGGAAGCTATTTTGTATAAAGACACACCACTCTTTGTGGCAGAGGCGTGTTCTCTAACGGCCTTGCACAATGGTTGCCCGTCGAGCAAGGTCTGTGGGTACAGAACCCTTGAAATTGAAAACAGCAAGGGCGAAAGATTTTTCGTGGGTCATGAGGGATGCAAGACTATTGTTTATGGAGCTAGTCCATTCTCCCTATCAGGTCGCAGAAGAGAACTTGAAAAGCTTGGGGTTCGTCATTTTAGGTTGGATTTTCTCACGCGTAATTATGAACGAGATCAGTTTTTTGATGTGGTTGAAAAAGTGATTAGTGATCAGATTATAGCTGGAAGCCATGAGGCAAATTATGGTGGGCGGCTAAAATGACAAATAATCTTCCAGTAGAGCTGATGCAAGTTCGGATAGCTCAGCCTGGATGGCGCCCAGGACGTAGTGACATATCAGAGCTCATGGCCGTCTGGAGCTACTTAACTGACTTTGATCACGACGTTGCTAGTAAAAAAATAGCTAAGATGGACGCTCCCGCTGCAAAAGTTGCTCTCAGCTGTCTGGAAACGCTTGATTCTCGCGGCCGAGCAGAGCTAACCAGGCCGGTATTGAAAGCTGCTATCAATGCAGCTGGCGTAGCAAACTCGCCATTGCCCACGGAATTAATCTTAGCTTCTTGCCGAAAGTTTCTAACAGATCGAGAGCCAAGGATTAGAAAGTCTGCAGCACAGGCCATTGGTAGTAGTTTTGGTCAATTTGACGGCAAAATGAGGTCTGCGATGACTGCTGAACTTATTAAAGCCTATAAGCAGGCATCAGACGCCAGTGAGATTAAGGCTCTTACAGATTCGCTTGGAAAGACTGGGAGTCCGGAGGCTTTGGAGATTCTCAAAGAATCAAGCGGTAAGTCTGTAGATAAAGCTGCCATTAAACTTCAGCGGGATTTGATTGGAGATAATTCACTCGTTAAGAAATGTCTGCCTGGAGCGTTCGTCGATAGCGGCAAGATGATCGTTTGGTTTACAAGGGGCGTCGAGAAACTCGCCAAGGAAAAAAGCTTATTTTCCAAGGCAACTTCTATCGAGCCAGGGGTACTTGTTGTTGAGAACATGTCTTGGCTTAAACTTGAAGGTAATAATCTATGGCGCCGAGCTGGTTTCGTTATAGGAGAAACGAGAGACCATTCTCCTGGAAATTTAGCTTTAATATTAAGTGGGGTTAGAGATCGCATTTTCAGTGCAACTGAGGGCGGAGAGTCTGGGAATATAAAAATTAGGCTTGGCCGGAAGGCTGGCGTTTCTAGAGGCTTTATTTGGGACTTTGCACAAAAGCTAATGACGCTTGATTCTGGACTAATCAATGATGGTCGCGCAGCCGCATGGGAGCTCGAGTCTATCGGTGAATATGCAGTGCTGATACCACTTCAATGTGAGGACCGCCGTTTTTCATGGCGTAATAGTGATGTGGATGGGGCCAGTGATCCAACGATTGCTGCTTCGATAGTTGAATTGGCTCGTATTGCTCCAAATGATGTTGTTTTTGATCCGTTTTGCGGCGCCGGAACAGAGCTAATTTTAGCAGCCCGCCTAAGTCCAAAGGCTCGATTGATAGGCACTGATATTGATGAGCAGGCGATCAGGTCTGCGAGTGAATCAGTATTCAAAGCGGGAGTTAAAGTAGAATTTTTCCAGCAGAACGGTTTGAACTTTACCAGTACAAAAGTCGACGTGGTGATTTCAAATCCACCATTTGGCATGAGAACTATTCGGGGCGAAGCGCGCGCTGTTCTTGAAGATTTTTTTATGGGAATTCGAAAGAAACTTAACCCAAACGGTCGAGTTGTTATTTTGTCTCACGCCCCGTCTTCGACGCAGCAGTGGGCGGAGGCAGGTGGTCTTAAACTCTCTCGAACAGCTCCCATATTCCTTGGTCGAATGCCCTGTGAGTTGCAATTATTTGTGAGTGCTTGACATGATGGGCTCTGTTTTGGCTTTTTTTAGTGGGGCCTGCACTGGACTGACGGTAGCCGTTGGGAAAATGGCAGCAGCTCATATGTCGGCTGCCATGTATGTTTTCCTTATTTCATTTTTTTCTCTCATCATGATGTATTTTTGGCGCGCTGCTACGGTTGGTATTAAATTGCCTATGCCGCATCCTGAGCTACGTTGGCTTTTGTTTTGGCAATCGGCTTGTTCGGCTTTCGCACTTTGGAGTTTTTGGGAAGGGGCGAGGCAGATAAATACTGGTATTGCCTCATTTGTCGTCCGGACTGAATTGGTGTTTGTACTCATTGCGAGTCGTCTAATATTTCGCGAAAAAATTGGATATATTGGGATTCTGGGCTGCTCTCTGATTATTGCGGGCTCAGCTGCGATGGGTTGGAAATCCGAGGCGGAGCTTCTCAGTATATACTCCCCGAAAGAGGCTTCGGTTTACCTTTATGGTTTGTCGATTGTCATTTTTAGTGGGTTAGGTTTTGCAGCTTCAGAATGCTTTGCAAAGTTGCTTGCCAACCGGATTGAACCGTCTGAACTTGTGATTTGGCGAGGGCTCTCGTTGGGGGCAATTTTTGCTGTATTGGCCTACTACGAGGGTGGGGCTCATACTTGGAAAGACGTTTCGGCGCAGGACGTTTTCATTTGTGCTTTGGCGGCAATTTTAGGTCCGATTCTGGCTCGAATATTATTTATGATTTCACTAAGGAAGATTGATCTCGGAAAGGCCTACTTAATCTGTCAAAACGAACCGATCGTGACAGCATTATTTGCTTGGATTCTCATGGACGAAAAAATGCGCCCCAACGATGTCGGTGGGGCGCTGTTGATTCTAATCGGCTGTTTTATGATTAGTCTTCCAGGCCGTTCCAAAGCTCGTCACTCCGGCTAATTGTCGGCATTTTCTTTACGCGTTGTTGAGCTTCGTCTTCATATTTTGCACGAATATCCTTGCTTTTCTCGTACTCTTCCGCTGCGATTTGACGTCTGCGCTCGCGCTCTTCTTCTTCTTGTTTTGCAAGGGCTGCTTTGCGTTGGCTTTCTTCGGATAATGCGGCTTTAACGCGGGCTTCTATGGCTTCCTGCTCTTTCCAGGCAGCTTCGAGGATTTGTTTGTTTTTCTCTATGGCCTGTTTTATTTGGTAGAAATCACTTGCTTGTACGACTTTCTGATCCAGTGTTTGTGCGGGATCAAAACGGCTAGCGTTTCTTAGCTCTAGTGGAATATCTTGTTGGTCTGCCGAGTCGGTGTCACTTGAAACATCTACGACCGTTCCGTCTGCTAAAGTTTTTTTGTTTGAGCTGAAAGTTGAGCAGCTACCGAGAGACATTGCCACCACTGATACGAGGGCAACGGTTCTGGATAGATTTTTCTTTTTGACCGAAGTGCTTTGTTCGTCTTTCAAAAGATTGATGTAGATCATGATTTAAAACCTCAACAGCAGCTAGAGTTACCAACGGAAGACATAAGAGCAGCAACAACTTGGATGATTTACCACCCCAGATGCCCAAAGGCCTCCAGAGCTATTATACAAGATGCAAGCCTGTGACCAATTATGGTTTCTTGTTTTCCCAATGATTTCAGAGGTAAGCGGGTTTAGTGGGTGTCAAAACTTTTGACAGTTGTCAAAACCTTAGACTTATTGGCTAAAAAATTGACGCCAAAGCAAGACTAACCTGCTGAAATGCTTAAGTGGGCATTAAGGCTTTCCCCAGGCGATAGCCATCGGCATCCCGAGGGTGTTGCTACGGCATCGGGGCGAGACATCCAGGGCTCGACGCAGAGAAAGGCCTTTTCGTCATTGGTCCAGGTCACCAGATGAGTCATTACGTCGGAGGGGCCAGCTTTCAATAGGACTCGTGAAGAGGCAGTGGATTCAAAACATGCCTCACATTGACCAAGGCCCCCCAATATCAAACTCTGCAATTCGGGCTTGGCTAGGGTCCAAGGGGCGTTACCCAGCAAGTCCGCTGCTGCAAGCGGTTTCCCAGCCATCCCGAGGGCGGTGACCGGAAAGGCCGTCTTTGCCTCAATCGAGAGCTTTGTTCTCTGATGTTCAATCGAAAAATAGGGGTGCCAACCAACTGCCACCGGCATCTTTGGGCGGGTGTTAATTTGACTGTCTGCAATATGGTTTATCGAGACTTCAATTCGAAGCTCGGTAGCGGCCAGCCTTACCTTCATCAATATAGAAAATTCAAACGGATAAACAGCCAGAGAAGACTCATTGGACTGCAATTTTAAAGTTACAGCATCGTCACGGGCTGATTCAACCAACCAAGGCGTAGCCCATGAAAACCCATGGATAGGCATCGGGTAAACGTTTTCGCCCAGAGCGTATTTGTATATTTCACCCTGATGTTGAACGCGTCCAGCAAAGGGAAATAGGAAGGGCAATCCTCCTCCAGGCCATGCAGAGGATTTAGGGTCAAAATTATCTGGTAACCATAAGATAGGTTTTTCATTCACAAACGACAATTGCGAGATTAATGCTCCGCGGTGGGGAAGTAATTCGGCGCGAGCTGCGCCATTTTTTAAGATAATAGGGGCCATAGAAAGCAGTTTAGCAGATAATTAGGTTAGTGTTTATCAGGTTAAAAAAGGGGAAATGCCCCCTAACCAGCACCAAGCAAGAGCCGGTAAACACAATCAAATACGCTGATTTTTGCTGAAAGTCTAAAAATCGCTAAAATATATGCCCTGAAACGCCGATAACACTAAAACGATCATTTTTTGAAAAGAGCGTAGAATGAAATTTCTCATACTCTTCCAAATTAGTTTACTTCTTCTCGCCTGTCAGGACGCGAGCATAACTCGCTACAGAGATGCTGCAAATCCTCCGGTCTCTAATGATCAGGTAACAGATGAAACCAATAGTGAGACATCTGTAACTTCAAATAAAATATTTCGATTCACCGGTACTGGTGCTGAGATGGGGCTGCAGCAAGGGAAAGCCTTCAACCAAGAAATCAGTGAATTGCTTGAAAAATGGCTGATGCCAGCCTTAGAAGTAGATGGTGGACTGGGCCAAATCTTTGCTAGAGCCGTAACTTCCTCCATGTCAAAAAATGTGAGTTCTGATTTTCTTGAGGAAGTCGCTGCTGTTGCAAAATCATCAGGTGTTAACGAGTCAGATGTAATGATTGCAAATAGTGCTGCGGATATTGATCAATTGAAGACTGATCCGCGAAATATATTTGGTTGCAGCACGCTGATAATTTCCCCAAAGCGCAGTGCAACAGGGGGTATGATGATTGGGCGAAATCTGGATTATCCCGATTCAAATATATTGCGTTCAAAATGGAAGGCCGTTGTTTTTGCCAAACAAGGTAAGTTAAAAATATTTTCCATACATGTTCCAGGCCTCTCAGGAGTTTTGACTGGGATCAACGAAAAAGGTGTTTTCTTGGCGATTAAGGTTAGCTCGGGGAATTCGACTAAATACGGCACACCAGCAGGCTTTATTTTTAGAAGCATATTGGAATCAGCTACCACTGCTAAGCAGGCTTTGGATCTTTATGTAAAACAAAAACGCACTGTCGCACTTAACGTTACGATTGCTGATGGAGTTGACGCATATGAATTAGAAATCGATTCAAAAAACTTTGGAACTAGAAATTTTAGTGACAAGGGTACTCTCTATGGAGCCAATCATTTTGAGTTAAAATCTATGGGTGGTACTCCCGATAATCGTGATGATCGATGGGCAAAACTAGCTAAGTTTGATGAATCATCGACTCCGGTCACTTTCGCGGACCTCAAGGCGACGATTGCTGCTACGGGTGACCCCATAGGAAACGTTCTGGCAGTTTTTGTTGATTACAAGGCTAAGGAAATTACCTTTGGCTCTGATCCCCAAGGGGAATCGATCGCAGCATCGGGCGAATTACGTACCTATAAATTTGACGAGATTTTTAAATCTCCCGCTCAGTGACGACAACTGAAAATAGGATTTTTAAGGGCTAGGAACCCGCATCGGGTCATAAGTCAATTGTAGACCATTTTTAACCAATTTTTGCCCTTTGCGAATGAAGATAATAGCGCCTTCATTAATACCGTATCCGCGCGCCGACTTTAATTTCATTTCTGGGCCGAAGTAACCGACCACATGGCCTTTAATGGTGCCACTACCGTCAGATATGGCTAGCCGATCATTCATTTGAAGCCCCCAGGCGCGTCCTTTGTCGACGTAAGCCCAAGCACCGCGAATTTTCACAACTTGGGGTAGTTCGTTGCGTTGTAAGGCTTTTTTTTCTTCAGTGAGGACCGCAGATATTTTGTCGGAAAACTTTAATTCGATTGTATCATCTGATTTGGTGGCGACAGTTAGTTGATCGTTCCAGCTTTGTGGCAAGGATTTTCCAAACACGGCCTCGGCGGCACTGACTCCCATGTTCAGAGTGATTGGAAGTTTGATGCCGTCGGGAATTTTTTCATAAGCGATTCTGGTGAAAATCATGCGATTAGGTTTTCGCATAGGAGTTGAGATTTTAAATGCCTTGTGAACAGCTGAAAGCAGCGTGCTTGCAAATGGGTTTATCAGTGTAAATTGAAGGTCTCCATTATTGGATGCAATTTGGTAAGCCATCAACAGATTCAATGTCATTCGATCAATCTCATTACTGCGGCTGCTGGCGGTTTGCTCTCGAAAAAGAACCGACAAGTCTTCGGGGATTTTGGGTGGAATATCGGTCTTTATTGATTGAGTTAGCGTCGTGAGTGTAGGGGTGAACATGTTTTCAAAATTTTTGCTTTTTAGGGCTTCAACCCAGCGTTCGCTTGGAAGTAATTTGTGATTTAACAGTCGAACAGTGTTTTGAAATGAATCCACTACGATCACGCCAACGAGATGATGATCATGAATTCGTGTCCATATAGGAATAATTGCAACCGCATTTTTTTCTACAGTCGTCGTATCAACCCAGATACTTTTCAGCATTTGTTCGAGGTTTTTAGGTAAAGAGTTTTTGATAGGAGCTTTGTCTAAAGTGGTTCCATTTGAAATAAAGGTGGTTTTTAGTTTTTCAAAAGCAATGTTTCTGGCATCGCGAGTAAGGCGCAGTGAATCAGCATCGACCAGAGGAGTCTGCCACGGCAGTATCATGATCTTCGGAAGGGTATTATTTGTTTCGCTTAACTTTTGAACAGCAGGACTGCTTGTATTTTGTGCGAAAACTTGGCTCGATCTCATGCTTAAGAAGATCAGAAATATTGAAATGGCGAAGTGCGACAGAGCCATGTAACCGCCTGATGTTGCAAGTAGGATGTGAGCACTATCGGTTGTTTTTTTGGGTGTTCAATAGGGCGTATTTTTTAGTGTACTTGACTTTACCAGACAAATTTATGGTATAGTCTTAATAGTGTTGTAACGAGGGAATGGAGAGGGTAGCTTTTAGGGAACAACCCCGAATGTAAATCCACCGAATATAGCGGCGAAAATGGAGGTTCTTTATGCTTAACACAAATGGAATGGCGACTGAAAAATCAAAAGCACTCGAGGCAGCAGTAGGTGCCATTGAGAAGCAATTTGGCAAGGGCTCAATTATGCGCCTTGGTAAGGGTGGCTACGCGGATCCGATCGAAGCGGTTTCGACGGGCGCTCTTTCCTTAGATATTGCTTTGGGTATCGGAGGCGTTCCGAAAGGCCGTATTGTTGAGATCTATGGTCCTGAATCGAGCGGCAAAACAACCCTGACTCTTCATTTGGTGGCCGAGGTTCAAAAAGCCGGCGGTGTTGCAGCGTTTGTGGACGCTGAACACGCATTGGACGTTGTTTATGCTAAAAAACTTGGCGTTAACATCGACGAGCTCCTTGTTTCTCAACCAGATACCGGTGAGCAGGCTCTTGAAATCGTTGATATGCTCGTTCGTTCCGGTGCTGTTGACCTGGTGGTAGTGGACTCAGTTGCGGCTCTTACGCCGAAAGCTGAGATTGAAGGTGAAATGGGAGATTCACACATGGGTCTCCAGGCGCGGCTTATGAGTCAGGCACTGCGTAAACTAACGGGTACTATTTCGCGCTCCAACTGTTCGGTTGTATTCATCAACCAGATTCGTATGAAAATTGGCGTGATGTTCGGTAACCCAGAAACAACAACAGGTGGAAACGCTCTGAAGTTCTATTCAAGTGTGCGCCTGGATGTTCGTAAAATTGCGTCTATCAAGCAATCCGAAGAGGAAATCGTTGGTAACAGAACGCGCGTCAAGGTCGTTAAAAACAAGATGGCTGCTCCGTTCAAACAAGCCGAGTTCGATATTATGTTTGGTAAGGGCATTTCACGCTCAGGTGATGTTCTTGATTTGGCCGTAGCTAAAGACATCGTCGTTAAGAGTGGATCATGGTTCTCTTACAAAGACGAGCGAATTGGTCAGGGGCGTGAGAACGCGAAGGAGTTTATTGAGACTCACCCTGAGACCATGAAGAAGATTGAAGCTGAAGTTTTGAAGACCTACGGTGTGACGCGAAATGGCCAAGCGTCAACAGGCACAGCTGAAACCGCGTCAGGCAAAAACGCTCAGGTTTCTGATAGCACTACAAAGGCGGCTCCAGTGGCCAAGGCGCCCGCAGTCGCAGCTGCTACTAAGAAGTAAGCAGAAGAATAGGTCATCAAAAAATCCCCACCGTGAAAAGGTGGGGATTTTTTTGTAAGTGATTATCAAAAAATAACGAGCCAGTATTTTAAAACATCCATCCAAACCTTAGTAATGAAGCGAAAGGCGTCGGCTTTGATGCGTGCTTCTTTGCTGCGTCCTCGAGGTCGGTTTTGAGATTTTTAAATTCACTGGTTTCCTCTAGAGCCGACTCTGTCCCGGCTGGAGGATTCTTGAAGCTAGCAGTGAATTTCGACTTTGGAGAAGCGGGCAGCAAGTATCCAATATCCAATCCTACAATAAAGCCGCTGTCCCAGACCGAGAACCAGCCGACGTGGGGGGCCACATAGTTGGCCGAAGCTACCAGTTTGCCGTGAGCTCCTACGGTTTGCTTAGAGGTTGGTTCAGTCACATTACGATCAAGTTCACCCGTCAGTTGATGTTGACCAAGGGCCAAACCAACAAAAAATGGTGTTTCATAAGGAAACCATCGCAAGCGAATATCCGCATGGCGCAAGGTCACATCAACATTGCTAAGGCTCCTTGAAACATTGCCGTAGTTCGCAGATACAGAAAAATCTTTCCGGATTAATGTTTCTACCGCGAAATTAAGCATGTGAGGCAAGGTCAAGGCTGCGGTCGCCCCCACTCTGAAGTTTCGAGGCTCCATATCTAGGCTTGGGTCGTTCATGGGATTGGAATCAGGGGAGCGGTCAGGGGCAATCTCATCTTCACTAACGTTTTCGGGATCCATGTCTGGGGTGTTTGGTTTGGGGATTTCGCCTGTCTGAAAGCTTTCATCATAACCTTTAGACAAGGGCTCTTTGTTTGGACTTGCTTGTTCAGCAAATGCTGTGGATGCGAAAGCTGAAAGGACGCCACACAGCAATAAAGCCGGTTTTTGGGGATGACGGTGCATTTTCAATTTAGCCTCCAAAACTCTTCGATCGTTATCGGGAATCGTTGATAACCCGACAATATTAGATCCCTAGAAGACATCATCTTACTAGTTTAACTGAAGGCTCTGAATGTGACAAACGCCGCCAGCCAGGCGAGGGCAAAAGTATATGCAATCATAATGAGGGGCCATTTCCAGCTTCCAGACTCGCGGCGTAGGGTTGCGATTGTTGAAACACACTGGGGGGCAAAGATATACCATGCTATCAGGGCGAAAGCGGTGGCAGGAGTCCATGTGGTCTGGAGCTTTTCTGTTAAGGATTGCCGAGCTTGTTCCTCGTCACTACTCATTTCTACGGCAAAAACCGTAGCCAGAGAACTTACCATAACCTCACGTGCTACCATTCCTGGTACAAGCCCCGTCGCGATTCTCCAGTCAAACCCAAGAGGGTGAACGATTGGTTCAATTGCATGACCGATTTTCGCTGCAGCACTGTAATTAATTGGCGGTTCTGTTGGGTTTTCGGGCGGCTTTGGGTAGGTGCTTAGTATCCACAAAACTATGCTTAAACTTAAGAAAACCCA
>Ga0214923_10005532_pt1 | contig 14648 bp, 19 predicted proteins | sample LL1510_MetaG_FD_177993 | JGI IMG/M metagenome (GOLD analysis project Ga0214923, IMG submission 177993) | Freshwater microbial communities from Lake Lanier, Atlanta, Georgia, United States - LL-1510 | ecosystem: Environmental > Aquatic > Freshwater > Lake | place: USA: Georgia | collected... | reverse complement strand
ACAGCTTGTGTAGATGATTGATGCTGCCATAAGCGCTCGGATAGGCTGAGCACTGATTGTCGGTAGCTATTTGGATCTGAGCGCTTTTTAAGCCTACGGAATTTTCTCCGGTGTCCTGATTGGCAACACCGTATCCAGCTATTGCGGCCTCGTCTCTACCCGCCAGATCGTCTGCTAGAGAAGAAGCGATACCTACGGGTTCGGTTGGAGCTGGCTTTTTCAGATGAATCAACAACAAATCCTCGTCGGCCTGAACAAAGTTCAAATTAGTCTCACTCCAGGCCGGATGACGAACTACTCGGTCAATATTGATTCGAGGATGACCAGGAAAATTCAGAAAACGAACGCTTAGTCTCCCAAGGCGAGTATAAAAAGGGTCGCTATGAATGAAACAGTGAGCAGCACTCAGGACCCATTGCGGGGCAACCAGAGAGCCTGAACATAGTCTTTCCCACTGAGCACCCGGAGTTACAGGAGAAACACTGCGTTCATTAAGCATGGTTTGCTCTATACTAACAGCCCAAGGATAAGTTCCATCCACGAGTTCTTGACCTTGGATAATTTGAGCATGTACTTTGCCAGCATAGGCAGGAGAGCTTGGGCCAAATACAAATAAACATGTAGCAAAAGCAGCAAAGGCAGCAAGATAAATTCGGGACATAAACCATGTTAACCTAGAAGCAGGACAAAGCCCAGTAAACTTGAGGGATTACCCCTAATTACTCCATGCTGATACTGTGTCCATATGAGCGCACCAAGTAAAGAAGAAAGACTGCGCTGGGAGCAAGCACGCACCGAGTTTCCGATGGACCCGGTATTTCCGGATGGCAAGCCCTACACGATAAGAGTAGAAGAACTCTGCCAGGAAGGTCTTACTTGGCATGACGCTCAGGATGTAGCCGACGGCGAACTCTCCAAGCTGGGGTTGTTTTGAGTAGCACCACATCAGTTCCTCGCACCTGGCGAGACAGCGGTGTTCTGGGTTCAACCCTGTTGGAAGACCCTCGCTTGGATCATCTCCTAGAAAAAGCTGGCCGAGAATGGGCCAGGGCAAATGAGGCACAGGCAAAAGACCGGGATGAGTCAAAGGGAGCTGCCTGGGCTACATCTTGTCTGGCAGAAGGAGCTTGTCTTCATATGCGGCGGGGTCTTAAAAATCTTCGAGCAGGCAAAGAACTCCCCCAAAAGACAACTCCGGCACAGGAAAATAATCTTCTTAGGAACGAAGATCTGCCTCAGCTCAACAACATCCTTCTTGATGTAATCCATCACTTCATCCTGGATATTGCTCAGGCTCTTGGTGATTGCGCGGTGATGTTCTCTGACCCCAAGCAAGTAGCTAAGTTGGTGGATCTTTGATCCTCCTCGCTCAATTTTTACTCCTGGTAGCGCCACTTTTCATAGCCGCCCACTTGCATAGCAGAAGGCTGGAAAAGTTGGAACAGGAAGAAAACAGTTCCCACATTCAATAAGCATTAATCTGCTGGCAGCGGACGCCCGCTCTTGATTAAAAATGCTTCAATGTAGGCTTTCAGTTGCCAAAGATCAAGCAGCTGCATATTATTAACAGTATGGTCCGAATCAGATATATTGCTTGTTCGGTAGCAGTCCTGACCTTGGGATTATTATGGGTCCAATCAGCCTCTGCTATTGATTGGAAGGGTTTTTATGCTCAAAAAACAGGAGCGCACTCCTCTCTTTTAACAGTTAAATTCGAAGACACCAGTAAGATTGGTGTTCCACCAGACCAGCTTTACCTTTCCGGCAACCTGGGAAAGAATCTTAAGCTTCAGAAACAATCAATTAAAACCAGGCAATTCTGCAACGGTCGCTTTAATGCCCTGGGCAGCTGTTATACCTATACTTACTCTTTTAGGAATATTAAGCATGGCGCAACCTGGCGAGGCGCTATCTACCATGTCATGAAAGGCCACTGGCCACACTTTCTTTTCCCAGACGAAATAAACAAGCATTATTTTTCACTTAAATTATAAGTACAACTCCTTCTTGCTGAATAGCTGTTAGTAGCATTTTGTATATGAACAGTTTTAAGGTCCGCTAAGCAAGGATGGAAGAGCTGGAAACGAGATGAGACCTAACCCAAAGTTGGTTGTACAGCTGACAAAACGATACGAGAGTCGATGCTACTCTGGAAGTTGGTCTTGGCGAAGACATGGACGCCAGGCTTTGGGACTACAAGCAGATTGAAGAAATGCCTCCGGGACACAAAGCCCAACCTTATCCCACGCTATTGATTGTGGGGCGTTAGAATATGGTGGCCAGCTGCAATATACTAGCCACCATATTTAACTAACGAACAACTAGCCGCAGATGCCCTTAGCTACTCTTTGCATCTCAAGGTTAGCAACAGTATTTGGACTGCGCTTAATATATCTGGAGCACTTAAAAGAAGCGGCCCCAAAGCCTCTTTGGTGGGCAGGAACAAGTTGTTTTAACATCTTAACAAACGCTGCCTTGGCTTTGCTGATTAGCGTTCTTTGCTGTATGTGAATTATTGATTTGCATACAAGGTTTCTGTTGCAGTAGTTAACTGTCTGTGTGACAGACCAACCATTACTCCTAGCCAGATTCAGCAGTAGACCGGAGTCTTTATCCACAGCGGATTTAACAATCTGCGCTGTTGCAGCCCCAACCTTCAGCGAAGTACGAAGTGCAACACGATTCTTCCTTCCAACACTCGCTGCACGTCCTGCCAGAGGCATAGACAAACGAGAAGAAGTTAGTCCAGCAGCTACTACATTAGAGCTTACTACTGTTGTTTTGGAATTCTCAAAGAGTATTCGCACGCCTACGAGTACCGATTTAGAAGAAGCTTGATTGCTTGATGCTTCGGCGGGTCCTACCGAGGCAATTGAAAAACCAACAATCAAAGACAGTACAGCAAGAATCGTTGTTGACCCCCATATTGATTTAATCATAATCCAATACTAGCATTCAGCGATAAGGTAATCAACTAAAATCAGCAGCTGAGATGATCAATCAGCCCCAGAAGGCTTTTTCTTCTTTGCCTAACTGGCTGACGGGCTCTTCGCCTAGAAGCATCTCCCGGGTGATAGAGCCCCAATCAGCTTCAGCGCGCAGCTCTCCCAGGGTTGACAGAACCATTCCTTCCATGCGACGAATAAGCAGGGACACCGGAGGAATGCTTTGCTGGCGAAGTTGAGCGTAATAAGGGCTAGCCGGACTGGAACTAATTTCCACCAGGTCTCGTACCAGTTCAGGGGTAATACGAAGGAGACCAGGTTGAAAATACCATCCGCCTGCAACTTGGAGTTGCTCCAGAATCTGCTCGGGAGTAATTAGCTCCGGACGAGGAAGGTATCCAAGTTGGGATAATAATTCGTGCACCCTCTGGGCGTCTTGATCTACTACAGCTCTGGCTACTGCCTGTTCTCCCTGAAGATAATCCCTGGGCACCTGGCGAATCATACCAAAGTCCAGAAAGCACATCCGCTCCCCGACTCTTAGCATGTTGCCGGGATGAGGGTCTCCCAAGGCCCAAGCTCGTCTGTCAAGAAGCCCAAAATAAAATCGGAATATTTGTTCGCCTGCTCGGTCGCGCACCGGGTCGGGTTCGTCTTGCAGAGCAGAGAAAGACTGCCCCTGGATAAACTCGGTAGCCAATACCCTGCGGCTTGAAAGATCGGTATATACCCGAGGGGTCATCAGGAATGGATGGCCCTGGATCATTCGCCATATCTGGCGAGAACGGTCTGCTTCCAGTTCGTAATCCAGTTCTTCTTCGATTCTTTCACTGAGTTCTTTAAAAAGAGGTTTAATATCCAGGCCAGGAGCAAGCTTTCTAATCATAGGTGATAACAGTCCCAAGTTACGCATATCAGAGCCCACTGCTTCAGCTACCCCTGGGTACTGAATTTTCAGCGCAACCTGGTCGCCTTCTCGGGTTAGAGCGCGATGCACTTGCCCAATAGAAGCCGCAGCGAAAGCTTCCTGTTCAATCTCGGAAAACACTCGGCCAGGTGACTCTCCCAGTTCAGAGCGCAGCACTTTTTCTATTTCACGCCAAGGCCTAGGTTCGCTTTGGTCTCGAAGTTTGGCTAGTTTTGCTTTGAACTCTTCACGTTGGTCTTCAGGGATACCAGAAAATTCCAATCCAGAAAGGACTTGGCCTAATTTCATAGCAGCGCCCTTCATGGTACCCAGTTGCTCTACCAGGGCATCTGCTAATTGTAGAGCACGCTCACCGGAGTGTTCTTTTGCACTTTCTTCGGACCGCAGGCGATCTGCCAGGTTGCCAGCAGTCCATCGAACTCCTTGACCAGCTGCTAGACCTCCGATTCTGGCTGTGCGACTGGAACGACTAGTAGGAATCTTTTTGGGAGGCTTTTTAGACACACTACCAGTATATGCTGATTGAAGGGAGAAAATGCGCTTTATGGAGACCAGGGATATATTAAGAGTATGTCATCGCGCAAAGAACTTAAAGCCCAGAAAAAACAAGAACGCCTAGCTCAAGAACAAGCAGCCAGAGAGCAAGAAGCCAAGAACAGGCGCATGCGTGCTTTAGGGATGATTATTGCTGCAACTACGATTACGGTTATAGCTATTGTGATTATTGCAGGGGCAAACAGCTCCAACCAAACACAGCCCAAACCTCTGGCTGGTACTCCTAACGGCGCCGTTGATGTAAAAACCATGCTTCAAGGAATTCCTCAGCAGGGCCAGACCCTGGGCAATCCTAAAGCACCATGGCACATGGTAGAGTTCGCGGATCTGAAGTGCCCGGTATGCAAAATGTTTGATGTTCAAGTCATGCCATCTGTGATTGAGCGTTATGTACGAAGTGGTAAGCTGAAGGTTGACCTAAAATTGCTGCATTTCGTTGGAGAAAATGCTCCTGATGGCACACCAGGTCTTACTCCTGGAGACTCTCCTGCTGCCGCTCACTTTGCAGTAGCAACTCAGCAGCAAAACCGTTATTGGAATTTTGCCGAACTTTTTTATTTCAACCAACAAGATGAAGCGATTCGCTATGCTGGTACACCAGATTTCCTGCGTTGGATTAGCAAAGGCTCAGGTGTAGATTGGAGCAAGGCTGTCAAGCAACAGAACTCCTCTTGGGTAAATCAAACCTTAGCTGGTTATCAGCGTGAATTCGACCAGGCAGGGGGAGACGGTACTCCAACGGTTCTCGTAGGTCGAAGCGGCGGCAAGCTGGAAAAGATTGACTTTAAACCAATTGGCTTTGACAACCGAGACGGCTTTATGGCCTTTATCAAAGAAAGAACAAAGAAAACCCCGTCCTTTAGGCGAGATGAGTTTTTGCGAAGGCGAATAGCCTGAGCCGAAACGAGTCGAGAGGCGGGGATGAATTTGTTCTCTCACGCAAGAGCTCTCATTCTCCCAGCTCTTTTTAGGTATAATAAGATGTGGCAAAAAAGCGTTATAACTATCGTTTAAGGCCGGGTAAGGAAGCCCAGCGTTGGCTAAATTTCGAAGGTCATAATTGTCGTTACCTTTGGAACCGCCTGGTGGAAGGAGTCAAACAGGGTAAATGGTATTCTGAGAAGGATTTAACCCTTTGGAGAAAAGAACTGGCTTGGTTAAAGGATGGTTCATCAGTTGTCCAGCAACAAGTTTTTCGGGATTTCAAAAAAGCTCGTGGCAAACGCCGGTTTAAAAGCGGTCATAAACACTTAACTAGCCTTAACTATGTGGGGGCGGTGTTTAGGGTAGAAGAGGGGCGGTTAAGACTACCGCATGGTGTGAGTATTCCTGTCGTGTGGTCCAGAGAGCTTCCATCCAGGCCTTCATCAGTTCGGGTCTACCAGGACAACTTGGGTCATTGGCATGCCTCATTTGTGGTCGAGGCTCCGGAGGCTCCAGAGCATCCCGCTCCGGATGATAGTCAGATTGGGATTGATTGGGGTTTGCGCGCTCTATCAACCACAACTGATGGAAGGTTCGACCTGGAACATCCCGAATTCGCTAGGCAAGCCCAAAAAGATTTAACTCGTTATCAACGCATGATGGCTAGGCGCAAGCCCAAGCCTGGTCAGCGGGGGAGTCGCGGTTATCGGCAAGCTAAACGTCAGGTGGCTAAAGCTCACAAGAAAGTTGCTAGGCAGCGTCAGGATCATGGCCGCAAATGGGCTAACCGGGTGGTTGATAACCATGCCCAGATTGCTATCGAAGACCTTAAACCTGGTTTCATGTTCGGTTCTAACCTAGCTCGCAAAGCTGGAGACGCGGGCTTAGGTAACCTTAAGCGTGACCTAATTGGTATTGCTCAAAAAAGAAACAGGGAGATTGTTCTAGTTCACCCTAAAGACTCAAGTATCACTTGCTCGAAGTGTTCTGCGAGAAACAAACAGAACGTTTCGAACAAGCACAAACGTTTCGGCTGTCTCCAATGTGGTTTCGAGACTGACCGGGATCTGAATGCTGCCAGGAACATCCTGGACGCGGCTGGTTTCAACCGCGCTAGCGAGAATCATGAGGTTACTCATGAGGATCAGCAGCTAGTAAGACGACCTTCATCACAAGCCCGCAGGGGTGGAGAAGACGTGTCGCAAGCTGAACTAGGAATCCTCGTCCTTTAGGGCGAGGAGGATTCAAGGAAGAAAAAACCAAATAAGGAATCAGAGCAGGCCTAGCGGACAGGCTTTCTGTCCCAAGAGCGCCTGTTTTGATCGAAAAGATCCCAATCAATACCTGATTCAGGAAGAGTAGGGCCTTCGGGGTAATCATCGTCCCCATCGTCCCAGCCATTGTCTCCAAGAGGCCAAGCGTACCACAGGGCGAGCCCAATAAATAAAACAGATAGTCCGATGGCAATCATCTGCTGAAAAGGATGAGATTGTTGTTCAGGCTGACTGGCCACAACCAGGAGAGGTATTACACATAAACCAGCTTTTAGTATGGCTCCATCTCGCGTATAAGGGTTATCCAAGTCTCCAGACATCAAGATCAGGAATACGCCCAGGATAGCAATCCCTAAAGCTATGTGGTCAAAGCCCTTTAAGAAGTCGCACATCAAAAGACTGGTGAAGATCAGGGTAAGCGAACCCCATTTCAATCTACCGGGCACTACTACTCGCTTTAGGGTTATCCATAATCAGCCACTGATTGTCCTTGTTGATTAGTCGGATGGCTTGAGCTTTAGTCTTGATAGTAGCTTGGTTTCCACGAATAACAACTTGAGCTTGTTCAATTTCATCTATTGTCTTGCCCATTTGCTCGGCAAGCTTTTGTTTGACTTCCTTTCCAGCAAAAAGCAAATCCATCAATTTCATCTGCCGCTTACACTTAGCGCTATCAGCAGCATATTGACAGGCCTTGTCATACTGGCCTTGCTGAATATCCTGGGAATACCGTATGGCAGCCTGTCGAACTTGATCTTGCTCCCCCGTAGAGCATCCTGGCAAGGCCAAAACAATCACACTAGCAGAAATCAAAAAAACCAGTTTACGCTTCATAGCGCAAGTATACCTAATTTTCCTTTCAAGTTGATTTTCTTTACATGGTGGTCCTGGAAATACAAAGCAGGCCCCCAAGCGCAGCAAAGAAAAAATTTGAACTAACCAGAAAACCAGGGATATACTCCCCTGTATGAAAGAGCATATTGAAAGCTCAATTGTCTTTGGCTATACAATCCTGAGCCGAAAAAGACCGGACGGTCTTTGGCACTGCCGAGTAGTTGGCGTAGAAGATATCTATGCAGTAGCTAAAAAGCGATTTCAAGCCGAGCAAGCTGTTCGTTCTAGTTTAATGCGCAGCAAAGACTTGCTAGACCGCATCAGAGAACTAGACTAGCAGTGGCAGTCCACCAAGACCGCTATGCAATCCTGATTCTGCTCCAGAAAATCAACCAGAAGCTTCTGCCATTTCTCTGAATCATAATGGTCAGAGGAATGCCAATTACCCTGGGGGTCGATAAGAGCAGCCAGAGAGCGACCTAGATTATCAGAGCAATCGATCTCTGAAACCGGCAAGATATCACCATCAAAAGGCGCGTTCATAAAAGCACGAGCAACTCCAGTTCCTTTGCAACCGTTGCAAACCTTACTAATCAGATCATAAGGAGCTTCCAGGTCTTCCTTGGAATCAGGGTGTCCTGCCGAACGGAGCATACCATCATAATCTTCACGCCACCAGCGAACACCTGTTTGTCCGCAATAATCGCAGGGATGATAGTTACGCAGGTCCGAGGCAGGCTCGTAGTCTGCCGAAAGAAGACCAGTCCATCGGCCGCCAACCGTCCACCAATCCCAACGGCCCTGAGGATTTTCGGTGGAGAAATACATTCCCGTTCCGGAACATACTTCGCAGTCAGCCCGAGGCTGACTGTAAGCAGGGTGGCGATGTTCCGCTTCTTTTGTTAGTTGCTCTAGGCGCCGGCGAACGTCTTGGATTTGCTGCTCAGTATCCTTGTTGCTTTGCTCTAGGGTATTCCTTGTATGGGGGTCAGTTACCATTGCCAAAGAAGACTCAGTGTCCCAGTAGGCAGAGCCTTCACCGTTGGTAGCCTGGTAGACTTCCTGTTGAATGCTGCGACGCCGCTCAAGAAGCCCTTCCAGAAGAAGTTGTTCTGGATGATTGCTGATTTCTTCCCGAGCATCCTTTCTGGCTGCCCACCCAATACAATAACAGTCCATCAGGTGCTCTTCGGTTTCCAGGTTCTCATCATACACCTCCAGAGCTTGAGCAGCCTTGTGTGAGGCTTGGGGCGAGTTGTCAGCCTTGGTTAGAACAAGAACGCTGAAGTGCATACATACATATTATCAGGATCTCCAAATGCTTGAGCACAGAACCTAACCCTATCCCCTAGGCCGGACAGACTGATAATGTGTTAGGAGAGCAAAGAAGGAGATAGGGATGAGAGTCAAGGATATTCAGGTTGGAGAAGAGTACGCAGTTCGTTACGGAGTTCACGCCAAGGTTCTGGAAACTGGAGTGGAGCGTTCTACCTACACGGGTAAAACTCGCCGAGATGGAGTTCGCTACCAGGTTCTTGCTCCTCCGCATATGAGCGGACGCGAGCAGATCTTTTCCTCGCAGGAAGTCAAGGAACTGTGGGCCATCAAGCAAGCCAGAATGGAAAAGAGAGAACGGGAGCAAGCTATCCGCGACCGTGCCCGAGCAGCTTGTATGACAAAAGCTAAGAATTATCAGAAGCAGTTTAAGGAACTTGGCCTAGACCACATCCAGGTGAACTTCTCCCAATACGGCGAAGTAGACCCCAAGGATTTCGAAATGACAATTAGAATTGATAATACTCAGATCGAAAAACTGCTGGAGATCCTGGGCACCCCTCAGGCACAAGAGCGAGCTGTCCAGGTCGCCAAGCAACCCCAGCGCTCCAGCAGTGCCTTGGAGAACCTCTTTAACTGATATGGGTTGGACTTCTCACCAGCGCTACAAAGGAATCTCTAACCGAGATTGGTTTGCCGACCTATTGGACAGTCCCCATGGCAGAGTCCAAGACACAGCCACAGTTGCTGGGACATGCTACATTGCTTATCGGGTGGAAGGGCCGGGAGAAGAACCCTACACTACAGCTCTGATTGTTCTCACTCGCTGGTCTCCCCATGACTACTACAATTTCAGTTACAAAATAATTGATGAAGAAATGGGTCCAGCCGAGAACAGGTGTCCCGAGCGTATCCTGGAGCAGCTTAGTCCTCCCGAGCAAATCAGCCAAGAATCTTATGCTCAAGAGCAAATGAATCTATGGCGCTCGTCGTGTCAGAACTATCACGCCAAAAGAAAAAGTCGGGGTTCGATTAGCCGAGGCAACCAGATTCTGTTCCGCCATCCGATTAGGTTTTCAGACGGCACAAAAGCCGAGCGGTTCGAATGGAAGCATGGTAATACTTTTTACCTGATGGGATTCCAAGATGGCGTATGGAATCGCACCGCAACAGTCAGAATCAGAGACTGGCGCGACCGCGAATGGGCCAAGCTTAGCTAAGCAAAGTTCGTGCTATCCACACGGAGTAGCGGGAAAGATTAACATAATAAGCAGGTGAAGAATTGCAACTGCCTTTGCCGTTGAAAGAAGCCACTCCAATCAGGATCCATCTGCGATTATAGCGGCCCCAAAGGGGGCCTCCCGAATCTCCAGAGCAAATGTTCTGAGTTGAACCACCGGTGCAAACGGTATCCCTGCCGGTGCTTTTATCTTTCTTACTAGCACAATACGATGGGGAGAGCAGGTTGGACTGAGCTGTTCTAAAGATTCCAGCACCCGCGCCATTATCTTTTAGTGAACCCCAGCCCATAATCTGTGTGAGAGAACCAGTCTGAAGCGCAACAAAAGACGGAGGCTGCCACCCTTTCCACGCCCTAGGCAGTTTAAGCAGTGCTAGGTCACCTTCCAAGCGCTTGGAGCTATAACCGCTGTAGACTGTAGTCTTATCAGCCCGAGTCCAATTAGCCTTGGGGTCGTCAGTATTTTTCCTTCCTTGTGCTATAAAAACATATTTCATCTTATCTACACAATGAGCCGCTGTTAAAACCCAGCGAGGAGCTATTAATGTACCAGTGCACATGTCTCCCTCTTGAGAATCAATTCTCTTGCTGGTAAACACCATTACCAAGGATGGCCAGCGGACTGGATCATCGGCTCTGCCACCAACAATACCCTGAGCGGGAGCTTGCAAGCCAACCATAACCAGACAAGCAACGACAAGAGCCAAGCTAAGCTGCACAGCATATACACATGAAAACAACCTGCGTAAAACCATCTTAGCTCCTTAACTAATATTGAAACTAGACAGAATTCCTTTGGCTACGTTTGCCTGCCCAAGGATTTGTCCACTTGTACAACCATAACTACCAGCTACGTCTAAGTCAAGTCCCAAAAGGATAAAAATACCTTTATAGGTTTGAGCCGAAGAGTAATAACCGTAGCCTTTGATAGCATCTTTTTTGCTGTAGGTCTGGCTTTTTTGTAGACCCCAGGCACCGGATCTAGAGACATTGCGCCCACCGGCGGCGCCCAGGGGCTACGTTTGGGTTCATGTTGCTGCTTATGCCGGTACCGGAAATGGAGTAATTAATGCTGCTACCGGCAAGGCATATGACCGTACTGACCCCAAAAAGCAGCGTGCCCCCAAGGTTCTAGATAAAAGCTCTATAGTATTTGCTAATGATAACGGAGTCGCGGCTCTTAGTTTTGCGGGTTCAATCAAACCATCCGCAGGAGGAACAATGCTAAGCGTTGACCTTCCTGCATTTAATTCAGCTGGGCTAAAAGGATGGTTGCCCCTGGACAGCGATCTGGTAGATTTCAGACTGGTAATCAACAATCCTAAGTATCTCCAATCAGGAGCTTGTCCTCGGAACAAAACTTGGAGTGTGGTGACCAAATTAACTTACTCGCCTTTCCCGGGTGATTATGCCAAAGACCCCAGCACTCCGGCCTACCCCCAACAAACAGTTAATTCAAACAGTCCATGTAGTTGAACTTGCTTTCAGCCATAACCCCGGCATGAGGCCGGGGTTATGTGCAAAGCCGGGTAGTAGGTTACAGCAAAAAGTTAAAAACTTTGGGAAACTTTTCCGTTTCTTTAGTTGCGGCGTGTCAAATAAAGACTTATAATCGTACCAGCCTTAAAAAATCACCAACACAGGAGCTTACGATTATCATGAATAAACCTCTCACCATTTCCGTTGGGACAGCTTCCCTACTTTTCTTTACAGCAGCTAGTGCGGGGGCAGCTAATTTACCTCAACTAGAGTCCCAGCAGAACGCCAGGGTCTTAGTTAAAAGTCATAGCGGGGGCAAACCGGCTGCTAATTCATCGGTCAAAATCGAAGCTTACCTGTCAACTAGGTATCCCGCTTCAACTGCACCCCAACATCAAGGCAATCCGGTTGGGCGAGTTGTTATGACTTTCCCGGCGGGATCATCAGCTCAGCCTAGTAAAACAGGCAAACCCACCTGTAACCAGCCTGCAGGTCAAGGCGCTTTAGTTATGAGTAAGTGCGCACGTTCTCTGATTGGTGAAGGCTGGGCGCTGGTAAACACTGGCCAGAACCTAGGAGCAGGAGGGCTGCCCCAGGCCCGGCCCCAGCTAACAGGAGCGCCCGCTCCCTGCCTGGCGGAAACAGGAGATCCTCTGGGTTGGAATATGTACAGTCAGACTTGGGTAAATGGCACCCTGAGCTGTGTTCCGTGGTCGCATCTTTGGAACAAGGTTCGTGTCTACCAAGGCGGAATCACCAAGCCCGGCGGCAGGCCTGATCCGAATGCAGTAATATTCGTTTCCGAGAATATCGCTTCTGTGGTTTCCTTTGCAGGAACAGTCTCCAAGAATGTTCTTACAGTCAACTTGCCTGCTCTTTACGGATCAGGCTCATACCCCGGAGAGCTGTTCTTTGGATGGGTATTGTCTGACTTCAGGGTAGTCATTAATACAAAGAACTTCTTACGGTCTGGGAATTGCGTCAAGCACAATTTCCAAATCAAAACTCAGGTTAGCTATTCCCAGAGAAAACTAGAAGACGGCAAGAAAGCAGATGGCACTGCCGATCCTTCGGAAGACGTGCGCCTGGCTCCTCAGGGTCATACCCTGGTAACTAATAACGCATGTTAAGCAGTTAAATCAGTCGTCCCATTTAGCTACAGCACCGGGGTCAGGAGCCGGGACCGGCGGTGCTGTAGCTTTCTTGCCCTGAAGAAGGTGAATCTTGCTGTCTGGGTTCATCTCGATAACCGCTGGCTCCTCGGCGGACATCGACGGTATGCTGTCCTGCACCCGCTTACCACCTGGAGCCATACTGTAACTAGGGGGAGGAGTCGGCTGAGGCAAAGCCCTGTCAATCGACTCTGATACTAATACCGCCATGCCGGAAGCAACAACAAGTCCAGCGACGGCCAGAAAGGCAACAAGGATAATTCGACTCGTTTGCTTCATCTCCTACAGTCTATCAGGTCGAGTACAACCTCGACTGCTCTGCGGCGCCTAAATAATCCTTTTAGGGCCTATTTAACCAAACTTTTGCCGTTCAACGCGGATGGATGCAGCGGACAACAACATTCTTCTTAATCAACGTATAAATGTTATGCCCGACACACTTAATTTTGCTCCAAGCCAAAGGAATTATTTTATGCCTGACCGTATTAACCAACCCAAGAAAACCTGCTGACTGAGCATGAACTTTCGGACAGGCTGTAAGAACCCAGCGGCCATCTTGCAGTTTAGTGCAGTCGGCATGCAGATCATGCGGGGGCTTTAAAGGCTTAGTGGTATCACACAATAAATAAGCTTTTTTGCCTTTGCCTTTTTTCACGCACTTGAAAAACTTCTCTGGCATGCAGGTAGGAGAAAATTGCAGACAGTGAGATCGGTTAGGTAGAACTTTTACCCACCGAGAAGCAGCATGCGAAGTGGTTGAGCTGCCCATCAAAATGAGCAAGCCAAAGGCAGATAGCAGGTGTGTGTGTTGTAGGCGGGAATTCATATACCAATAATGGCATACAATTACAGCCTGTCAAGCTCAAAAGAGCTTAGTAAGAGATGGTAAAGCGTAATCCCAGCTTGCCTCTGTCAGTCACAATAGCCTCGCCGCGATAACGAACCCTGGAAGGAGTTAAATGCCCATTACCTCCACCATCACGTGCTGCTCTTAACGAGCGACCACTACGACCGGCGACAATCCACCAATTACAATCAAACTGAGTCCGGTTTTTTGCTTGACAGGTTGTTTCAACCGTCCGTCCCCAAGCTGTAGCCTGCGACCCCATATACCAGCGCACAGCTTTAGCTAGTCCAGCCGCGGCTGCGTCTCGACTTACACTACTGGCATGTGCTGGACGAGGCATGGAAAAACTGACTGTCTTTGCCCATGCCATTGGCACTGCAAGCAATAGCACAAGGAGACACACAGATATGGTATGGGCCAACAAGGAACGATTACGCATAGATCAATTATCTAGAAACCTACTCGGGCTTGCAAGCTAAGGCTCATTGTTTCAAGGCTAAGCTTACTTGTTTAACTAAACTTTTGCCATTCCAAGCCAATTGCCATGCCAACAGAGCAGTGAGCGCACCGGAAACCACATCAAAAAGATAGTGGTTAGCTGTGGCTATCACCACCCAAGAAACCAAGGGGGGATAGCAGGCCCATAGAATTTTCCGTATTTTTTGCTTGCTTAAATAACACATAAACCCACCTATAATCAAAGCGAAACATACATGCATAGACGGGACAGCAGCGTACAAATTAATAAGCGCTCCCGAGGTAGGATTATTAGCCGTAACCCCTGTAGTCTCCGCTGCGCTGTCAAAAAATCCCCATTCCGGCATAAACCTGGGAGGAGCCGTGGGAAAAAGAGTATATCCCATCAGAGCAACCAGCATAGAAATCAAGAGTATGTTGCGAAGCAGAGTGAAATATTGATGTCTTCGAAAATACACAAACAAGATCACGCTCAGGCTCACCAGATAATGAGAGTTGAGATACATCCAATCTGCAAAGCCAATCAACCACTCCTGAGTAATAGACCAGTGCTGTATCCTCGGTTCTGACCATACTCCTATGCTAGTTTCCAGGCCAATAATCCAATTAGCATTTTGGAAAGCTTGGGCTTGATCTCCAGCTACCCATACTCGCACCAACTGATACAGACTGTAACACCCTGCAAGCAATACAGCTTG
>Ga0214923_10005531_pt1 | contig 14648 bp, 16 predicted proteins | sample LL1510_MetaG_FD_177993 | JGI IMG/M metagenome (GOLD analysis project Ga0214923, IMG submission 177993) | Freshwater microbial communities from Lake Lanier, Atlanta, Georgia, United States - LL-1510 | ecosystem: Environmental > Aquatic > Freshwater > Lake | place: USA: Georgia | collected... | reverse complement strand
ATTTTCCTTAATAAATTTAATATCGAGCATAGCATCATAGTACCAAAATGCTACACTTTATCAATATGATCAAAGATTTCCCCATCAAGGAGATTGATCCCGAAGTTTTATTTCCGTCGCTCTCCGAGATACCACAAAAACCAAAAACACTTTTTATACGTGGCAAAATACCAGACCTCACGCGCAAACTGGTCGTGGTCGTCGGCAGTCGCAATTGCACAAGTTATGGCAAACACGTTTGTAAAACACTAATAGAAGGACTCCGCGATTATCCTATTACGATTGTTTCAGGACTTGCAATTGGCATGGATGCCTGCGCACACGAAGCGGCACTTGAATATGGGCTTCCAACAATTGCGTTCCCCGGCTCAGGCATTGGAGAAAAAGTGCTCTACCCTGCACAGCATCGCGAACTTGCTGGCCGGATACTAGAGGCAGGTGGCACCCTTATCGCTGAGTATCCTCCCGACACCAAAGCAAACACGTGGACGTTTCCGCAACGCAACCGCCTCACTGCAGGTATTGCAGATATGGTAGTTACCATTGAAGCAGAAGAAAAATCTGGGACACTTATTACGGCACGTCTTGCCACTGAATACAATCGAATTGTTGGTGCGGTACCAGGAAATATCACTTCTCCGAATTCTGCCGGGACAAATTTCCTTATCAAACTCGGCGCAGTCCCAATACTCACCAGTGAAGACATTCTCAAAGAGCTCGGTCTTGCAACAACTCCTCGTACTATCGATGACACACTCGTGAATGACGAAGAGAGAAAGGTACTTGAAGTACTCAATGGCCCCACATCACGCGACAGTATTATTGATTCTCTTTCTATGGACATCAGTGTACTTAACCGCATTTTAATGACGCTTGAAATTAAAGGATTGATACGAGAAAATCTTGGAAACATCGAGCGCGTGCAATAATAAACAGTAGGATTTATTTGCCAAAAGAATTCACACATGGTACTACTGCAAGCACTTATATGAAATTATTAATCGTTGAGTCCCCATCAAAAGCAAAGACTATTGAAAAATACCTCGATGGTGCATATACCGTGCGCGCATCTATTGGGCACATTCGTGATCTTCCAAAATCACAAAAAAAAGCGATCGATATTCCTGCGGGATTCGTGCCAACATATGAAATCTCAAAAGGGAAAGAACACATTGTTACAGAGTTGCGCGAGCTTGCGCATTCGGCAAGCGAAATTATCCTTGCACCAGACCCGGACCGTGAAGGAGAAGCAATCGCGTGGCACATCGAAGAATTGCTCATGCATCCGCCAGCTGGCGGAAAAAAAGTAAAAGCGCCGATCAAGCGTGTGACATTTAATGAGATTACAAAAGAAGCAATTCTTGAAGCCCTCAAACATCCTCGTGACATCGATACCAACCTCCGTAAGGCACAAGAAGCACGTCGTGTCCTTGATCGTCTCGTCGGGTATGACCTTTCGGGTATCATTTGGAAAAAAGTACGGTACGGACTCTCTGCTGGACGAGTACAATCCCCTGCACTTCGTATTCTCTGTGAACGAGAACGTGAGATTACAGCCTTCATTCCCGAAACCTATTGGTCACTTGTAGGAGCATTTAAAACAAAAAAGGGTGACACCATTACACTCACTACAACTGAAGAACCGCGTGATAAAAAAGAAGTTGATCGCATCGTCGCAATCGCACAAAAGGAAGATTGGATTATAAAAGAATTAAAAACAAGTGAACAAAAACGCTCTCCGCGTGCACCATTTACCACCTCTACTCTCCAACAAGTTGCATCCACTCGTCTTGGCTATTCCCCCGCTCGCACCATGCAAGTTGCACAAAAACTCTACGAGGCAGGACACATCACGTACATGCGTACTGACTCGACCAACCTTTCTGCGCAAGTACTACCGGTGATCGCAGGTGTCGTTGCAAAACAGTACGGAAAAGAATTTGTCGAAACACGTACCTACAAAACGAAGGCGAAGAACGCACAAGAAGCGCACGAAGCAATTCGTCCAACACATCCGGAAAAGCTCTCTGCCGGAAACAACGATGATCAGAAAAAACTCTACAAACTTATTTGGGAGCGCGCGGTGTCTTCACAAATGGTTGACGCAAAATTACTGAAAACCCGCATCGCCGGAAATGTTGCGAAGGACGGTCCTTCGCAGGAAACAATCCCGGATTTTGTAGCCAATGGCTCGCGCGTTCTTTCTCCCGGATGGCTCTTGGCTGACCCTGATGCACGAGGCGAAGACGTAGAACTTCCACTCGTTGTTGAAGGTGAGCCACTTACACTCATCGAGATGAAAGATCTTGAAAAACAGACCGAACCACCAAACCGCTATTCAGAAGCAGGCCTCGTCAAAGAACTCGAAGCTCGTGGTATCGGACGCCCGAGTACGTATGCTGCAATTATTTCAACACTTGAACAACGCGGATATATTGAAAAACTTAATCGCTCGTTGAAACCAACTGACACCGGCGAAGTTGTATCTCTATTTTTGGAGCAAAACTTTATGGCGTACATCAATGATACCTTTACGGCTGAAATGGAAAACGAACTCGATGATATTGCAAATGGCGATCGCGACTATGTAAAAACACTCAAAGATTTTTATGGACCATTTCAAAAAGAAGTGAAAGAAAAAGATAAACTCGACAAAGCAACGACACTTGAAGTAGCTGATCCAAAATACAAATGTCCGAAATGTGGAAAAAGTATGATCGTCAAACTCGGCCGTGGTGGCAAATTTCTCTCATGTAGCACTTATCCAGAATGCGATGGTGCACTCACGATCGACGGACTTGAAATCAAAGCAGACGAGCCGATTGGAGTTGATCCAGAAACAGGGCTTTCTATTTATACAAAAGTAGGACGTTTTGGTCCGTATGTCCAGCTCGGCGACATGCCTGCCAAAAAGGTAGTCGTCAAAGCAGCACGTGATGTAAACGGCAAACTCATTAAAAAAACTCCTGAAGAAAAACTTGCAGCAAAAGAAGAGAAAGCTCGATTGGCAAAAATCGGCAAACCAAAAATGGCGAGCATTCCAAAAGATGTTGATCCGACAAAAGTCACTGTCGAAATGGCACTAACATATTTATCTCTTCCTCGTACACTCGGCTCTGATCCTGAAACCGGAAAAGATGTTACGGCAAACGCTGGCCGTTTTGGTCCATACGTCGCGCACGATGGTAACTTCCGCTCAATCAAAAAACCCCTTGATGTGTACACCATCACGCTCGACGAAGCACTCACCCTCCTCGCACAAGAAAAGAAACCGAGAGGTTTTCAGAAAAAGAAAAAATAGTAGTATCAACTATCTGTAAGCATTTTTTGTATCTTGTAACTATTACAATACTGCAAGACTTCTCGATATGATGCTTGCTGTTGTGTATTCAAATACAACCATTTTCGTATAATTCTCTTTTTTGTCGTCTTCCGAAGTATTGTATGATGTGGAAACAATACATACCCAAGAAAATCAATTCCTTGTGTATAACTGCGAATAAAAATTTTGTTCGGATGAATGTCGAGAGACAGCTGTTCTTGAGTAAATAGTAGTATTGCTTCGAGATACTTAGTAAGGGTCGCCTTATCGTATCCGATCAACACCATATCATCGCAATAACGCACATAGTACTGCACCTTGAGCGTATGTTTGATATAAAAATCAAGTTGATGCAAATACACGTTGCCAAAAAATTGACTCGTGAGGTTGCCAAGCGGTAATCCAACCCGAGGAGTTTTTTCAAAACTATCAACAATACGATCAATAAGCCATCGCGTATCTATACAATCGATATGTTGACACAACACTTCTTTGAGGATTGCGTGATCGATTGAGTCAAAAAATTTTTTGATATCGCATTTCAGTATCCATACTTTTTTGGTATTGTTCCTGCTCGCCTTCTGCAAAAAATACCGAAGTCTCGCTATTGCACGATGCGTCCCTTTTCCAAGACGACATGCATACGAATCATAGATAAATTTCTTATCAAAAAGCGGTTCAATGATGTTAATTACCGCTTGATGTACCACCCTATCAATCACCTCTGCTTTGTGAATAAAGCGCTTTTTTGGATCATACACATAAAATGGTTTGTAAGGTTCTGGAGTATATGTTTTCGCCACAAGAGACTGGTGTAGCGCAATAATTTCAGATTCCAAATTGTACTCAAATGCTTGAATACTTAGCTTGTTTCCCTTACCACGCTTAAATTTTTTCCACGCATACAATAGATTCTCTAGGGAAACTATGTTATAAAAAAGGCTGTGAACACTGCCCCCCCCGCAACAATTTTCTGAATATCCCCATCGTCCATCATCTAGAAAGTCTATATAAAAATGTGTACAAGACAAGCAGTCTTCTCACCAAACGAGACAAACTGGGCATTCACACACATTTGCTCGCAACCTTGTTGCATACACTCGAACAAAGTATCGACGCAGGACTTGTCACCAAAAAAGAAAAAATATCCTATATTCAAACAGTGCGTAGAAACATCGAAGTTGCAAAACATCTGCTCAGGATAGAATACGATCTACACATCATCTCCTCGGCATTCTACCTCAAAACAATTCAAGAGCTTGAAGTCATCTCCATGATGGCAAACGGCTGGATCAAATCAATAGCAGAACACCCGCAATAATAGCGGGCGTTTTTGTAAAACTTCTCACGAGGACCATACTCAGAGTTACAGTTGTCACGATTGTTGCTGTTCACGTTGAACTTGCCATTACTGTTCCTGTACATGTTCATTGCATTACCATAGGCATCAAGCGACCTCGTTTCTATAGCGACACTTCCATGCATCATACCGTGCCGTAGCATGGTATTGAGAGTATCTGCTCATACTCATGTGACAGTGGTACTGTCATTGCTTGTGTACAACCAGTGTACTTGCATCACTATAGGCAGTTTCTTTTTTAATGTGGCAAATTGTTATCCATCAAAAAAATTCGGATCAATTTAATAGCCACCTGCATAATAAAATAACCCTTGTGCTTTTGCAAACACAAGGGTTAAAAGGGAAAAGAAAAAAGAATTAAAAAGAAACCTCACGAGGACCATACTCAGAGTAACAGTGGTCACGATAGTAGCTGTGCACGTAGAACTCGCCATTACTGCTCCTGTACATGCACATTGCATAACCATAGGCATCAAGCGCGTGAAAACGGGTGAGACCTTTTACGTCCATCATTTTCGTAGTCTCCACTCTATAACGAAGTGCCGCAATCATACCTTCAATGGGAATCATATATGTTTTACCGTCCTGATAAAACATATCATAAGATTTATTAAGGTGTTCAGCATCAGGCTCTTGGCCACCACGATGGATCAATAAGCGCGCAGCTTTTGGTCTTGACTGCTGTTCTCTAATACTGTTACGAATATTGGTATAATTTTTCCACACACTGTCTTCACCAAATAATTGAACATATTTGTTGAATATGTCATCTTCAGTAAAGGTAGGAATGTATTCCAATACGCCAAAACCTTCTTTTTCTTCCGGAAAAAAAGTTCTTCCCACAATATGTCGTGGTTAAACTGTTCTTTCCAAAATTTTGTTAGCTTTTCTTTTTGTCTGTCCCAGATACTGATTGTTATACCAAGTACTTGCGACATTACAGAGGTTGCAATTTCTTTTATCTTGCCATTATAAGGCGGAGTTAAAAGATTTTGCAATTCCTTTTTAGAAAAGTTTTTTTGTCCCATTATTTCGACTGCTGCTTGGGCAAGCAGGAAACCAAACTGTGCAACCTGTGCAGGTGTGGCTGTTTCTTTTTTAAAACTCATTCTTGAGAATTTTTGTAAGAGAACACGTCTGTGAATATATTATAGCACATTTACAGTTTTTTTGTCAATATCGGTGTAATCCTATAAGAAATAAGGTATTATTCAAATATGTCACTTGATTCACTTACCTCTCTTATTGAATACCCTCTCTCGCACACTGATAAAGTACTTCTTGAAAAGGCGTTTGAGTTTGCAAAGGAAAAGCACAAAGATCAAAAACGAAATTCTGGCGAACCTTATTTCACTCACGCACTTGCCGTTGCACAAAACTGCGCAAAGCTCGGCATGGATATTGAGACAATCATTGGTGCATTGCTTCATGATGTTCTCGAAGATACCGATACGACCGAAGAAGAAATGAGTGCGCTCTTTGGAGAGCAAATTCTCTTTCTCGTAAAAGGTGTCACCAAACTCGGCCATATCAAATACCAAGGACAAGATCGACATGTCGAAAGTATGCGAAAATTCTTCGTCGCAATTGCGGAAGACTTACGTGTCCTCATCATCAAACTCGCTGACCGATTGCATAATATCCAAACGCTTGAGCACGTACGCCCAGATAAACAAAAACGTATTGCGATAGAAACTATTGCAGTGCACGCAGCACTCGCTGGCAGACTTGGTATGGAGAAGTTGAAAACAATGCTCGAAGATTACGCGTTCCCTTTTGCCTATCCAAAAGAATACGAACAAACGAAGAAAATAATGATGGAACTCGTACCAGGAACGCAAGAAGCGGTATCGTTTGCGCACACCAAAATTGATGAGACACTCAAAGAATTTGATATCAAAGGAGCGGAAGTGAATTCACGCATTAAAGCTACCTACAGCACGTACAAAAAATTGGTGAAATACCATATGAACACCGAGCTTGTCTACGACATTGTTGCACTTCGTGTCCTGACTGAAACTGTCACCGACTGCTACCACGTACTTGGACTCATTCACATGCTCTGGAAACCGATTCCAAAACGTATCAAAGACTATATTGCACTCCCAAAACCAAATGGATACCAATCGCTCCATACCACCGTCATCACTGAACACGGCATCGTCGAAATACAAATCAGAACCTACGCAATGCACCGCGAAGCAGAAATGGGGGCTGCCTCTCATTTGGTATATAAGGAACAAAATACTGCAACAAAAAAACGTCCCGACGAACATCTGCCATGGCTTAATGATTTGAAAGAGCTCAATACAACAGAAGAAAACGCGAGCGGGTTCTTGAAACAGCTCCAATCAGATTTTTTCAAAGATCGTATTTTTGTCTTCACTCCAAAGGGTGATGTCATTGACCTCCCTGACGAAGCAACACCGATTGATTTTGGATATGCAGTGCACACCGAAGTCGGCAATCATATCAGTGCGGCAAAAATAAATGCAAAAATGTCGTCTCTTTCAACCAAACTACACAACGGTGACATTGTTGAAATTATTACCAACAAAAATGCAAAACCATCGAGTAAGTGGCTTGAGTACGCGAAAACAAACTTCGCGAAACGAAAAATCCGCCACTACATCGGAGAGAACGGAGGGTTGTTGGAAAAATTTTTAGTGAAGGAATAAGTAAAAGTAATTGGTAAGTAATAAGGAGTAAATAACATATGTTAATTATTAATTACTCATTATTCATTACTATAAGGTGAAATTCTTTATGTTATACAGATCATCAAGCTCTTCTTCCGCTTGCATTTTTTCTTCCGATGTTCGATCTTCGAGAGATTCAATCGCTTCGCGCTGTGTTGGCTCAACTTCTCCTTCGACAGAAGAAGGGGTACTCGCCACTTTTTCATCTGCCAATACTCGCATAATCGTTTCAAGATCTTCAGGAGAAAAATAATCAATGGTGATCTTGCCTCCCACTTCGCGTGGTTCGATATGCACTCGAGTTCCCAGACTTTCTTGGAGCTTTTGCTCAATCTGCATAAGTTCAGCATCGGGCAATAATTGCTTTTTACGCACTTTATCTACCGCAATACGACGCGCGATTCGTTCTGCCTCACGAACACTAATTTTTCGCAAAAGAATTTCTTTAAATAATGTCTGCTGTTCTTCCGGGCGCGTCATAAGCATCATAAGAGGTCGAGTATGTCCTTCATTAATTTTACGAGCAGAAAGCGCATCTAATATATCCTGCGGCAACATCAACAATCGCACTGTATTTGATACAAATTCACGACTCTTTCCTACTTTGTGCCCAATCTGTGTGTGAGTAAGTTTAAATTCTTCCACAAGTCGCGCAAACGCTCGCGCACGTTCGACTGCGTTGATATCTTCACGTTGCAAATTTTCAATGATCGCAAGCTCGAGCTTCATCATCGAATCATCCCCTACACGAATAATCGCAGGCACTTGTGCGAGCCCTGCACGTTTTGAGGCGCGAAGTCGTCGCTCTCCTGCAATCAGTTCATACTCAGTGTAGAGTCCACCTTCGGGTGTTTCTTTTTCAACACGAGAAACGACGAGGGGCTGTAACACTCCGTACTGACGAATTGATTCCGCAAGGTCGTTCAGTGGTCCTTCTTCAAATTCTCGACGTGGCTGGTACGGATTTGGGTGTACCTTATCGACATCGATAAAAAAAATTGAGTTGGTGTAGAGTTCGGACATGACAAAATTGTACCATATATAAAAAACAGACCCTGTAGAAACAAGGTCTGGATCCGGTCCTTCCGGGGAAAATTTTATCTTTTAAGAGGTTTACCTGACCTCTTCACATCGCCGGATCATAATGAGCAATTTTTTGACACTCACTACACGTTTGTAATGGCAATGTCGTAAAATTATAATAGCATTTATAATAAAATGTGTCAAGTATACTCAATTTTACTAAAACAATCCTATACAGTAAGATTGAAAAGTGACAATTGCCGCGGTGGCGAAATGGTATCCGCGATCGACTCAAAATCGATTGCTCGAAAGGGCGTGGGAGTTCAAGTCTCCCCCGCGGCACAAATAATTATATGGATGAGGCACATACGATATATTACAAAAACCTACTCGATGAGGCATTAACCCATATCAAAACGCCAAAAGCGATGGTGGTAGGAGCACTCGCTACTGATACTAATGCGTTCGAAAAGAATAAATTATTATTTGAGAATGCAATTACAAATCTAGAATCAAAAGGGGTGCATACATTTAACCAACTTCCGTTTCTTGATATTCACTATGAACACTCTCCCAAAAACTATGCGCTCAAATTCGAAATTTTTTATAAAGGATTAATTTATTCAAAAATGATTTCTACACTTTACGTGCTACCAGAGTATGAAAATTCAAAAGGGACTCTTGCCGAAATAGAATATGCCAAAGCGGCAAACGTGCCTGTAGTGTATCTCTAATAAAATTATGACGACAAGGTCGCACATGAAAAAAATTATCGTCGTATGCGGACCTACCGCAACAGGAAAGTCAGATTACGCAGTAGCACTCGCGAAAAAGATTGATGGAGAGGTTATTTCTGCTGATTCACGACAAGTATACAAAGGTCTTGATATTGGAAGTGGCAAAATCACCAAACGAGAAATGAAAGGTGTTCCTCATCACCTCCTCGACGTTGCAAATCCCAAGCGAGTATTTTCTGTTGCACAATACAAAAGACTTGCAGACAATGCGATAAAAGACATTTTAAAACGCGGAAAAACTCCTATCATTTGTGGCGGAACAGGATTTTATATCGATTCAGTTGTTTATGATACTTCCCTTCCACAGGTACCGACAAATGCTTCTCTTCGGAAAACACTAGCAAAACGTTCAGTTGAGCAACTCGCAGAAAAACTACAAGCACTCGATCCGGAACGATTCACAGCTATCGATATAAAAAATAAAGTACGCCTCATTCGTGCGATTGAGATTGCTGAAGCGCTTGGAAAAGTTCCTGCACAAAATCGAACAAAAAAATATGATATCGAATGGCACTATCTCGATTTCCCCGATGATGTACTAAAAAAACGTATCCATGATCGACTTTTCAAACGTATGAAAATAGGAATGCTTAGAGAGGTGAAGAGCCTGCATGAACAAGGAGTATCGTGGAAACGCCTCGAATCACTTGGACTTGAGTATCGCTATCTCGCACTCTTTCTTCAGGGGAGGCTCCCAAAAAAAGAAATGCTCGAGCAGCTTGAAACTGCAATATGGCACTACGCAAAACGCCAACGAACATGGTTTAAAAAGTATGCAAGATAAAACTATTTCTTTGATTTCTTGAACACAAAAAGGAGCCCAGAAACTATCAACAATCCCAAAATAAGTACGACAGCAGCCTTCCCAAGTACTTTGGTTAATATATTTCCTCCATATACACCAGCAAACGCCCAAAGCACTGATCCGATCGCACTATATAAAACATATTTCCGAATAACAACACCTCGAGCCGCAGCGAACAATGATGGCATCGATCGTACAACTGGAAGCAATTTCCCAAAAATGACGACAATAGCAATGTGTCTATCGAAGATATCCCATGATTTTTGATGTTTTTCATGGAAAACTATTTTTTTCAACCACGGAGCATTTTTATACTTTCTCCCAATTAAAAACCCTATCATATCACCCAAAAAAGTTCCCAACGCTATAATACATACCGCATACAACGGACTAATAAGACCTGTCGCTGAGAAACTTCCTATCAATAACGCAATGGTTCCTCCTGGCAAAATAGATCCGATTATCGGCATCCCTTCAATAAATGACGTAACAAAAATTAATCCATACCGAAGAAACTCGGGTACCGAATAAAACAGTGTTGTTATGTAGGTACTTATCTGTTGCATTTTGCGGGTGATGTAGGAATCGAACCCACACTAGCGGTTTTGGAGACCGCTGTTCTACCACTAAACTAATCACCCAGTAAGTAACGGCTACTACTATAACAAAAAAGCCCGAATTGGGCTATTTTGTTTTATTTTTTTGATTCCTTGAATGCAACTACCTTACGAAGTTTTTTACTGTATTTTTTAAGCTCGAGTTTGATTCCTGCGAGTTTCTTGCGGTTCTTTGTTGACCAGTAGGTTTCCCCTGTTTCTTTATTGACGAGTTTTACGAGATTATCTTGTGACATAGTCCGAACACTATAGCAAATAAGCCATTTTTAGGCAATTTTGAGGATTATTGACAATTATATTGTATATGCTATAATGTTCCCAAAGGTTAAGAAAAATACAGCGCTTAGCTCCCTCAGCTCGAGAATTGTATTTTTCTTAACCAAAAAATGTACATTTATATGCAAATCAAATCAGCCTCTATGCTTGTAACCAGGGATGGTTATTGCGTAAAAATAATGCTTTCTGAAGAAGCACCAATTCTTTTCTTCACAGATAAGGAAATGAACCACAGGATATGGAAAGCCACGGAAAATAATCCTGACCTGCTTCTGGATCAAAGAGAATTCTGGCGTATGCGCAAAGCGTGGAAACTGCGTGAAGTTTCCCTATCTAAAACTCAACTGCAAAAAGCAATTGAGACTGCGCAAAAGGTTTATAAAGATCCGTATTACGGACTTGACGAGACCTGGAGACGTAAAACCAAAACCACTCTTTATGACATCAGAAGGCGTAATGGTAACGAAGTTGTTGTCAGATACATTAACAATAATTCTGAGCCTGCAACACTCGGTGGCCTCCCTGTATTTGAATCTTTAAAGCAAAAGTTTGTTTAGAAAGCATTAACTCCTAAAAGATATTATTAAAAAAATTAATACCTTTTAGGAGTTTTTTTCTTGCCTAATTTTAGTTCTTCATGGTACAACTCATGTGTATGAAGACTCAGTCGGAACGAAAAGTTGTATTAGAAAAAACGGCAGACAAGGCGACGAAATGGATTGGTTCGACCAGTTCTCTTTTGGTGCATACTATTATTTTTATACTTTCTTTTATTCTTCCGCTTTCAGGAGTTATCACATTTGAACGAATGCTTTTGATACTGACCACCATCCTCTCGCTTGAAGCAATCTACCTTGCAATCTTCATCCAAATGTCGGTGAATAAAAACACGAAAGATATCGAGATTATCCAAGAAGACGTTGAGGAGATTCAGGTTGACGTCGATGAAATTCAAAAAGATGTGGATGAGATTCAAGAAGACGTTGATGAAATCCAGGAAGATATCGAGGAAATTGAAGAAGATAGTGATGAAGATTTAAAAGTGGAGAAAAAGGAAGTAGAACTTTGGAGTTCTATTCAAAACACCCTCGCGGTACTACAAAAGGAAATTGAGGAGTTAAAAAAGAAATAGCGAGGTTGACACAACAAGAAAATCCATTAATCTAGTGGAAACCCCACAACAATGGAAGTAATACTTGATCTTAGTAATGGGGACTACGTTGTCCCACTGACAATAGAAGAGATATCAACGCTTAAAAGGGATTGTAAATTGCATGGCACACTACTATTTTACAATGGAGGTGAAAAGGAAGAGCTGCTCATTTTTGTATATATTTTTTCAAAAAAGAGAATCGAGAGTTTGAAGAAAAACCTCAGAAACAAAAAGGTTCCTTTTTCCTACGGCTCGCATAGTTTAAAATTTGTGACTCAAAAAAGGGCACATGTACTCATTCTTGAAAAAGAGTATTGCATGGAGGGCCTTGAGGAAGAATTGATTAAAGAAGCAAAAACCAGTGAAATTAGATATGACAGCAACCTGTTGCGAAAAATTCTCGTCTATTGCAAAAATCCGCCTTAGGCGGATTGTTTTTATATCCGAAATTCTATTACGTCCCCGTCTTTGACGATGTACTCTTTTCCTTCAGTACGAACTTTGCCTTTTGAACGAGCTTCGGCGTAGCTTCCAGCATCGAGGAGATCTTTCCAAAATACTACTTCGGCACGGATAAATTTATCTTTAAAATCAGTATGGATCGCAGTGCCTGCAATCGGAGCAGTACTTCGCTTTTGAATTGTCCACGCACGAGTCTCATCTTCCCCGGTTGTGAAAAATGTTTCAAGTCCTAAGAGATTGTAGCTTCCCGTGATCAGATCATCGAATCCTTTTTCAAATACTGAATCAATTTTTACAAATGGTCCTGGAACGGCAAACTCTACATTTTCATTTGCCTCTGAGGTATTGAGCACATAGAGCATTGGTTTGAGTGTAAGGAGATTGAGCGATTTGATTATAAATTTTTGTTCTTCAGTAAGTGCAACTGTTGATGCAAGATGCCCAGCCTGAAGCGCACCATCAATCTGTGTCAAAATTTTCTCTTCTACAATCGCAGCCTCATCACCTTTTTTAACGTCTTTTGCAAGAGTCCCAATGCGTTTTGCAACAACTTCCATATCAGAGAGGATAAGTTCGAGGTTGATGACACCGATATCATTCATCGGATCAATTGCATTTGCGACATGTATCACTGAGGGATCTTGGAAGACGCGCACCACATGTGCAATCGCATCAACCTCTCGAATATTCGTGAGAAATTTATTTCCTAACCCTTCTCCTTTTGAAGCTCCGGCAACAAGTCCTGCAATGTCGACAAATTCAATCGCCCCCGGAATCGTCTTTGCAGATTTTGAAAATTCAGAAAGCTTCCACAATCGCTCGTCCGGCACTGCGACAATCCCCACACTTGGGTCAATCGTACAAAACGGATAGTTTTCTGCCGGCACCGATTTTTTGGTAAGAGCATTAAAGAGAGTCGACTTCCCCACATTTGGGAGACCCACAATTCCGATACTAAGAGACATGTTATTTCTGCAATAACTGCATCAATGGCAATAATTCTTCGCGGTGTTTTGCAATTTCGCTTTTGTACTTTTCCATGACTTGCACTGCCGCGTATGTTTCGTTCATCCCATTCTTTTTCTTTTCCTCAATATCTTTTTGAATCTTCTCAAAAAGCACCTTAACCTCACTGTTTGATTCAAGCGATCTCAACGTATCTGCAAGTGCTGGATTTTTCTCAAGCTCTTCAGCGATATGTTCTGCCTGTTCTTTTGATACCCCCTTCATTTGAAGGGTTTTTTTCATGATAAATGATTTAAATCCCATAGAAGACGATTATAGCAGAAAAGCGCTATACTGAGAACCATGACGACAACGGAAACACTTGAAGCGCTACATACGAAATGGGCGCATGAGAATACATGCGCCCTGAAGAATGTTGCGAGTCGTGCAGTATACGGCGTAGGAAACCCTAAGGCAGACGTTCTTTTTATCGGAGAAGCCCCAGGAAAAAAAGAAGACGAGACAGGTGTTCCCTTTGTGGGCGCTGCGGGGAAATTTTTAGATGAGATGCTCGCAAGTATCAACATGAAGCGTGAGGATATCTACATCACCAATATCGTCAAATATCGTCCACCAAACAATCGCGACCCCGAGCCTTCAGAAAAAGAAGCATGTAAAGAGTGGCTTCATGAAGAACTCAATACAATCAACCCAAAATTGATTATCTTTTTGGGACGACACTCAATGAATCACTTTTTCCCCGAATTACGAATATCTGAAGCGCATGGGAAACTCATCACCAAAACAATTCCCGGTATCACCACAAGATATTTCCTTCCGCTTTATCACCCCGCTGCAGCACTCTACAATGGAGGATTACGGGAAGAACTATTACGGGATTTTAAAAAGATTCCATTGGCACTCAAAAAAATAAAGGAAGGTGTTTAGTTGCGCGTCGTATTTTTCTCACGATATTCTTTTTCAAGTCGTCGATATTTTGCACCACGAACATACACTTTAAGGACATATCCCAAAGGAAGAATGCTCGCAAAGTATTTGAAGTCAACAGCACTACGCAAAAGCCACGGAAAAAACCCTGTCATCAAAAAAGTTCCTCTTGAAAACAATGCCCAGTTGTTCCCTATAGGAATCACAAAGCTTGGCGCTTTTGGAACGTACACACACGACG
>Ga0214923_10005530_pt1 | contig 14651 bp, 13 predicted proteins | sample LL1510_MetaG_FD_177993 | JGI IMG/M metagenome (GOLD analysis project Ga0214923, IMG submission 177993) | Freshwater microbial communities from Lake Lanier, Atlanta, Georgia, United States - LL-1510 | ecosystem: Environmental > Aquatic > Freshwater > Lake | place: USA: Georgia | collected... | reverse complement strand
CCTCCACCTCGATGCGATCGGTCGACTCACGTATGCCCGCGGTGTCGACGATCCGCATGGGCACCCCGTCGATGTCGAGCCACTCCTCGATGCTGTCGCGCGTCGTACCCGCAACCTCGGTGACGATGGCCCGCTGCTCGCCCAGCAGCGCATTCAGTAGCGACGACTTCCCCACGTTGGGAGTTCCCACGATGGCCACGCGCACCCCGTCACGCAGGACGCGTCCCTGCTCAGCGCGCGCCAGCAGCGCCTCGAGCCCCTCCAGGACCTCGTCTGCGCCACGCAGCAGCCGATCTGTGGAGACTGAGGGGATATCGTCTTCCGGGAAATCGAGGGTGGCCTCGAGCTGGGCGATCCAGTCGAGCAGCTGATCGGTCAGCGCCCGCACCCGGGCAGACAGCTTGCCGCCGAACTGCCCCATGGCGGCGCGCAGCGATACATCGGTGCGTGCGCGAATGACATCGATGACCGCCTCCGCCTGAGCGAGATCGATGCGACCGTTCAAGAATGCGCGTTGCGTGAACTCGCCCGGATCGGGAACACGCGCGCCGAGCCGAAGCGCGACGTCGACGATGCGTCGCAGCGAGGCGGCGCCGCCGTGCCCGTGCAGCTCGGCCACGTCTTCTCCCGTGTACGAACGAGGGGCAGGCATGTAGACGGCCAGCACCTGATCGATGGCCTCCCCGCTGTCGGGATCGACCACGTGGCCCAGCAGCAGCCGATGTGAGGGCCAGTCGGTGCGGCGACCTCCACGGGCTCCACGATAGAGCGCGCAGAGAATCGAAAGGGACGCGGGCCCGCTGATGCGGACGATGCCCACGCCCCCTTCCCCTGGCGCCGTTGCAATGGCGCAGATCGTGTCGTCTCGATGCACGTTCAGTGACGCGGCGAGATGATGACCTTCCGATCCGGCTCTTCGCCCTCAGAGAAGGTCTCGACATCCGGATCGTCGGCGAGCGCCATGTGAATGATGCGTCGCTCGGCTGGGTTCATGGGATCGAGCGCGATCTGCACCCGCTCCTCGAGTGAACGACGGGCCAGGCGCTGCGCCATGTCGCTGAGGGTCTTCTCACGACGCAGCCGATAGCTGCCGGCGTCGAGCGGGATGCGACGGCGCTCGGTGGACTCCTTATTGATGATGAGGTTGCAGATGAACTGCAGGGCCTCGAGGGTCTGGCCGCGCTTGCCGATGAGGATGCTCTGGTCTGGCCCGACCAGGTTCAGCACCGTCTGGCCATCCATCGACTCTTCTTCCTCGATGTTCACGTGAAGCTGCATGAGATCGACGATCTTCTCGACGAGATCACGCGCCGCATCGTCGATCTCAGAGACGGGGGCTTCGCGACGACCCTTGCGCTCAGTGCGCTGACGAGCCGCAGGTGCCTTCTCGGACGAACGCTCTGGCGGGGCTTCGTCGCCCGTGCGCGCGCCACCCTTCCCTCGTTTGCGCGGAGCCTCGGCCGGGGCAGCCGCGCGCCCCGTGCTCTTGCGAACCTCCGGGGCGGGAGCTGCCTCTTCGGTCTCTTCGTCATCGATCTCCGGCGGTGCCACATCAGTCTCGAAGCGCGCGGACGAATCGCGGCAAGTGACCTTCACCCGCGCGAACTTTCGTCCCCAGCCGAGATCGTTTCCAGGGCTGCCCTCGTCGAGAACCTCGACGTCGACATCTGCTTCGTCTGCCACACCGATTCCCAGGGACTTGAAGGCCTTCTCCCGGGCCTCTTCGACCGTACGTCCGAACTCTTCAACCGTTCTCATGCGTTCTTCTCTCCCAGGTTCTTGCGCGTCGTCGTCCGGGATGGGTTCGATGCCGCGCCTGACGACGCAATGACCGGTGCGGGCATCCGAATGATGTGGGCCTGCTGGATGAGACCGAGCAGGTTGAACATGAGCCAGTAGAGCACCATGGCGCAGGGGAGCTTCATCGACCAGAGCATCCAGGTGAGCATCACCGGCATCACCGTGTTCATGGTTCCCTGCTGCTTCGCGGTGGCTGGATCGGTGACCGTGAGCTTCTGCGACAGGTACATGCTGAGCCCGTACATGAAGAGCAGGGCGACGTCAGATCCGGCCAGGTTCTTGGCAAAGTACTGCGGATAGTGATCAGGCAGCCAGCCGCCGATCCACAGAAAGCGGACGTGCTCACCCTCGAACACGTGACGAAAGTTCATGATGGTCGTATAGATGCCATAGAGGATAGGCATCTGTATGAAAAGAGGCAGGCACCCACCGAGCGGGTTGACCCCCGCTTTCATGAACAGCTCGGCCTGGGCCTCGTTGAACTTCTTGGGATCATCCTTGTACCTGGCCTGCAGACGCTTGATCTCCGGCTGCAACGCCTGCATCGCCTTCATCGACGAGTACTGCTTCTGGGTGAGCGGATAGAGCATCACCTTGATGATGACCGAGAAGAAGACGATCGCCCAAGCGTAGCTGCCGGTATGCTCCTGCAGCCCGTTGAGCGTTCTCATGAAGATTTCGGACAGGAATGCTGACACCTGTGCCTCCAACGGTCCCGACTACGGGACCGGATCGGAACCCCCGGGATTCCAGGGATGGCAGCGGAGGATTCTCGTGATCGCGTAGCCGCCCCCGCGAAGACAACCGTGACGCGTGATGGCCTGGCAGGCGTATTCAGAGCACGTCGGAGTGAAACGGCAGACCGGTGGGGTGAAGCGCGAGACGCGCTGATAGGCCCGAATCAGGCCGATGACGAGACCCCGCATCAAGCTGGAGCGGTGACAGGCACAGTCGTGTTCGCAAGAACGCGAGAGCGGCGCAAGAGGTCATCGATAGACCGCTCCACCGCCGCAAATGGCTTCTCGAGTGCGCCTCGACGCGCCAGGAAGATCACGTTGACGCCAGGCTTCAGGTTTGACCACCGCACTCTGCAGACCTCGTGGATCAAGCGCTTGATGCGGTTGCGAACCGTTGCCTTGCCAAGCTTCTTGCTCACGCAGATGCCCAGCCGCGCAGACGCGTCAGGCGCTCCTCGTGTGAGATAGAGCACAGCCAGCTCATTCGACCAGATCTTCCCGTTGCGAAAGATCGCCTGAAACTCAGCGTTTCGCTTGATCTTGGGGACCCTGGGCACTAGACGGTGAGCCTTTTGCGTCCCTTCGCGCGCCGACGGCGCAACACGTTGCGGCCACCAGAGCTGGCCATGCGCGCCAGGAAGCCATGCTCGCGCTTGCGCACCTTCTTCTTGGGCTGGAACGTCCTTTTCATGTGGTCCTCCAGGATGCGATACGCATCAGAATACTCGCGTCGCTCGGCGTCTCGTCGTCTGGGAGCGCCCCTTCGCAAGGTCAGTCACTGCGCGACTGCTACGAACACTTGGGACGGTGACCCGCTGGCTGGGTTCAGAAGGCAGACAGATGCCGTTTTGAGCGGACTAGATTATATCCCGTTGCAGAACGGGCTGTCAAGCCGGGGACACCGGTCACGCAGCGGAGAGACGTGGCCTCGGGCTTGTCGCCTGGCGCTGCGTCAGACCGACCCGCGCGCACCGACGGTGAATCGGAGGTCTTGTCTGGGGCGCAGGCACACCGTCAGGCAGGTTGCCGGTTTGTTAACTTATCCACAGGTGTGCATATGCTGTGGGTAACTCTTCTGAACGGTTCTTCCGGCGCGGCGGGGTTCGCCTCCCTGAAACAGGGTTCCTTCTACGAGCTGATCGCGAATCACTGGCCAGATGCCCCAGAGCGATGGGTGCCTGGGCACTTGACTGTCGACGAGACCCGGCCGGAATTGAATGTGATCCGGCATCTGACGAAATTTTCTTTGCTCGATTTCATGCGCATCCGGTAAAGTTATCCACAGCATCCTCACGGGCACTGTGGATAAGTGGATGAACGTGTGAGAGGAGAGCGCCAGATCCAGCAGAAGATGCTCGACCCACGTCGTGAGGGGGGAGACAGCAGGCGGAGCACAGGTCAGATCCTGGATCCGCTCGTTTGTTCCCACGGTGGGCAATGGCTACAACGGGTCGCAGGACAGCGCGGACTTCGTCACATCCGACCGAGACGCACAGTGTGAAGCACGATGGCAGCCCCAGGCGTCGGCGGTGGTCGTACGCACCCCCGAAGCCTCTCCTCAGAAACCCATCCGCATTCTGGTTCGATTTTCAAGGGAGCCTACACACATGAGGGAAGACACGTACGTTTCCCCGTCGGAGATTGCCAGCGTCTGGCAGAAGTGCCAGGAGCAGATCGAAAAGCGACTCGAAAGCCCGGTCTGGCAGGCCTGCCTCAGAGAGATGCAGCTCGTCTCGGTCGATGGAAGCACAGTGCGCGTGCGACTGGGTCAGTTCTCTGACCTGTTGAACGAAGAGCCCGCCATGCTCTCCACCCTGGCACGTGAGCTTCGCGTCTCACTCGAGCGCCTCGTTGGCGTTCAGGTTCGCGTCGAGTGGATCGATGGCGAGACCCGAGGCGACACGACAATATCGCGCGATGATCGCCTGGAGCTGCAGCGCGAGAGCACAGCACAGCACATCTATCTGAACCCCAAGTACACCTTCGACACCTTCGTTGAGGGCTCGAGCAACCAGCTGGCCTACGCGGCAGCCCAATCGGTTTCCGAGAACCCAGCCAGGGCCTACAACCCGCTCTTCCTGTACGGAGGGGTGGGTCTGGGCAAGACCCACCTCATGCAGGCCATCGGGCACGGCATCCTGCAGCGCAAGCGCAAGGCGCGCATCGTGTACGTATCGACCGAGCAGTTCATGAACGACCTCATCGAATCGCTCGGCAACAAGCGCACGGCATCGTTTCGCGAGAAGTACCGCAATGTCGACGTGCTGCTCGTCGATGACATCCAGTTCCTCATCAACAAGGAGCGCACCCAGGAAGAGTTCTTCCATACCTTCAACGAGCTCCACAGCAGCAACCGCCAGATCGTGATCACCAGCGATCGCCCGCCACACGAGCTCAGTCCGCTGGAAGATCGATTGCGCTCTCGCTTCACACAAGGACTCATCGCAGACATCCAGTCCCCCGATCTCGAGACGCGCGAGGCCATCCTGCGAAAGAAGGTGGCAGAGCAGTATCACATCAACGTACCGCTCGACGTCATCGCTTTCATCGCCGAGCGCTTTCCCAGCAGCATCCGCGACCTCGAAGGGGCCATGATCCGTGTCATCGCCTATGCCTCGACCCACGCCCTTCCCATCGACATGCAGACCGCCACACAGGCGCTCGCACAGATACTGCCGCACATCAAGCCTACCGCCATCACGATACGCATGATCCAGCAGCGCGTGTGTGAGCACTTCCGCATCAAGATCGATGAGCTGGTGGGGGAGCGTCGCGATCATCGCTTCGCGTTCCCGCGTCAGATCGCCATGTACCTCGCGCGTGAGCATACCTCGAGCTCGCTCAAGCAGATCGCCGACGAGTTCGGTGGCAAGCATCACACCACCGTCATGCACGCGTGCCGTCAGATCGAGGAACGATACAGCAAGGACCCGTCGACACGCGACAACATCGAGATCCTGACCGAGAACCTGAAAGAACCCTCTTGACGTGATACGCCTCGCGCTTCCGCAGCGTCCGCCCTGATCTCCCATCTGCAAAAAAGCCAGAGGCGAGCCATCCACTCGTCTCTGGTCTTTTTCATGGCGCGTGGCTCCAGCGGTGGCCAGACATACACGTGCGAAGATCGTTACCAAGGGGTTTTCAGGTCACATTGAAATCCGGAAACCGTGCATGACCGCTGTGAATGGGTGTGGGTGGGTCCGGAAGTCTCTCCGGAGAGATGTGAGGAACAAATCCGGTTCGCGTGTGAAACGAGGTGAACAAGTCACACCGCATCCGGAACCAGGCGTCCGGATATCTCTCCGGCTCCGGAACTGTGAACCGGAACCGGAGCCGAATCCCAAGGATACCCACCAGCAAAATCATCAAAAAATGGCGTAGAACAAGCGATGAAATGAGTTCTTCACACCGTCCACAGCCCCTACTAGATCTACCATGAACATCATGATCTCATCATGGAGAACCATGACCTGACCATCTTCCCACCCCCATGTCATCCTCATCTTTCCACAGCATCAAGATCCTCAAACATCCAGGAAGAAGGAGCGCCTCACCCATGAAAGTGGTCTGCGATCGAAAAGCCCTCGAGAGCGGCATTCTCACCGCCTCCAAGGCGGTCAACCCGAAGAGTCCCCTGCCCATTCTCAGCCATCTGCTGGTGCGCGCGGAGAATGGTGCGCTGCACTTCTCTGCAACAGATCTCGAGATGGTCATCGAGTGCCAGGTCAAGGCGGAGGTCATCACGGCCGGCGCCTTCACCGCACCCGCACGCCTGCTCGGAGAGATCATCACCCAGCTGCCCCAGACCGAGATCTCGCTCGAGATGATCAAGGGCAATCAGCTCGAGCTGAAGGCGAAGGGCTCGAACTTTCGCATCAACACCTTCTCTGCCGACGAGTTTCCCGTGCTGCCCCAGCCCGAGGGAGATTCCACCCTCGTGGTCTCGGGCGACGCGTTTCGCGACATGGTGCGCAGCGTGCAGTTCGCCGTTGCACCGCCAGAAGAGACCCGGGTGGTGCTCACGGGCATTCTCACGCAGATCGAGCCCGACAAGGCCATGCTGGTCACCACCGATGGCCGTCGCCTGGCGCGTGTGCAGCGCACCTTTGACGGGTCGCAGGTGACCACGTCCTACAAGTCCATCATTCCCGGACGCGCCATGGGCGAGCTGCAGCGGTTGCTGGGAGATGACAACACCTCGCTCGAGATCACGCCATCGCCCGGCCAGGTCTTCTTCCGCTTTGGCAACATCCAGCTCGTGGCGCGCCTGCTCGAAGAGGGTCGCTTTCCCGACTGTGAGGCCATCATCCCGAAGTCTTTCTCGCGCACGGTCTACGTGCATCGAGAGCAGCTGCTGGGAGCGGTGCGTCGCGCTCTCATCATGGCGCAGGAAAAAGACTCTCCGCGGCTGCTTCGTCTCGAGATCACGGGCGACAGCATGTCGATTCGCTCGAACACGCCAGACGTGGGTCAGGCCTGCGAAGAGCTTCCGGTTCGTCTTGATGGCGAACCCATCACCATCGCCTTCAACGGTCGATATCTGCTCGATTGCGTGAGCAACGCCACGGGCGAGGAGATACGCTTCCTTCTCAATGATCCCCTGAGCATGGCGATGATGAAGCCGGTCAACGCCGACGACCTTCTCTACCTGATCATGCCGGTTCGAATCAAGGAGACGGCGGCAGTGGGGGCTGGGGTATAGGGTTCGATCTGCGTCGTGATGCGCATTGAGACCCTGCCTGTGTGAGGCACTTGCCATGCCAGGCAGGGTCATGGTAGAATAAGCGGCGGTTCGGCAGGGCGACCTGCAAAGCTGCCCATGTGGAGAGATGGCCGAGAGGTCGAAGGCGAACGCCTGCTAAGCGTTTGTAGGGGCCTAAATCCCTACCCTGGGTTCGAATCCCAGTCTCTCCGCCACAAAGGTTCAGGCGCCCGTAGCTCAATGGATAGAGTGTCGCCCTCCGAAGGCGAAGGTTGGTGGTTCGAGCCCACTCGGGCGCGCCAGTTCCTTGACGGAAGGCCCCTTCCCCACGACGACGGGTTCATGAAGCTGGCGCTCGAGCAGGCTCGCCGAGCAGAGCGCGCAGGTGAGGTGCCGGTCGGCGCGGTGGTCGTCATCGGCGGCCAGGTGATCAGTCGAGGTCGAAACGTGCGCGAAGCATGCAACGACGTCGCAGGTCACGCAGAGATCGTGGCTCTGAGAAGGGCTGCGCGCTCTCGCAGAGACTGGCGGTTCGACGGGGCGACGGTCTATGTGACGCTCGAACCGTGTCCGATGTGCGTGGGTGCCATGCTATCGGTCAGGGTCAAGCGTCTGGTGTACGGGGCTGCAGATCCGCGCGCGGGCGCTGCAGGAACCGTGCTGAACCTGGCTGACTACCCGGGGCTGCCACATCACCTCGACGTGGTGAGCGGCATCCGCGCTGACGAATGTGCACAGCTGATGCGCATATTCTTCGCGCGACGCCGCGTGCACTGACCCGGATCTATACGGCCTCGGAGAGATGGCTGAGTGGTTGAAAGCGCTCGACTCGAAATCGAGTAGGCGGCATAAACACCCGTCTCGGGGGTTCAAATCCCTCTCTCTCCGCCAATCCAACTGAATACGAATCACGTTTCGCAACAGGCGTCGACAGCCGCCTGCTGCGGTCGTGACGAGAGGCGAGATCCTCTCGGCTCCTTGGAGAGATGGCTGAGCTGGTCGAAGGCGCTCGATTGGAAATCGAGTAGGCGGCTTATCCCCGTCTCGAGGGTTCGAATCCCTCTCTCTCCGCCAGAGCTGGCCCAGGTAAGTGGCATGAATCGGGTCCCACGCAACAGCAGTCTGTGAACCCCGTCAGGACCGGAAGGTAGCAGCGGTAAGCAGCTCTCTCTGTGTGCCGTGGGGGTTTCCGGTTCGTGTCACCCACCCGGGCCAGCTTTTTTTGCGCCTCTCCCGTGAGAAGGGGCCGCGGTCACGACCTGTGAATGTGATCGTCGAGATGCCTACCCACTTCGAATACGATGCCCCCGCACTCGTTCCACCTGTTGACAACGGCGCGCTCATGACCGCCGCCGCGGGGTACATCTTCTGGCCGGTGCACCCCCCTCTCATGCTCTTGCGAGCTGAGCGACACGAGACCTGGCTGCGCTTTCATCTCGTGCAGGCCTTTGCGTTCGGAGCGGTCACCAGTACAGCTTTCCTTGTTTTCACCTTGATGCTCGGGTTCGTGTTTCGTCGCATCACACCTGAATCGCTCTGGTTCGGTGCGTTTCTGACGGGTATCTTCGTCGCGTGGCTCATCGCGCTGCTCTTCTGCTTCTGCCTGTTCCTCGCGTTTGCGTGGCGCGCGGGACGCGGTGACGTGTTTCGCGTGCCCGTGATCGGAGCAGCGGTAGAGCAGTGGGTGCTCGCCAGCGCAGACACAGATTGATTGATGTGCTCGAGAATGGAGGCCTGGCCGTGACCACTGCCGGATATCTGCGTCACCCCGCGATCTGGGGCAACGACATCGTGTTCGTGGCGGAAGACGATCTCTGGACGGTTTCCGCAGATGGAGGACGCGCCTGGAGAATCACCGCAGGGGTTGGCGAGGTCTCTACCCCATGCTTCTCGCCGGATGGCACGAAGCTGGCATTTGTCGGGAGAGAAGAAGGCCCGGCAGAGGTCTATTGCATGCCTGTTCACGGGGGAGAGGCAGAGCGGCTCACCTATCAGGGAACCCCTTGTCGGGTCTGCGGATGGACGCGTGACGGGGCGTCCATCGTCTATGCGTCGGCGGCTGAACGCGCGTTTCGACGAGATGAATGGCTCTACACCGTCGGTCCGGGAGATCTTCTCCCCCAACGGCTCCCCCTGGGCCCTGCAAGTGCGCTGTCGTTCGGTCCGCAGGGGATGTCGCTGATCGGGCGCAACACCGCGGAACCTGCCCGTTGGAAGCGATATCGCGGAGGCACCATCGGACAGATCTGGGTCGATGCACACGGAGACGGCGCCTACGTGCGTCTGCGATCGCTCGAGGGGAACCTGGCCAGCCCGTGCTGGGTCGATGACCGCATCTTCTTCATCGCTGATCACGAAGGCGTCGGTAACGTGTACTCGTGTCAGGCTGACGGCAGCGACGTGAGACGCCACACCGATCACGAAGAGTTCTACGCACGCGCGCTCTCCACCGATGGGAAGCGTCTCGTCTACCACGCGGGCGCAGACATCTACGTACTCGATCCCGCGCAAGATCAGGCTCGACGCGTCGATCTCGTCTTGTCGACCTCGCGTACGCAGCGCAACCGACGATTCGTCTCTCCTGGGCGTTATCTGCACAGCGTCGATCTCGAGCCGGATGGCAGCGGACTCGCACTGACCTCTCGTGGCAAGGCCTTCGTGCTCTCGAACTGGGAGGGCGCAGTGCGCCAGCTCGGAGATCCGGAGGGCGTTCGCTATCGCCTGCTGACCTGGCTTCGAGATGGTCAGCGGCTGGTGGCCGCCGCCTCAGACGAGAGCCCGCACGAGCGGTTGGTGCGTTTCGCCGCGCCCCAGGATGGCGCTCCGCTGGAATCGCAGCGCCTCGACGACCTCGATCTGGGTCGCATGCTCCTGATCGAGGCCTCTCCTGCGCATGATCGCGTGATCGTCACCAACCACCGGAATGAGCTGATGCTGGTTGATCTCGAGGCAGCGCCTCCCACGGCCCGGGTTCTTGACACGAGTGGCCACGGGCGCATCGCGGGCGTCGCCTGGTCGCCGGATGGCGCCTGGGTAGCCTACGGGTTTCCCGACAGCCTGCAGACCACGAAGATAAAGCTGTGTCGCGTGGAGACCGGAGAGACATACGACGCCACCTCGCCCGTGCTGCACGATTTCAATCCCGCGTTCGATCCGAAGGGGCGCTACCTGTACTTCATCGGTCAGCGCGACTTCGATCCGGTCCACGATCAGATGCAGTTCGATCTGGGATTTCCGCGTGGCGCGCGACCGTTTCTCGTGACCTTGCGCGAAGATGTTCCATCACCCTTCGTTCCGCTTCCCAGGCCGCTCAGCCCGGACAAGAAGAAGGACGAGGGTGCGAAGAAGAAGCCTTCTGATCTGCCTGAGCCGGCGGGCGATGTCATCGGTGCGGGCGATGCGCGTCTCGATGAAGATGTGCTCGCAGAGAGCGAAGACCGGATGCGCATCGACCTCGACGGACTGTCTCGCCGCGTGGTGGCGTTTCCTGTTGCTGAAGCGCGTTACAGCGCGATTGTCGGGCTCGACAAGAAAGCTGTCTTCTCCTGGTTTCCTGTCGAGGGTGCGCGCAGGCTGACCGACACCGAAGGGGGCGGACCCAGAGGCATCCTCGAGTGCTATGACTTCGAGAACCAGAAACAGGAGCGCCTGGTCGACGGCATCAGCAGCTTCGGTCTCTCGATGGATCGAAAGACCCTGGTCTATCGATCGGGTTCGCGCCTGCGTGTCTTGAAGGCGGGAGACAAGCCTCCAGAGAGCAAGAGCGGTGCCAAGGATGGCAGCAAGCCGAGTCGGCAGAGCGGCTGGATCGATCTCGACCGCGTCAAGGTGTCGACACGACCCAGCACGGAGTGGCGCCAGATGTTTCGTGAAGCGTGGCGCCTGCAGAGAGAGCACTTCTGGGTGGCCGACATGTGTGGCATCGATTGGGACGCGGTGTACGATCGGTATCGCCCGCTTGTCGATCGCGTGGCCACGCGGTCAGAGTTCTCCGATCTGCTGTGGGAGCTCCAAGGAGAGCTGGGAACCTCCCACGCCTACGAATACGGTGGGGAGTATCGACCCGCACCGGATTATCGCCAGGGCTTCTTAGGGGTGGACTGGGCGGTTGATGAGGAAGGTCGATGCGTCATCCACCGGATCATCGAAGGGGATCCGTGGGACGCACGTTCCACGTCATCGCTGGCGGCGCCCGCCGCCAACCTGAGGTCGGGTGACGTGGTGCTCGCCATCAACGGTCAGTCGGTGGGGCACCGAACCCCTCCGGGAGCACGGCTCGTGAACCTGGGAGGAAGCGAGGTGGAGCTCCTGGTGCAGCGGGGTCAGGAGGTGCGCACGGTCACCGTGAAGGCGCTCACGAACGAGCGCTCGGCCCGCTATCGCGATTGGGTCAACGAGAAGCGCCGGCGCGTTCACGAGCGAACGTCCGGGCGGGTGGGATACATCCACATCCCCGACATGAGCGCCGAGGGCTTCGCGGAGTTCCACCGCGCCTATCTGGTCGAGTACGATCGCGAAGGGCTCTTGATCGACGTGCGCTTCAATGGCGGGGGAAATGTCTCCGGCCTGTTGCTCGAGAAGCTCGCACGGCGTCGCCTGGGCTACGATTTCCCGCGCTGGGGCGCGCCCGTTCCCTATCCCCAGGAATCTCCCCGCGGCCCCATGGCGGCCCTGACCAACGAGCACGCGGGGTCTGATGGCGACATGTTCAGCCACGCGTTCAAGATGCTCAAGCTGGGGCCGCTGCTCGGCGTGCGCACGTGGGGTGGGGTCATCGGCATCTGGCCTCGCCACACCTTGGCCGACGGTACCGTGACGACACAGCCGGAGTTCTCGTTTTTCTTCGACGACGTGGGGTGGCAGATCGAGAACTACGGCACCGATCCGGACATCGAGATCGAGAACGCGCCTCAAGACTACGCCCGCTCGCACGACGCGCAGCTCGAGCGTGCCATCGATGAGGTGATTCGCCTGCTCGACGAGACGCCGCCGCACACCCCTTCGCCGAAGCTGCACCCACGGTTTGCCCAGCCGCGCCTCAAGCCGCGCTGAACGAGGTATGCAGGTCGTCTCGACCGGTTTCGTCGCGCGCGGCCACGGGTACCTCACTGTCACGGCCCTCTGCCTGGGGTCGAATCTCGACCCCACGAGAGGCCGCGACCCGTGCATCAACCGATTCGTCCCGATCAAGGCGTTCTCGGCGCCTATTACGACCTGTGGTTCGAGAAGGTGCGCGATCGCGCGCAGCGTGTGGGATATTCCCCTTCCGATCGCTACAACGACGCCGTCAAGAATCGCCTGCTTGCCGAGATCATCACGCCGCGGCTTCGCTCTGCTGACGCGCGATGGCTCGATTACGGGTGCGGACCCGCCCATCTCTTCAAGGATCTCGTGGAGACCCGCGGCGCCTGGCGGGTGGGGATGGACATCTCCTCGGCCATCATCGCCGAGAACCGGGGGCGCTTCGATGGCGAGAGCCGAACCGAGTTCCACACGCTTGACGATGGGTTCCTCGATCAAGCTGACGAGGGGACTTTCGATTGCATCACGTGCATCGAGGTGCTCGAGCACGTCTACGATCTCGACGCGACCGTGGGTCGCCTCTCGCGCCTGCTGCGCCCGGGAGGGCTGCTGGTCATCACCACGCCGAACGGTCGGCGTGTCGCGCCGATGCTACGCCGAATCCTCCCCAGAGCGATCGCGCTCTATCTCGAGGATCGCCTGGAGCATCGCGGCATCGACGAGCTCGAGGACGCCGACGTCGATCTTGCGGCGTTCCAGGTGAAGACCCACTTCCACGAGGTGAGCACCGACGAGCTGCACGATCTGCTGCGGCGCAAGGGGCTGCGTGTGGTCGAGACCAGTCTGCTGGCGCTGAAGATCATGCCCAATCGCACCTTCAACTGGCTGGCGCGACGCCTTTCCGGGTTTGTTTCAGCGATGGAGGTCCTCGATAGGGCAACCCGTCACTGGCCCGTGGGGGTCTTCAAGACCAGCCTTCTGGTCACCGCGCGGAGACCCGCCACGGAGAGTCAGGCGCGCACGCAGGAAGCCTGACGCCTCAGATCAGCTGCTGGTGGGAGGGGCTTGCTGCAAGGCCACCAGAGCGTCGCCCCATCCGGTCTCTCTGGCGAATCGCGTCTCTGCGTACCCCTCTGGCAACCCCTTGGAGCTGGCCTCGATGGTGAGACCATGCGCCCCCGGGTTCTGCGGAGCATGCTGCTCAGCGAGGATGGCACCCGTCACTGCAGTCTCTGCCTGCAGGGCCGCGCTGCGAACCGGTTCAGCGACGTGGTCGTCAGAAGACACGCGTCGAAGGAAGTCTGTGGCGTCGCGGAACGCGTCGAACGGGGTTGAGGCGTCGGCGTGGGCCGCCACTGCGGCCGAGGTCTCGGGGTGGGCTTTCAAAGCGGTTCCCAGCGCGCTGAACGCCTCCGCCACGGCGGGCATGGCGGCGGTATCGATGGCGGACATGGTGGGGAGCACGTCCTGCCGGGTCGAGGCTTCCTCGACACACGTGCGGGCAAGCACGGCGGGGCTGAGCTCGACCTTCGCAAGGTCGAAGGTGCGCATCGCCTTCAGGGCGTCTGGTCCGAACACGCGAACATACGGCCAGCCCGCGGAATCTTCGTAGTCTTCGCTGCCGACGACGTAACGGCACACGTCTTTCAGCTCGTGGGCCACTTCGGTGGACGCCATGAGGCAGGCGTCGAATCCGATGATGTCAACCGTCTTGCCAGTACGCTGCGCGGCCTGCTCGAAGGCCTCGCGCATCGCGGGCATGCTCATCCAGTCGTCATGGCTGTCGTCTTCGACGGCCCCCTGCCAGCCTGACCCGTGGTCGGAGACGATGACCATGGTGTGCTGGGCCGGGTAGTGCTCCATGCCCCAGGCCACGAAGTCGGCCAGGGTCTGGCTCTTCGACATGTCGACGGGGCCGGTGGTCTCGAGGGCGGGAGACTGGATGCGGGAGAGGTCGGTCTGGGCTGCCTTCTGAACGAGGTAGCGGCTGCACTGATCGCCTGTGTCGACCTGGGCGACGATGGCGGTGTGGTCGTCAGAGCCCACGGTCTCGAGCTCGGCGACGTTCTGGATGTTGTAGACCTTCTGGTCGTTGTCAGCCGCCGAGTACAGCAGCACCGTCCACGCGCGTGGCGGGACCGAGCCGCTTCCCACTGTCGACATCATCACCGTATGCCGCTCCTCACCCCTTCAGTGTATCTCAAGGCGCGGGCGCGAAGGTGGCCGGCTTGTTAACGAACCACCGCTGGCCGTGGGCTTCGGGTCACCAGTAGAACGGGTTCCAGGGGGCCGCGTACATGCCGCTCACATGACCGTAGGGAAAGAACGTCTCCTGCCAGCGATTTCCGAGCGACTGCTGGGTTGGCCCGGGGATGAACAGCGCAGTCGCT
>Ga0214923_10005529_pt1 | contig 14651 bp, 4 predicted proteins | sample LL1510_MetaG_FD_177993 | JGI IMG/M metagenome (GOLD analysis project Ga0214923, IMG submission 177993) | Freshwater microbial communities from Lake Lanier, Atlanta, Georgia, United States - LL-1510 | ecosystem: Environmental > Aquatic > Freshwater > Lake | place: USA: Georgia | collected 2015-10-15 | reverse complement strand
TATCATTATTTATTATTTTTTTGACTTATAAATTAATAAGAAATAATATAAGAAGAAATAATATAAGAAATAATATAAGAAATAATATATAAGATAAATAATATAAGATAAATAATATAAGATAAATAATATAAATAGAATTAATAAATAGATTAATAAATAGATTAATAAATAGATTAATAAATAAATTAATAAATAAATTAATAAATAGATTAATAAATAGATTAATAAATAAATTAATAAATAAATTAATAAATAAATTAATAAATAGATTAATAAATAAATTAATAAATAGAGTTAATAAATAAAATAATCAATAGAATTAATCAATAGAATTAATCAATAGAATAAATAGAGTTAATAAATAAAATAATAAATAGAATTAATCAATAGAATTAATCAATAGAATTAATCAATAGAATAAATAGAATTAATCAATAAAATAAATAGAATTAATCAATAGAATTAATCATATTTAAATCAAGTTTTAAATCCATCATTCCAGAACCAATATTAGATCTTTTTCCGCAAATAATTGAAGCTGAAACACCGCGAGTAGGTTCTGTTTCTCCTTTAAGAGCTGCATTAATAAAATTTTCCATAGTTTCTTCAAAAGATGCTCTTCCAAAAGGACCAGATTCATCTTTTTTCATGGTATATCTAGTAATAGAATCAATATTTCCATGATGTGTCATTCTATCAACTAATAATAAAATATGACATTGATTAACACCATCATCCATTATAGATAAAAATTCTTGTATTAAAAAAGCTCTAGCCATTTCTATACCAAATATTTCATAGATATCCCATACATTATTTGATATAGTTTTTGTTTCATCTACAAAAGATAAATTTAACAAATTTTTATAATTTAAAAAATTGTTTTGTAAACTGCGTGAATTTATACCGTTTGTTTCAGCTATCCATTCATTATTTTCTTGTAAAAAGAAAATTTCTTGAATACCAGGAATACCACAAATATATAATTTTTCTAAATTATTTAATACACATTCTTCTAAATAAACTTCTATATTTTTATCTTTTTCTATTAGTTTATTTTTGGTATCTATATCATATTTATTTTCTATAACAGCTAATTGTGTAGTATCAACAAAAATATCTATTTGAGATATATTTGGAGGTGAAAATACACATGCTAAATCATCATATTCATTATTTATGACATCTACTATTTGATTAAGTGAAATTTGGTATTCATATAGTTTATCGATATCTAATTTAAAACTAACACAGTTATGAAAATTATTAAAATGATTATTATATAATAATTTAAATGATTCATACCATGGTTCTTCAGTTTTATTACAATAAAAGAATGATTCTAAACTTAAATCTTTTAATGTAAGACCAACTATTTTATTACCTACAGTTTTTCTAACATTTTCTATAGATTTATTACCTTTTTTAAAATAAATTTTATGATTAATAATTTTAGGTTTTTTTGTTGCATTAATTAATTCTTGAAATCTTGGAACTCCGAGAGTCATTGTTTTTTCACTCATTCCTGCTTTATGGAATGTATTTAATGTATTATGAACAATTATACCACTAGCTAAAGCAAATGTTTCATTATCTGGTATGCTAAAATCATATACATATTTATATTTTAAACTATTTTCTTCTATAATTTCTAATTTAGTTATTCTATCCCAAACAATATCAGAATTATTAGAATTATTTTCAGATAATTTAATATTAAAATTTAATTTATTTATACATTTTTTATAAAAATTATTATTATTATTTATAATTTCATCAAAATAAAGATTATAATATTTTTGTCCTTTTATAACATATTTCCAATCATAATTATCAATTTTTTCTTCAAAATGACCAAAAATTCCAAAATAAGAAAATAAAATTGCTATTTGTTCTATTATTTGTTTATATTCATAATTTATATAAATTTCATAATTAAAAGAATTAATATTATAATTTATACTTGATATAAATCCTATAATTACATGTCTAATAAAATTTTTATCACATTCAAAGACAAAATTTGGTATAATTACATTTTCTAATTTATTACATATTTTTATCATAAATTCTTCTAATAAAAAATTAGTTAAACTAGATTTATAAGTAGTAGTAAATAAAAATTTATAATTATAATTATTAAATTGATTAAATTTATTATTTATTATAGTTTTTTGTTGATTTCCTATATATGAACCTAAATAATTTCCAAATATATTATCTAATAATATATCATTTTTCATAGTAAATAAATTTTTATGAATTATACCATTTAAAATTACATCATAATTTTTTATATAATCAGAAATACATATTTTTTTTAATTTATTATTAAATTCAGGTAAAGGTATATTTTTACATACAGGAATTTCATCTCCAATATTAAGTTCTGAACCTAAAATTGGAATTATATGGTCATAATTATTATTCTGATTATATATTTTATTTTTACATAAATGGGAATGAGATAAAGTTGTAATTACAGTCCTTCCAGAATCAGTAGTAATTTTTATTAAATTACCATTTGGAGGATGACAACTTATTTCTGATATTTGTTTCCATTCTAATTTTTCTTGTTGAGTTACACTTAAAATTTCGATATTTGAAACTTGTTTAATATAACTATATTCACTGGCATCTTTTAATTTAAATTGTCTACAATTATTTATTAAATATTTATTTAGTGGGGATTGATTAAATATTTCATTATCTATAAATTTTCCTATTTCTGTATAAATAATTTTATCATTTTTTTTAATAAAAATTTTTTCACTATATAAAATACTAGCTTGTGTTTGTTTTTCACCAATACTTTGGGCACAAATTACACCAACACTTTCTCCTGGTTGAACTAAAGAACTGAAATAATTATATTTAATTTTTTCTTTTAATTCGGGTATTAAAGAAGGATAAATTTGTATTTTATTTAATTGTTCTTTTAATAAAGATTTATTTTTATTTACTACACATAAAGATACTTCTTCAGGTATTTTTTTATTAGGAACAATAAAATCTAAAATATTATCTATTTCAATTTCAGTTAAATATCTTTTTGTATTATTTGTATTATTCATATTATTATTTGTATAATAAATAATAATAATAATTTCAAATTTATAAAATATTAAATGAAAATTATTATTTATTATTATTCATATTATACAAATAATAACAAATAATAACAAATAATAAATAATAACAAATAATAACAAATAATAACATTTTAATTATATGAATGATTTAATAATAAATAATAATTTCTCATTTAATATTTATATTAAATCATTCATATAATTAAAATGTTTTTCATATAAATTATACACACTAGAAGTATATTCATTTAATGAAAAAACATTATTTGATAAAGAAAATAATTGATTACTATTATCTAACCCAAAATTCCAAGTTGTATTAATTATATTATTGGTAGAATATGGAATTACATTATTTACACTACAATTATTACCAACAGAACTACTTACTCCTGTAACAAGTGCAATAATTGAATGAGATACATAATTTTGTATATTAGTTATTTGAACGCCATTTATATTTAAATTATCAACAACCGATAAATCAAAAATAGAAAATATATTAAAACTTCTTTCATCAGTTACTGTTTGTAATAATAAAGATGGATTAGAATTACGAGAATTTTGAGTATATCCAAGAAATCCTAAATGTAAAGCATTTTGATTATCTTGAATTAAATTAGCTAATTGGGGCCAATTAATTCCATATGAACCAATTTCTGGACTATTATAATTATTTAATTGTAAAGAAAATAGTCTATCTCTTAAATAATAAGTTGTACTATCATCAGTTTTTAACAAATAATAATACATATTATTATCATTAGTACTTGTTTTATCTGCTTGTTGAATATTAGTTAAAAAAGAATTAAATACATTTAATTGTTCTAAAGCAGGAGTAGTGTTAGCTATAACATTATCAATACCTGATAACCAATTCATACAATCATTATCATTAAATTCACCCAAATTCAAAAATATTATTTTATTTGCTATAATATTTGTAATATTAATATTACAACATCCAGGAAGATAAATTAAACTTGAAGGATTATTTATTTCATTATTACTAATTCCGGTTGGATATCCAATAGAATTTAAATTAATATTTATATTTTGATTTGCAAAATCTTGTTGACGTTTATTATATATTAATTGTGCTTGTGTTAAAACATTAATTAAAAATGTTGAATCTTCTTTAATATTAATATTTTCTAAAATTAAACAACAAAAATAAACAACACCAAAATTATCTAATAAATTATCAGTTAAATTATTATCTAATTGTTTAGCTGTATCATAAAAATATGTACCATTATAAGGTTCTGGTAATAAATTATTAGCGGCATTATATTGTCCTATAGTCATAGTACCTACAGTTTTAGAATTATAAAATGTTTTATCATAATATCTTTGAAGAAATGCTATAACATTTACTTGTAATAAAATACTTTTATTTGAATTATATGCTGTTACATTATCATAATTGAAAATAGCATCCCAAGGATAATATGAACCAAAACTAAAACCACCAATTGGTTGTGGTATATTTTGACCAAGTTCAATATTATTATTTTGAGATATTATATTATATTTATTATTTAATATAGCATTTTGACCTATAGCTATGTTTTCGATTGTAACATTATTAATTGTAACATTATTACTTAAATAATTAGTATAATTATTTACTACATAGAATTCAACATTCTCAGAACTAACATTATTTGATAATGGAAATGTTGTTAATTTTGTATTTAAATCTGTTCTTCCTATTTTAATTGCATACCATGTATTAGAACGAATATTTGTTAACCATGTATTTACTTTAAAATATTCATCAAAAAATTTATAAGTATCTTGTATAACAAGATAAAATAATTGATATATAAGTTGTTTTGCGTTGTTTTGAACTATTGTTTTATCTGTTGTTATACCAAAAATATCTGTTATTGTAGTAACATCAGTTTGTAAATTATTAAATTTATAATAAAACATCATTTGTAATAAATATAAATAATATAATCCTTGTGTTTGATTTATAGAACTAATATTATTTAATCCTGTTATTACAATATTTTCAATAGTTATATTATTTACATAATCTGCTGAAATACCAGTTGTCCAACCACATAATTTTAAATTTGATATTTTTATATTCATACTATTATTACAATATATTGCTGCATTTGTTGCATTTATAGTACCATTACCATATATTGAAACATTTGTAGCATTTGTTACTACTAATGGATTATTTATGTCATTTAATGTTCTCAAAAAATTATTTGGGTCTCTTAATATAAAACTTTCTTGTATTAAATTATTAAATTGGGGCATATTATTTTCTTCATAATTAGGAGGAAAGCAAATATTTCCAAATGCCGAATTCGATAATGTTATGGCATTCATTGACATAAATGCAAACATGGGAACCATGTCTAAAGCAATAGTTAACACATGACCATTTAAATCTATTTCGATATTATTTCCCCATATATAACACATTGAATTCCACCCTGTTTGTGGCATTTGTAAATATGTAGTTGGAACTGGATCTACTTGATTTGGGTCATCTAAATCCCTAGTTGGTAAAGAAAATAATGATAAATTAGGTAAATTAGGATAAAATTTCCAATATTGAGATGGGGTATTCCATCCTTTTCCAAAATTTATATCTTCGGTAAATACATATTTAGTATTATCTAAACCAGATATATATGGTCCATATCTAAAATCTTCATTTGATAAATAAATAACATTCATTTCTAAATTTGGAAGTATTTGAGTTACTCTTCCTTTTATATCTACTTCAATACCGCAATTCATATAACTTCCTGGTTGAACGCCAGTTGATTCTAAAGCTGGTGCCGAATCAACTGTCATATACTGTTGGGATGTTCCTAATATAGGTGTAGCACCTATTAAAGCTGATGGATAACCTGTATTATTAACTTGTAATAATTGATTACCATTAACTAATAAATTACCCATTGTATCACCTGTTAAATTAACTACTGAAGTACTTCCTTCGTGTTGTAATTCAATTAAGTTAGGAGCTATTAATACATTATTTAAAAGATTATCTTGATTAAAAATACCTGTGGCTCCTATATTTAATGTATTACCAAGATAATTTACTAATGATATTCCATCTGGTAATACATTATTCATATTTTCTACTTTATCTTTAATATATAATCCAGTATTTAATAAAGTACTAATATTATATCCTAGATTATCTGTTATTGATAAACCTAAAGTTTCTATAGATACATTATTACCATATTGATCTTGAACAAAAATTCCAGTTGATAACATATTTGAAGTATTTTCATTTGAATCTTCTACTAATATTCCTGTCGAACCAATTATTGTCATATTATTTAAACTATCTTGAAATAATAATCCTGTAGAACCACTTGTGTCTGTATTTGCTGGTGTAATTAATGATTTTTTACAATCAGAATTAACAATATTACTTTTATATGATGTCATTCTTTTTTCTTTATAAGAAATATTTTTAATTTTTTTATTATTTATAATACTATTATAAATAATACTATAATTTTAATTGGTAATTATAAAATAATACTATTATAAATAATAAAAAAATCTAAAAATATAATTTAATTAAATGTAAAAATATAAAAAAAATATAATTTAATTAAATGTAAAAATATAAAAAAAATATAATTTAATTAAATGTAAAAATATAAAAAAAATATAATTTAATTAAATGTAAAAATATAAAAAAAATATAATTTAATTAATTAATTTGTTTATTTGTTGTTGTAAATTATTTATTTGTTGTTGTAAATTATTTATTTGAAGTGGTAAATTTAACATTTCTATTACTGATGCTATTTGTAATATTTGAGTATTTGCATTTACAACATTCTGTAAATATGTTTCACATGTTAAATTTGTTTGTGAAAAAAGTTCTAATGCATTATTTATAGATAAAGTGTTATCTACAGCATTTGTTATTCTGCCTGTATCATCTACTGTAATTGTTGCATATTGATATTGACCAGCGCTAACTCCTGTTAATGATAAAGCCGGTGCCGAATCACTTGTCATAAATGTCATAGCTGTACCATAAATTGCCGTGGATCCAGTAATTGCAGTTGATGGTGGGGCACTATTAATCATATTAATTGAAGTGGAACCGCTACTATTACTACTTGTAGCTGTAATAATTCTTCCTGTTTCATCTATTTGAATTAATGGATTTAAATATATTCCTGGTATAACACCTGTTTTTTCTAATGCGGGGGCTGAATCACTTGTCATATATGTTGTTGCTGTACCTATTTTGGCTACAGAACCAATAGTAGCTGTTGGATTAGAACTACTAATTGTATTTTCAGTTGCATTTATTATTCTTCCTGTAGCATCTACTGTAATAGAAGCATAATTATATCTTCCCTCAGTAACTCCTGTTTTTTCTAATGCAGGGGCTGAATCACTTGTCATATATGTTGTTGCTGTACCTATTTTGGCTACAGGACCAATAGTAGCTGTTGGATTAGAACTACTAATTGTATTTCCACTTGCATTTATTATTCTTCCTGTTGCATCTACTGTTATTCTAGCATAATTATATGTTCCTGCAGTAACTCCGGTTTTTTCTAAAGCTGGGGCTGAATCACTTGTCATATATGTTGTTGCTGTACCTATTTTGGCTACAGGACCAATAGTAGCTGTTGGATTAGAACTACTAATTGTATTTCCACTTGCATTTATTATTCTTCCTGTTGCATCTACTGTTATTCTAGCATAATTATATGTTCCTGCAGTAACTCCGGTTTTTTCTAAAGCTGGAGCTGAATCACTAGTCATATATGTTGTTGCTGTACCTATTTTTACTGCTGCTCCAATAGTAGCTGTTGGAGTATATTTTGGAACAACACTACTAATTGTATTTCCACTTGCATTTATTATTCTACCAGTTGAATCTACAGTAATTGTAGCATAATTATATGTTCCAGCAGTAACTCCGGTTTTTTCCAATGCGGGTGCAGAATCACTAGTCATATATGTTGTTGCTGTACCTATCTTTACAGTTGCTCCAATAGTAGCTGTTGGAGTACGTCCAACCATAGCTGGTGCTGTTAAACTACTTGCGCCAGTGATTCTACCAGTTGAATCTACTGTAATTGAAGGATAATTATATATCCCAGCAGTAACTCCGGTTTTTTCTAGGGCTGGAGCAGAATCACTTGTCATATAAGTTGTTGCAGTACCTATTTTGGCTACAGAACCAATAGTAGCTGTTGGAGTATTACCTGGTTTAATTATATTTGGTATTGTTAAACTACTTGCACCAGTGATTCTGCCAGTTGAATCTACAATAATTCTAGCATAATTATATGTTCCTGGAATAACTCCGGTTTTTTCTAGGGCTGGAGCAGAATCACTTGTCATATAGGTTGTTGCAGTACCTATTTTGGCTACAGAACCAATAAAAGATGTTGGAGTATGACCTGGTTTAATTATATTTGGTACTGTTAAACTACTTGCGCCAGTGATTCTGCCGGTTTCATCTACAGTAATTGAAGGATAATTATATGTCCCAGCAGTAACTCCGGTTTTTTCTAGGGCTGGAGCAGAATCACTTGTCATATAAGTTGTTGCAGTACCTATTTTTACAGTTGCTCCAATAAAAGATGTTGGTTTATTATTAGTTAGTTTGGTTTGTACTCGAGTATTATTTATTAATAAATTACCATTTGTGTCGCTAGATAAAATAGTAGATAAATTACTTTTTATATTTTGCAGATTAATTTGATTAGGTAAAATAAGTGTTGTATTTATATGTTTATCTTGTATTGATATTCCAGTTGAACCTACAAATATAATATTTTGATTATTATCTTTACTATGTAATCCTTTTGAATTAATATTAGTTAAATCATTATATATATCTACCGAATATAACCCAGCTGAAGTTAAACTAGTTGTATTTTTATTTAAAGAATAGGTATATAAACCTGTAGGTGTTAAATTAATTTTATCTCCATTATTATTTTGAATGAATAATCCTGTAAATCCTAAATTATTTGAATTTGATATCATCTTTTAATTTAAAAAATATTATTTTAAATAATTTTTTTAAATTATAAACAACATTTTTTTTTAATTTAAAATAATATTTTTTAAATAAAATGAGCGGTGATAATACTAATAACCAATTAACAACCCTTTTAACTACAAATGCAAATCTTTTAAATAATATTTTAAATAATATTGAACCTTCAATTCAAAGTAGTCTTGCAACAAATAATAGTTTAATTACTAATATTGTAGATAATTTATTACCCTTAACAAATACATGTATTACACTTGGTCAAACAACTGAAGTTGCAGCAATGGCTGCAACTGCATCCCAACAAAATTCTCAACAAGCAAGTTTAGCTGTTCAAGCAATAGAAGCATTAAATTTACCAGTCCAAGTAACAACTTTATCATCTAGTGTATCAAATTTACAATCTGAAGTAGATACAATTTCATCAAAAATAAATAATCAATCAAGTATAAATAATACTGTAGAAAATTTAATATCGCAAGTTGATGACTTATCAACCCAAGTAACAAATGTAGATTCTATTGTAAATCCTACAACTCAATCATTAGATTTTAATAATATAGAAAATTTAAAATTAGTTAAAAAACATACTTTTGTTGATCAAAATTATAATGAAATAAGCACTTCTGCATTTTTTAGTCCTAATTTACCATTTATATCATCAAATATGGATGATCCCAATCGTACTAAAGATTTAGCTTATTTTGTTTTTGCAAATTCTATTTGGGCTTTTGATTTAAATAATAATATTTTTGTATGGAATACCACTTGGGCAAAAATTATTGCTCAAGATGCATTATTAAATAATAATACTGGTGGTCCATTAACAAAAGTTTATGCTGCCCAAAAACAATTTGTTCAAAATAATAATTTACCCTCATATTTAATGTGGCAACCACCATCTTTATTAAGATACTCACCTATATTTTCAACAACTCAACAAGGAGGAAGAATATTTTTAACTACTTCTGAAATTATAACTTTTTATGGTGGTCAATTTTTAATTGAATTAGATTCAAATACAGGTGACCTTGTTACTACAGTACAAATTCCTTTAAAAGATATTGGTTATACTGGAAGAATAGTTCCAACTTTAGGTATAAATCCTGTTACCAGTTTCATTAATTCAGTTAATGAAGTAATTAAAGATGATCAAACTAATGAACTTCAACTTATATTAAATGGTTCAACAATAATTCAATATGCTATTGGCGAACTTGGTTTAACTATACCTTTATTGGCCCAACATGAAATTCATAACAATGCTACATCTGAATTTTTAGCTTGTCTTACAAGATATTCCGATGGAAGTTACCCAAGCTTCCCCACAAGTAATTTCTCTCAAGCTGTTGATGGGTTTTGGGAAGATATATATATTAATATAATATATTAATAGAATAATATTTTTAAATTATAAACAACATTTTTTTTTAATTTAAAAAAATATTGGCTTTAAATAAAATGAGCGGTGATAATACTAATAACCAATTAACAACCCTTTTAACTACAAATGCAAATCTTTTAAATAATATTTTAAATAATATTGAACCTTCAATTCAAAGTAGTCTTGCAACAAATAATAGTTTAATTACTAATATTGTAGATAATTTATTACCCTTAACAAATACATGTATTACACTTGGTCAAACAACTGAAGTTGCAGCAATGGCTGCAACTGCATCCCAACAAAATTCTCAACAAGCAAGTTTAGCTGTTCAAGCAATAGAAGCATTAAATTTACCAGTCCAAGTAACAACTTTATCATCTAGTGTATCAAATTTACAATCTGAAGTAGATACAATTTCATCAAAAATAAATAATCAATCAAGTATAAATAATACTGTAGAAAATTTAATATCGCAAGTTGATGACTTATCAACCCAAGTAACAAATGTAGATTCTATTGTAAATCCTACAACTCAATCATTAGATTTTAATAATATAGAAAATTTAAAATTAGTTAAAAAACATACTTTTGTTGATCAAAATTATAATGAAATAAGCACTTCTGCATTTTTTAGTCCTAATTTACCATTTATATCATCAAATATGGATGATCCCAATCGTACTAAAGATTTAGCTTATTTTGTTTTTGCAAATTCTATTTGGGCTTTTGATTTAAATAATAATATTTTTGTATGGAATACCACTTGGGCAAAAATTATTGCTCAAGATGCATTATTAAATAATAATACTGGTGGTCCATTAACAAAAGTTTATGCTGCCCAAAAACAATTTGTTCAAAATAATAATTTACAATCATATTTAATGTGGCAACCACCATCTTTATTAAGATACTCACCTATATTTTCAACAACTCAACAAGGAGGAAGAATATTTTTAACTACTTCTGAATTTATAACTTTTTATGGTGGTCAATTTTTAATTGAATTAGATTCAAATACAGGTGATCTTGTTACTACAGTACAAATTCCTTTAAAAGATATTGGTTATACTGGAAGAATAGTTCCAACTTTAGGTATAGGTATAAATCCTGTTACCAGTTTCATTAATTCAGTTACTGAAGTAATTAAAAATGATCAAACTAATGAACTTCAACTTATATTAAATGGTTCAACAGTAATTCAATATGCTATTGGCGAACTTGGTTTAACTATACCTTTATTGGCCCAACATGAAATTCATAACAATGCTACATCTGGATTTTTAGCTTGTCTTACAAGATATTCCGATGGAAGTTACCCAAGCTTCCCCACAAGTAATTTCTCTCAAGCTGTTGATGGATTTTGGGAAACTCAAACTGGTACTACACCATTAAAAGGATTTGGTACTCTTATAACTACAACTGGTAATATCAATAATGATATTGACACTGATGGAACACCAAAAAATTTAACCTATAAAAATAGAACTGCATGGGATTCTGGAATTTATAACGTTGGAGATGCGGGAATTTTTGGACCAGTAAAAACTCAATTATATACTCCAGATACAGCAGATAAATTAACAACTGCCCATTTTACACGTAAATTAGATGCTAATGGTAATTTAACAACTAATTTAAATCCAATTGAAATGTTTGTACCTGTTGACTATGGATACCAATTAGTAAATTTAAGTAATGTTGATTCAGCAACTGATGCTTATCATGGTGATTACCAATATTTAGTTGCATGGAATGCTTTTAATCTTGTTGATCAATTTAACAAATCTTACTCTGTTCCAGTAAGTTGTTATTTACCATCATTACACATGATTACTGTTTGGAATCATTATCTCAATAAATGGTATACTCTTTCACCAGATTATAATACAACTACTTTTACACAAAAACCAGGTATTTTTTGGATTGAAAAAGAAGGTTGGGGTCCCACTATGATTGGTAAAGCACCAAGTTGGTTGTCCGTAAATAACAATGGTAATTATGGATATTCCATGTTTTTAGGTAATACCATTATCATGAAAGATCAATCTCCTGATGGTGCTCATGTTTTAACTAACACATATACAATATACACAATTGATTTAGCCACCCATTTAGCTACAAAAGTTGGTAGTGGATTAACTTTTAAATCTATATCTAGAATTTTTGTTGATTGCAAATTTATGCAATCAAATGGTAACGATCCAGTTGTAGCTTTAGGTCGTGATATTCCATTAACATTAACTGCTGGTACAAATACATTACCATCTACAACTCCTGGTTTTACCGGTTCTCCTTCTAATGCAAATGACGTAAATGGTTCCATATCTTCTCAATTATTAATTGGTCAATTTGTAAGAAAATGGTTAAGTCCCAGTTTAGGTTTATCTGGAACTTATGCTTTAGATTCCATGGAAGCTGACAGATTAAATTGCTTCGGTGGAAGTTGCTGGATTCCTCAAATTACAGTCACTGATGATAATAAAGTTATTGCTCCCGTTGGTAATGGATATTCTTTACCATATCATATATATTTAAATATTAATAATGTACAAAGTCGTCAAAGCCCAACTAATTGGTTTACATATGCTGACTATGTATCAGGTACAGTTGGTTTTGGTTCAAAATGGGGTTCCCTAGATTTAACACCACGAAATTATCCTACATCATCATTATATGATCCAACTTTTGTATTAAATGAAAACAGAGAATTATATTCAAATATTAAAAGAACTGATTATTATATATCAACTTCAAATACTACTGCTTTACAAAATCAATTAAAATATATCGAAGCTAATCAAAAATATATTTGTGAAAATATGCACAAATTATTATCTCCTTTTTCTTTAAGAGGTATGTTTTCTACCCACATGGTAGTTGATTTAAAAACAGGTAATTTAGTTGGTAGATGTGCTACACCATATTGTAGTGATGCTGGATTTAATTCAGAGACTATCTATTTAGCTAAATATGGTAACTTCTCATTATATTCCGATCCACCACCTTGGAAATTTAATTATAAATTTGTTAATGATTTAGTTGCAAGATGTGAATTAAATTCATATCCAACAGGGTATGATAATGATGCCTCTGGACCATTATTTAAATATAATTCTAATACATATTATGGCTTTTTCAAAGCTGGATGTGTTGCAAGATATGATCTCAGCCATGCTTTAACATTAAACACAGACAGTGATTACCAAAATGTAAATTTTAATGTATATCAAACATACTTTTTATTAGGCACCTCATTCTCAGGTGCCAATAACATTGGTGATAATAATTATTCTTATGGTTTTAGCAATAAAAACCCATTTACTGGTGCTGGTAAAAATGCCATTTTAGCTTATTGTAAAAACTTTTCAGAAATAGCTCCAAATTTCTATTATATGGATGTCAATAATAATATGGTTTCTTACCCAAGAGGAACTAGTTTAATGGAAATTATTGATGTTGATTCAATTGAAAGTTACATTGCTGCTAATAATACAGCACCTTTAAGAAATCAATTTTTTACTTATTATCCCATTACACAAAAAATAGCTCACTTATCATTTGGTGGTGCTTATAGCTTCATTGATTCAAATGGTGATAGTATTGGTGTTGTCTTCCAAGAAGATGGAAAAGGTATGTTATATAATTTTAACACCCAAGAAATTAAACGTGTTGATTTTAATACACCAAGTGGAAGATCTAACTTTTCTGCATTTAAATCTTCATTATTTATTATTGAAGAAAATGCTCTTTGGGGAATAACATTCAATAATGCCGGGTTACTCTATCAAAATCTTCCTTATGCAGTTAATCAATATCAAATTGTACCTGAAAAATCCTTAGTTTCAACTGAAAAAATTGTTAATCAAATAACTTCTGTTACTGCTTCTAATAACTTACACGTAGTTTAATTATAAACATAATTACATAGTTTAATAATATAAAAAATATTTATATAAATATAAATAATTAATAAAAAATAATTAATAAAAAAATAATTAATAAAAAATAATAAATAAAAAATATAAAAAATATAAAAAATATAATAAATATAAATAATTAATAAAAAATAAAAAATAAAAAATAAAAAATAAAAAATAAAAAATAAAAAATAAAAAATAAAAAATAAAAAATAAAAAAT
>Ga0214923_10005527_pt1 | contig 14660 bp, 16 predicted proteins | sample LL1510_MetaG_FD_177993 | JGI IMG/M metagenome (GOLD analysis project Ga0214923, IMG submission 177993) | Freshwater microbial communities from Lake Lanier, Atlanta, Georgia, United States - LL-1510 | ecosystem: Environmental > Aquatic > Freshwater > Lake | place: USA: Georgia | collected... | reverse complement strand
GCGTATCCAAAGTAGGCAGTAAAGCCGCAGTTGATGACCTGAGTCGTGCCTGTGCCGGTGTAGCTGCCTACTTTGGATACGCCAGCGACTGTGGCGAACAGATATACAACGCCTGTTTGACCAGTATTACCAGTTGTATAGTACAAATTCCCCGTCATTGTTGACGTAGGCGACCAAAAACCAGAACCGCCATTTGCTTGCGCTGCTGTTGTATTTAGCACCAAATAATTATTTGCGCCTAATAAAGCTGGCGCACCAACCCCCCATCCTGATGCTGTACCAGACCTATCTTTTTGTATCATTAACTCAGGCGTAACACCTAAATTATGAGCAGTTGATGGAGCAAACCCACCCGAACCGTTTGTTATGCACACCACATCAAAGAAGCCGGGAGCGCGACTAAACGCATTTACAACGTATGTCCAAGTGTTTGTGTTATATGACGAATCACTAGTACCGTAAGTAAATCCTGTATTGTTGTATGTGTTTATGTAATAACCAGCTACAGAACCTTCTGCATTAGTCGTGTTTTGCGATAAAGCTATATTTGTTCCAATTAAAAGGGTAGCGTCTTTCCAATCGGTTCCATTGCTTCTGCTTTTCCACCACACCATATCTGAAACAAACCCAGTGGTAATAGCCCTGTTGTTAGCTCCGTTACCAGTATAAGCAACCGGACTAAACACACTCGTCCCACTCGTCGGCGTTTTCATAGGGCCACGACGGATGGCGATGTAGATACAAGTTTGCCCATTACCCAATTGGCTGCTAGAGAACGTTGACGTAACAGTAAAGCCTGTTGATGTAGGGTTTACTCCACTATAAGTTGTGGTGTCTTCTGCTCCACTTGTATTTGCCAAAAGTGTCGCAAGTGATCCCGCTGTGGTCGATACAGGCATTCCTCTCATGTTGTCGAACAAATACCAACCACCAGCACTTGATGACAACTTAATCAATAAAAACTGTACTTCATACCCCAAATTAATGTTGACGTTAGCAGAAGTGCTTGATGTAAACGACCCACAACTAATCACATTGTCCGTACCAGACAGACCAAAGCCGCCTGCGTCGTGAGCGAATAGGTAGGCGACGAATGTGTTGCCGTTGTTATTTACGCCGTTGCCGGTGCTAGAAACAGTAAATGTTGTGCTGGTTACGCTGGGAAACCAATCAGTAGCGGCGTTAGAAAATGCGCTTGTAGTATTTAAATTTCCCACACCCGCAGCGGTTCCAGAACTATTGCCAAGGCGGTGCCATACCTTCCAATCATATCCAGCTGCGCCATAATTTTTTACAATAATGCAGCCGGGCACGCTTCCTAAATTGTGGTTTATTACTTGACCAGTCGTGCCATTCCCCGTATACGTCACTACATCAAAGAACTTTGCTTGCTCGCGGAATGTCCATGAGACGTAGGTTGCTGCGTTAGTGTTGTAGTCAGCATCAGCGCCAATTGTGAAACCAGTAGTTCCAAAAGCAGTCAGTCCTGTAGATTCGGTTGCCTCCGCTGCTGTGCTATTTGATTCAAGCGATTTGGTTGCGCCACGAACAGTATCGGTAAGACGATGCCCTGTTGCACCAGAACGACCTTTAATCCAAACCAACCCTCCTTTAGTAGAAAGGTCAATACTATTAGTAATGGTTTGAGAAGAACCTGTACCCGTGTACAAGTACGTCGAGAATACGTCCTCGATGTAATTGGCGGCTGTAGTCTGTACGCCAAAAAACGACAGAATTGCTTGTAGGATGCCGGTCATGTGAGATTCGTTCCAGAAAGCACCCAAGTAGTGCTGGCAATCTTGACTGCGGTTGCCACACCCCACTGAGTTAGTGTTCTGCTGCCAGTTGCGCCATTCGATGACAAATACAGCGTGTCTGTTGTCAAAGAAATAGTGACGTTGTTGGCAGAACCATTAATGATCGTAACCGCTGAACCCACCGTAAATGCAACGTTAGAGTTGGCAGGAAAGGTGTAAGTCGCTGCTGCCTGACCTGTTGGGTGATAAATATGTTTACCCGCATCACCTAACACAACATTGTAGTTACCATTCTGGCTATTCTGTGGCAAGCCCATATAACCAACCACATTAACGCTGTCCGATACTGCGTTGCCAACACTGGTGTTAGACACGCTAGAGTTAGCAATGTTGCCCGTCATTGAGCCACTGCTAATCGTAACGTTTGTCAGCGTTAAGTTACCGACCGACGTTGCAGTGCCACCTAACGCAATGGTGGTATTACCAATGGTGACGTTGCCGCTTGCTGCGCCTGGTGCTTGGCTAGCCCAAGTGGTTCCGGTAGACACCAGCACGTTACCAGCAGTGCCTGGGGCTACAACCTTGACTGCATTTGCGCCATTACCAATCAACACATTCTCTGCGGTCAAACTGGTTAAACCTGTACCGCCTTGTGCCACAGTAATCGGCGTTGATACGCTGGTAATCGTCACATTCGCAAAACTCATGTTGTTGAGCGTTGTAACGGTATTGCCAAGTTGGATAGCAGTATTGCCTAACGTGATCGGGGTAGCAAAATTGGCATCCAACTGCGACAACGGTATAGACGTTGTTGCATTGGCAAATGTATTTGGAACTGGCATTTAGAACCTCACTCTCAATTCATGTTCGTACTCAAAACCGTTAATCACCATCGCTGATGAATTGGAAGTAACGGTCATACCAAGATACTTACCCCATTGCTGCGCGTCTGTTTTGTACAGCACAAATCCTTGACCACCAATCCACAAAATAATTGTGGAAGAATTATTAAGCCAAGAAATTGGATTTCCAAAATTATTAATCCAATTGACGTAATTGCCAAGTTCATAAACAGGGCTAACGCTAGTTTCACTATCTACCGTTGTTAGCAAAATGCCACCACCAGTAATAGTTGCTTCAATACCAATCTTTAGCGCCTGTTTTGTCCTAATCGGATCAGTCATCGGCATTAATGCCGTTTCGATAAGACTTGGCACAGTACTTACAGAATCAGAATACAAAAATAACAAGTCTGTACCTGTCGTGCCATACATATTGATTTTGCCGCCGGTTGGAATCGACGTAATCAACTTGGTTGCTGTGTTCTGATTAGTAAAAAACCATTTCTTATCAAAAAACACTGCTTGGACGTACCGATAAGTGCCGTTGTCGTTGTACCGGATGTTAAACGCCGCGCACAGAATATTATTCAACAGCACCTGACCTGCCGTGATCGTGGCAGTGGTAAAGTCAATATTTGGAAACACACCGTCTAGCGGGTCTGAAATCTTGGATGTGGTCGAGCCAACCAGCGCGTACACCCCGTACTCATTCATAAATAATACTGAACGGAAATACGGAAACAGACCGTAAGGCAAGCGCGTACCTACTGACGCACTAACGTTTGTGTTGGTGAAAATGGTTGTGCCAACATTTGTCACCCTGACATCAGAGAAAACGTTAATGCTGTCCTCGCCAAAGATGTACAAAAAGTTATTGGCTGACAACAGTTGCACGATATTACTGTGCAGCGTCGAGTCGGTCAGAGTAATTGCGCCAGCAGAAACACTTGTAAAGTCGCTGTAGCTACCAGCAGCAGAATAACTAACCGTTCTTCCCTGACTAACCCAGGTTCTGCCCGAAAAGGTTTGGATACCTGAGATGGGGTCGGTGAGGATGACTGCTTTGGCTGTCGCATTGCTGCCTCCCCCGCCGGTAATGGTTACGGTGATATTTGAGTTGTTGGTGTAGTTCGTGCCAGGATTGGTCATCACCACACGGGTAATCTGACCGCCTGCTAAGATAGCTGTACCCGCTGCCGCTGTGCCACCACCACCCGAAATAGTCACGATGGTGTTAGCTGCGTTGGTGTAGCCTGAACCACCGTTTGTCACCAGCACTGACACCGTGCCTTTTTTAAACGTAGACAAACTAGCAATTGCCGTAGCGTTCGTGCCACCACCACCAGAAATTGTGACCGTAGGCGGCGAGGTGTAACCCGATCCGGCTTCTGTTAGGGTAATCGCTGTGACCACATTCGCCAACACGGAAGCCTGGGCAGTCGCTTGCACCCCGCCTGTCTGATTAGGGGCGCTAATGACCACCGCAGGCACGTTGGCGTAATTGCTACCGCCATTGGTAATAACTACCGATCCAACCGATCCAATAGATACAAGATTAGTGCCATCCCAAGTGTAGACACCGTTGTTTGGATCGCCGATAAGTATGCGTTCGCTTTTCCACTGTGTGACGTTAATTCCGCTGCTGGAAAACGTGCCAGCAGTTGCGACATTGCCTTTACTGTAATCCAATACGTTGACATACTCAGCCCTCCCGTCCGCACAAAACCCTAACGCATAATCAGCGTTATTGATGTTGCAAGATGTTAAGGTGGTAACTGTGTTCGCAAACGTGACGTTCGCAGTGGTGTACGTTGGAACAATCTTGAGGTTGGCGTAACCGATAGGCATGGCATTTTCTAGCCACGCAAACTCATCCTTATCAATAGCCGTGCGGTTAGCTTTGGTATTGATACCTTTGAAGTTCTTGACTACTTCGTAGCTTTTCTTTTGCTCTGTCGCAGCCATAGTTAGAACGGAGTGCTATAGGGGTCAGGCATTCGCCTTGTGAACGTGGTGTTGAGTACAGAGCGAACCTTGCTGACATATTGCTGATAGAAAATTTCAGATTCGCCATAAGACTGTTCTTTAAACTTCGCCGTATACGATGCGTAGTACGCAACAGGTGTTGTATACGGATCAATAATGGTATCGACCTCTGCGCCATTCACTAAGGGCAAAGGCAAGATGGTTGTGTCCACCTCAATGGTGTAGACCTGATCAGGTACTGGCGAAATGTAAATCTGGTTTTGACCAAACACCGAAAACGCCACTGGACGCCCGATGTAATTCTGCCAATACCGTAACTGTGCGTTGAACTGTGTCCAGGACATATAGGACAGCGGATAGCGGCTGTTCCCCCAAAACACATTAATGTTCAGAATGTCTAACGTCTGAGCAGCTTCCGGCAAACTGCCATAAGGAATGATCTCGCAATTGCCTGCATACTGAAGCTGTGCCGTGCCGTTGGCAAAAGGCGCAGATGGCGGGAAGTTACTGTAAGAATCTGGATACGGCGGCGGTTGATCACCCGTAATGCCAGCCGTAGTAACGACATAGGTAAAGATGTTTGAGAAAACCAAGTCATTCAAAGCGACTGCCGTATTAGCAGCCCAAGGCACAGGATTACCGGAATAACCAACTGGTGCTATTGGTGTTTGAGCAACTTGTAGTTTTCTTAAACAGCCGGTATCTCTGGCAACACGCTCCCGCGCTCCGTTGATGTAATCAGTCAGTTCGGAGTCGGAATAGAAATTCCCGTTTGCGTCGTGCAACAGCCTACGGACTTCCGTGATATAGCTGTTAAGAGTTGCCATTTAAGACCCATATCTAAGCGGCTTTAACGACTGTTCTCCCCCGATGTGCTTTAGGCACAAGGGGGGTTACTGAGTCATCGCCAGGGGATAAAAAGCGATTCTGTTCCGGCTTGTCTTGGGTTATTTCAAACTTTGCCAACTTGACCAAACCTTCTTCGATCTCATTGGTTGATTTGCATAACCCAAGCATCACCATCGCAGGAAGTTTATTTTCCTGCTCATAACCAAATACATGACGCGCCATCTCAACGCTAATCTCGACTGGTTCGTTTACAGGAAACTTATAGTCTTTGAAAGCGTAGTTTTGGATCAGAGCTTTTTCGCTCCGATTGGTCACATATACAGTTGTCATATTAGAAGCTAATTACATCGCCCCACACCACAATGTCCACCGTATTAGTATTGCCAGAAGCGGTGTTCACGTTGACGAAAAAGGCTTGAGTTTGGTTTCCTGTAATAGCAGTCGTTTGGTAAGTAGAAGTTACTGCAATGTCTTGAAATCTACCAACACCGGCAACGCTAGAGATAACCGTGTTAGCAGTTATCAAGTTGCCACCATCATTGGTAAAACCAATTGACACGTTCGCAGAGGCAACTGATCCGGTAGGATTTTGTACGGTAATACGACGTACGATCACCTCACCAGAAGTTGCCGCTGTGCTACCTGCTGTCAGACCGCCACTCAGAATAGGGATAGCGATAACTGCGTTACCGGCAGTGCCAAGACTTACTGTTCTTGCAATACCTAAACGAAAGTTACTAACGCTATCACCTGCCGCCGATGCCAGACTATCTGAGTTAGCCATGCTGCCCCCTTACGATGCGTAAGTGCTGCTGACGTTGCCACCACCATTGACGGTGAACAGCGTGATCGTAGGAGCGCCAGCTAGTACGTTTGCACGGACATTAGTACCGTCAGCAATGAACAGACCACCCGTGTTGTTAGCAACCACAACGCTCCAAGAAGCATTGCTAATGTTGCCAGACTGGTTGGTGTTCAGTTCGATAGTGACGTTCGCAGTCGGTGCAATGTAGTAAGTACCCGCCGGAAGAACTACTGTCGCGTTACCAGCAGCCTGCGCCTGAAAGTAAGCAGACGCAGCATTAGTTGCTGAACCTGCTACTAGAATTTTATTTAAACCAAGTGCCATGACTATTTCTCCTTTACAGTGTTAGAGAGTTATAGCCCGTGACCTTGGTCATCGACTTAGGCTTCGTGTTGACCAATTCAGCAATCGTCAGCACTGCGCCAACGTAGCCAATCTGCCAGTTCGGAAGGGTCGATTCAAAGCCCGTGAACACGAACGAACCTTGCTCATGGATATAGAGCGACAGGTAGTTGCTGTTCAGGAAGTACACAGTACCTTCTGGGCAATAAGGATCAGGATAAATTGGCACACCAGCGACCATCAAAGCACGGAAAGCTGCTTGTGGGCCGTTGGCATCACCATCAAAACCGTTACCTGGGGTGATCATGTACTGCTCTTGACCAACAAAGTCTTGAGCCAACAGAGTCCAAGTACCAAAGCCGCAAACACCAAACGACGGTACTTCAGCGCCGTTCTTCACGGTTCCGCTAATGTACTGGAGGATGTTCTGACGGGTTGGGTTGACCGAACCAGCGGCATACTCTTTCGACTGCCACCAGCTATAGGTCGAACGGTTGATGTTACCGTAAGTACCCGATGACGAAACAGCAGCCGGTAGGCCGGTGAACTGTTGCGTGTTGGTTGTGTTGGTATACAAGGCGGTAGCCATCGCATCCATCATGACGTTGGTCGCGTCGTTCATACGCGCTTCGATCAGAGGAATGATAGCTGCGTCTTGCTGGACTGCGCCTTCCATACCGAGGAACGGTACTGGGGCAATCATCAGCTTCAGGTTGAATTCAGCGTTGTAAGCACCCTGCTGAACAGACGGTTGAGCGAACGAGCCGCTGTAGTCTGACCACTGAGCATTTACAAACTGAGAACCCTGGACGGGAACGGTTACAGAAGAAACACCACCGGAAGCCTGTTGCGAGTTAGCAATCAAAGCCGCCATCAGCGGTGTTGAGTTATAGAGTTGTACGACCAGCTTCGGGATAAACGCTCTACGGGTAACGTAAGTTAGTTCCGTAAATTGCGTACTACCCGTTGCCGGAAGAATACCGCCACCAATAGGCATAGTTTATCTCCGAGTCAAAAATCCCCTTGTTTACAGGCCAATGGGTCGCGGGTTTTTCCGCAACTCATTGAGTGCTTTTGCTGCTTCATCCCGTGCGCCAGCAACAGGGTTCTTCCAGTATTTTGACAGGTCGAACTTGTTGATTGCTGACGGGTTGTAGCCAGTTGGCGTCGGTGCGGCAGATTGCTGCATCCAGCGCCAGTATTCGGCTGCTGCTTCGTGGTTAGTAATGCCTTTCTCTAGCATGACCTTCTCCACTTCCTCAATGTCTTCATCGTTGTCAATCAGACCCTTCGACTTTAGCTTGTTGCGACGGGAGTTCAACTCATCCATCGCATCGCGCTCACGCAGCTTTGCTTCCAATTGATTAACACGGTCATACGCTTTATCTACCGCATGGCGCGTGTAGTCCTCAATCTCCAGTTCTGGAATCGGCATCTCCGGCTTAACCTTCTTCACTTGACGCAGAAAGTCTTTGCGGGTTTCAGGATTCTCAGAAAGCTGTTTTGCTAGCAAAGCCAGTTCGTCACGGGCTTCTGGTGTCAGGTCTTCTAATGACATGATTTATCCCCTTAATAAATTAGATAACGCGCTTACCGTCACCAGGCTTCTGAACTTGCATTTTGTTCTTGCTGCCTGCTGCACCAGCATTTTTCAGACCGCCAAACTCCGAGTAACGTGGAGTATTAACGATTTGACCATTCTGCTGATTGTTGTCGGTAGGCTTACGGGGTGCGGAAGCACCGCGAGGCTTGAAAAGATCCAAAGTATTCTCCTTTGCCTTAATTAAGGCGTTGCCACAGCTTGTTACGAACAATGTCAGCGACGGTTTTGCCGTCAACACCGTAAATTTTCCCAAGCTGTCTAAAAGAAAACTTGCCGGTTTCATACTCTTTCCGGATCATTAAAATCTGATCCGAAGTAAGTTTGTTTCTACCATGACGCTCACCAAAGGCATGATTGCCTCGATTTCTACTTTCCCTATCTTTCGCATTTTGCTTGTAATCACCAGCATACAAATGATTAGGATTTACGCAAAACGGATTATCGCAAGTATGCAAAACAAACTTGCCAGTTGGGATTTCTCCTTTTGCCGTTTCGTAAGCAAAACGATGGGCAAAAATCCAATCGTTATTGCCTATAGCAAACTTGCCATATCCAAATTTGTTGGTTGCCGCCGTCCAAATATGACAATCCATGAACGGTATACGCTCAATTTTTGCGTCAAATCGTTCTTGAATAGTTGCCATAATTTACATAGGTTGAGGGGTAGCGCCTGGCATCTGCATACCAGGTATTGCTGGCGCTGCTGCCAATGCCTTACCTTCCGGCGTTGCGCCACCCGCTTGCGGAAGTGTTTGTAGCATCTGAAGAATCTCAGACTGCTTCAATTCGTCAACGGATTCTTTCTTGCCGCCGATCACGCCGGTCAAAGTACGCAGCGCAGACAAGACTTTGACGCCTTCAGGCGAATTACTGCCTAACGCAGGCAGTGCTTGTTGTATTAAGTCCATCGCCAACCCTAAATTGACCATCGCGCCTTCACGATTACCCATTTTGGGTTCCGGTGTGGACATCGGGGCAGACATTGGGGGCGTTTGGTCAGTTGCAGAGGCTTCAGACGCCAAAGGTGAAGGCTGTTCAGCCCCGCGCTGGCTACGCATCATCTGCATCAGTTGATCCGGTGGTACGCTCATAAATACCCCAATAAATTTTGGCGATAGAAGTAATCGCTTTGATAGCTTTTGTCAAGTAGGGGCGTATATTTCACTTCCCCGCCCCCGCAGGGAAAATCCCGAAGGATTACTTGCGGCCTTTACGACCTTTGCGACCTTTGCGTGCCATGACAGCCTCCACAAAATGCGGCCAACTTAACAGGGGAAGTCAGCCATACCCCATTCCTTGCTAGGAATTACCGACGGGTCTTGCGACCGCGCTTCATTTTCTTGTACATCGTCATCTCCTGACAGGTTTATCCCCTTACTGTACGTCCGTAAGTCCGTGTGGACGGGCTACGGTCAAAACTCTTTACGCCTTGCACCCGATATTGCAGGTTTGGCTGACGGGGCGAATCTTTCATCGGAGCCGTTGTGCCTGCTCTTGGTTGGTCAGCCTTTGGTGAAATAGCATCTTTAGCCATCATTCCCCCACTGCTTTTAGGTCAGGTTTACCTTGTTGCGGTTGCTGTTGCGGCTGCTGTGCCTGTTTTGCTTCCATGACTTTCAGCTTTTCCTTCAGCAACTGCTTCATCGGCGGTTCTAGCAAATCTATCAAAGATTCCTTGTCGATAGCGCCAGCCTTAAACATATTGAAGGCCAATTGACGCAGGTCTTCCGTAAAGATCGGGCTGTTGGAATGCGCGTCTACCTTCACCACATAGTTCTTTGTAAACTGCTCTGCTATAAATGGCAACCCTTCAGCGTCTTTCAGCTTGCTGTCATCGTAGGCTTGGATCAGTTTTAAGAACAGTGTGGCTACTTTTTCCAGACTATCTTCAATAATGAGCGCACGTTTTTTTGCTCTTGAGGAACCAAGTCGGGCGAGTTGGGAGGCATGGCCTTGGCTTCTGACGCCGGTTTCCCCTCTGCCTGAGAGCACGCTTGTAATACCTGACGCTTCCGCGAACATCTGATCCACTTCACGAATCACCTCGAACAAGTCACCTGGCATTTGCGGCGCCATCTTCTCAACTTTAGCGTTCGGCATATCGGTTGCCAGCAAGCCGCCTGCCCGATTCAACGCAAAGTTCTTCTCATCCAAGATGCCGGTAAAGCCAATCAATGCGGTTGGTGGGGAAACTTGCTTGGACAGCAAGTCTAGAATCTCCGTCATGCGCTTGTTCCGCAATGATTGCAAGAACACCAAGCGTTGCACCTCGCTCTGACCCCAGTAGTAGTCGTACATTGGGTTAGGGCAAAGTTGGACAAACGGCAGTTCGCCTTTCAAGAAGACTTGCTCACCTGGTCGGTCATAGATGATGACGTCCGGTTCGGCAATCGTGACCACCTGATAGTCCAGCGTGTCATCGTTCCAGACCCACAGTTCCGTCATCTCGACAGTATCTTCAGCCACCCGCGCCTTGTAGCGGTTCATGCCAGAGAGGTCTAGGTTGACTGTACCTGTCATGGTCGGGTTGGTCTGCGACATGATGATGCGGTCAATGCCATCAGGGATGTCGAGTTGCTGCGGCTGGTAAGAAGACGTTACCCGTTTGACAATCTCATCGCGTTTTGGATGCGAGTACAGACGGGCATAGAGTTCCGACTTGGTGATGTAGTAAGTCTGCGCTATCGCCTCTTGGCGGTCTGTGTAGGGAACATCCTCGCGCAACACGCCAATCGAAGATGGTTCCACCATGTAGGGGTGGACGCCATTGTTGACGATCAGCTTAACGTAGGTTGTGCCAAAGCACAGCGCCCAGGTTAGGGCGGTAGAGAAGACCTGATCACAGTTGCTGTTGAGCCATTCATCGTTCAGCTTGTTGGTCAACACCGGAATCTTGCGGTGTTCCAGCGGGCTGACTTCAGCACCAAGGTTGATAGTGAACCGTGTCGTTTCTGCGGAATACAGGAAAGACGTTAGCTGGTCGATGTGCGGAAAAATCTTGTTAAAAAGCGCCGGTGATTCTTCCGGCGCTGCCCCAAACAAATAGTAGGATCGAAGTGCGGAGTAATCAGCCTTGCGTTCCTCCCGTGACACAAAGCACTTCTGGATTAAGTCCAGATAGAACTCCTCACGGTGCAGTGGGTTGCTAGGTATCCGCATTTGGATTTATTTGCAGGTTGTCATGGTCGGCTATATAACTCGCAGTCTTGGGTGCTGTCAAGTTACCAAGGTCTTTAGGGTTCACGCCCACAGGTTCACCGTTAATAGAACGATAACCATTGCCCTTCACCAAGCTGTCCAGATTCCAGCGAGTGCCGGACGTATTGCCCCACATCACTGCGTCACCAGGGCGCGGCTCTCTTGGCGCTTCTGCTGGCGTCTTGTTGTTGCGCGTTAGATAACCCGATTGGTTTTCACCCTCACGCACTGACTTGATGTCCGTCATGTCAAAGTCCATCGCCAACTGCTGGAGCGTCTTGTCATTGTGTTTAGTCTTATCAGACTTTAAACCCACCGGCTGAAGATGCACAATGGACACTTCTTCATCGCAGTTCTTCATCGGACACTTGGCATCAAACGACTCAAAGTAGCCGTGTGTCGGACAATAATAATCACGCAATATCGCCATAATCATATCCCCTTCAATTTATCATCAAGTGTATAACCAGAATAATCAAGACGATTCTTAATACCAATATCCAGCTTAATCTCGCCATCTTTGAGCGTAAGTCCATAGCCTCTAACCATCCTCATCTTGGGTTCTTTTCGCCATTCGATCCATTTCTTTCCGTAACGTTCCATCACCGCTACCTCACCATTACGCCAGGCGTCATAGCCTCTGGACACCCTGCGCTGGATCAACTCCGTCATCGGATACTTCTCATTGATAAAGACGTTGTAGATGGTCTTGCGGTCAATGCCACATAGTTCAGAAAACAACTCCAACGGGATACCGCGTCTTTCATCAGCCACAAACGCTTTGATAATCCGCAGCAATTCTTTCTTAGGAATAATGTCGATCACGCATTGCCTCCGTACATTCCTATCCTACGCAAATAGTCCGACACGTTCCTGCCCACCGCCACTTGTTCTGGCGTCATGTCATCTGTCTTTCTGCTCATCTCGCGGGTGATCTTCATGTTGATTAACTTAGGCTGCACCTGTTCGGCAAATGCCGCGCAAGCCAAAGCCGCTGCCATCACACGATCATCCTTGTTCCTACCTGTTGCCTCAATGCTTGAGCCATCGCGCACAATGGTCTTCATCTCATCAATCAACTCGGTCGAGTAAATCGCCATCATGTTGCGCTCAAAGTAATCCTTCATGTACGACAGCATTCGCTCTTTGGTTTGTGATGTCGTAATCCAACCGATGCTGTTACTGATACCGCCTAAGGTATCGTTACGCCGCCAGATATAGTTGCTCATGCTACCTAGCACGTTCATCAAGTCATAGCCTTGTTGACCTGTTAGCGTTGCAGCCTGCCGCTTTAAGTTTCTTAGTTCGTTGATGACTGCCTGACCAGGGCCATTGACCTCAAGGTTTAATGTCGAGTTCTTGTAAGCGCCAGCAAGGTGGGCGATCACCCACGCAAACTGATAGGTGTTCATCTCCGGTGTCGCAAACTCTGCAACTTGCTCCATACCGTCAGCATAGCAACGGAAGACTTGTATGCAAAAGCGATCAGCCCAATCAGAACTGCCATAAGCAGGGTCTGCACCAATAACGTAATAAGCCGTATCAACGGGTTCCTCCCATACAGTTAGTGTTGCCAAGCGTTCCGTAGACTTCACCACTTCTGTATCTAAGAAGTTCGCGCCCATGCTGTAGCGGTAATAGTCGCAACCAATCTTCTTGGCAATCTTCATCATGTCCGTGCAACGAGCATTCGAGAAGAAGGAAGTTCCCGTCATAATGAACGCATAGTCTTCAGTGGGCGGGAACTCCTGATACATCAGCGCATCATCCTTGATGCCCTCATGTAGCTTCCAACGCCACCAGGCCATCTGTCTGCTATTGATCTCTACGTCGTAGAGTTTTTTAATGTCGCGTGTCCATTCTTTTTCTTCTGGTGTTAGCTTGCCATCCCAATAGACTTTGTAAATCTGTGAGGAGGCATCAACAGAATAAAATTGGTTACGCCACCAGCCACAGAAGATGGCTCTTTGTGTTTTAGCGCGTTTCGCGGTGACGTACATATCGTGGAACATATTAAAGCCACGCGCAGTGGACTCGAAGATGTACAGACGGTTCGGGTTGGTTTCAGCTAAAGAGGCCAGCAGTGAGGCTAGACCTTCTTCATCGCCCCAGGACGAAGTTTCGGTTCCATGTAGGAAGGTAATGGCTTTACCGCGACCAAGTGAGCCTTTAGCCCTAAGCCCCGCGACTTGATAAAAGAGGCGGCTTCTATTCTTGAGTTGAAGCTGATTCCGGTTGTGGGCAAGAAGCGGTATGCGCCATTCTTTGGGTAAACCTTCCATGTACATGGCGAGGGTTGACCGGAACATATCTCTGTTTTCTTCTGTGTCTGTGGTGAGTGTGCCTTGGAGTCCATTGTGTATAAAGTGCCAGTAAAGGTCTAATGCCAAAGAGATTGTTGTAATACCTAACTGCCGCCCCTTTAGGATCACAAAGAAGTGGATGTCTTCAGCTAGTCCTCTGTTGATCTCATCCATCACATAGGTTTGTGTGCCTAGCAGCACATCCATCTTCTTCAAGCCTTGCTCTTTGGTTTCAATCTTGAGTTGTGAACAGAACTTGTAAAACTGCGCGAGATTAAATTTCATGCCATTAGCATTTCATATTTATAGTGGTCAGCAAACAATTCAAATATCGTGTCTTCACCTTGGATGCCAGCCATCTGTTCTTTGGTCAACTTCCATAACACAATGTCATCAGTGACCAATTGTCTAAACCGAGCGTGATGTCCAAACACCTTGGTTAAGTCCATGCCCTCATGGGGTGGCCCCAAGTGTTCAAAAGAAAAGTATTTTGCCAACTCATCAGGACAGAATTGAATGCCAACATTCTCCAACGCAGGCCGCATAAAGCAGCAGACCTGAACATCCTCATTCAATAACATTGACTCAACCTGTTGGTTACGCATGATGCCGTACTTAGAAGGCGCTTCTAGCATGGCCTTACTCCGCAGGCTAAAGCCGCCGTTCTGCACCACTCTGATATTTGACTCGCCCCACCAGGTGTAGACGGTCTTGTACACCCCGTAGCTGGTTAGTGCTGCGTGTGTCAGCCCACCCACATAGTCATGGGTTAGCCATTCATCTCGCCAGTTATCAGGGTTTAGCGCCCACCCGTCATGTTGCACGATCAAGGCGTAAGGCGTGTCTATGTAGTTATGTAGCGCGTACAGCACAAACTCAGAATACGCATGGTAATCAAGGCTGTGTGCTATTAACTTCTGTGGCGCATCTGTCGCTACCGCCACATTCGTAATTAACAACTGCTTGCTGCCAGGC
>Ga0214923_10005526_pt1 | contig 14661 bp, 13 predicted proteins | sample LL1510_MetaG_FD_177993 | JGI IMG/M metagenome (GOLD analysis project Ga0214923, IMG submission 177993) | Freshwater microbial communities from Lake Lanier, Atlanta, Georgia, United States - LL-1510 | ecosystem: Environmental > Aquatic > Freshwater > Lake | place: USA: Georgia | collected... | reverse complement strand
GCTGGAAATGTCTTTGCTCCAAGTGGAACCATCACTAACATTGTTGCTAGTGGTATTACAGTTGGAAGTGTTAATGGTACAATTGCTTCTTTCAGTACAGTCGGAACTTCTTGGTTAAATGCTAGTACCATTTCTGGTGGTAACATGAGTCTTTCTGGTGATTTGTTTGTAGCAGGTACTGTTACAACAGTTAATATTACTTCTACCAATATTGTAGATACTAACGTATCTGCTGGTGTAGTTTTAGTTAGTGGTTTATTGTCTGCTGTTGGAAATAGTAATACTATTGGATCAATCTATACTACATCTGGAAATGTTGGTATAATGAATACTTCTCCATCTTATACTCTTGATGTTACAGGTGAAATGAGAGTTAGTAACAGTATTACAACAAGTACACTATTAGCAAGTACTAGTGTAAGTTCAGCTGCTTTGTATTCTACAAATGTAACTTCTACTAACATTGTTACAACAAATTTGAGTGCTGGAAACTTTGCTGTAACTGACTTATTGGCTACACATATTACAACTTCCAACATTATTGCTACTTCCACATCTATATTCAATGGTGAAATTACTGCTGGAGGTTTGTTGGTCACTGGAGGATCATTCTTCGAAGGTGGTGTTACAGCACATTCTGGTGTAACTGCTGGATTACTTTACGTTACCGGTGCTTCAATGTTAACTGGTGATGTTACCGTAAGTGGTGCTTCAGTATTTAAGGCTGGTGCAACTGCCGGTGCTCTTTTCGTTACTGGAGGATCATTGTTCCAAGGTGATGTTACTGTAAGTGGTGCTTCAGTCTTTAATGCTGGTGCAACTGCTGGAGCTCTTTTCGTTACTGGTGGATCATTGTTCCAAGGTGCTGTTACTGTAAGTGGTGCTTCCGTATTTAACGCTGGTGCAACTGCTGGTGCTCTTTTCATTACTGGAGGATCTCTATTCCAAGGTGATGTTACCGTAAGTGGTGCTTCCGTCTTTAACGCTGGTGTAACTGCTGGTGCTCTTTACATTACTGGAGGCTCATTGTTCAAAGGTGATGTTACTGTAAGTGGTGCTTCAGTCTTTAATGCTGGTGCAACTGCTGGTGCTCTTTTCATTACTGGAGGATCATTGTTCCAAGGTGATGTTACCGTAAGTGGTGCTTCCGTCTTTAACGCTGGTGCAACTGCTGGTGCTCTTTTCATTACTGGAGGATCATTATTCCAAGGTGATGTTACAGTAAGTGGTGCTTCAGTCTTTAACGCTGGTGCAACTGCTGGAGCTCTTTTCGTTACTGGAGGATCATTGTTCCAAGGTGCTGTTACAGTAAGTGGTGCTTCTGTACTTAACGCTGGTGCAACTGCTGGTGCTCTTTTCGTTACTGGAGGATCATTATTCCAAGGTGATGTTACTGTAAGCGGTGCTTCAGTCTTTAACGCTGGTGCAACTGCTGGAGCTCTTTTCGTTACTGGAGGATCTCTATTCCAAGGTGCTGTTACAGTAAGTGGTGCTTCTGTACTTAATGCTGGTGCAACTACTGGAGCTCTTTTCGTTACTGGAGGGTCATTATTGCAAGGTACTCTTGTAGTAAGTGGTGGATCTACATTCCATGGTGAGAATAGCTTCTCAGTTGGTTTCACTGCTGCAAATGCAGTTATCACATCTTCTAGCATTGGAACTATTTGGGCTACTACTACTAGTTCAGGAAAACTCTATGCTACTACAGAACTTTGGTCTAATACTAGAGAAATTACACCATCTCTTGGTGATATTTGGGCAGAAAAGAGTTTCTCTGCAGCAAATAACATTTCAAGTGCAGTAAATGTTACAGGTTTGGCATTCGATAGTGCTGTTTCAAGATCATTCAATGCTTATGTCTCTGTAAGTATTGTTAAATCAAATGGATCTAATCTATATGCTAACTTTGAACTTAAGGGTATACAAAAAGTTGGAACTTGGGTAATTAATAGCAGTTATGTTGGTGACTTTACTGGTGTTGTTTTCAGTATAGATAGTAATGGTCAAGTCCAATATACTAGTACAAATCAACTATTCTATACTAGTTCTACATTCAAATACCGTGCTCACACTACAAGTGTTTAAGCGATAAATTATGTTATAAGGAATTTTAAACTTTTTATAAATTAAAAAATATATAAAAAGTAAATGTTCAAATATATCCTATATCTAAATTTCTATATCCATATTTATTAAAAAAATCTATAGTTCTATTTATATCTATTTGTTGACCAGCTAAATGATCTTCGTGAAGAGTACTATCAGTTGTTTTTACTGTAAAAAATAAATCTCTGCATATATAAGTATTTGTTAAAGTATATAAAAGATAATCAGAAACGCATAAATTATTAAAATAAGTAAAATCCAATATTAAAGAATTATAATCTTTATTATTATAAGTAGTTGGATAAAAATACCTTAATATTTTTTCCATGCCTTTACGATTTATTATATAAGCTCCAGCTGAATAACTTTTATGATTATGTTTTGACCATAAACTTTTATCTTCTACAGGATATAAATGATCAGATTGTAAAGAAAACATTTGAAGTATATCCCAATCTTTTGGTGCAGTTTTAATTAATTTTTTAAAATTAATCATTCTATGTATTATTATATCATCTTCTATAATCATAGAATATTCGTCATTGTTTATATATGAAGTATGAATAGCTTTAATATGTGATAATAAACATGCTAATTCTAAATCTGTATTAGTTTGGCATTTTAAATGATATGTTAATTTATTGGATTCTTGAATATCATTTGGTGTTATACCTTTTATTCTATTTATATTTATATTAAACTTTTTAAATTCATTTATAATATATATTTTTCGATCAACTGATTCATCAATATTAATATAATAAATTGGTACTTTAAAAGTTAAAGTATTTTTCCAAATATAATAAAAACTTAATAAAAAAGTTGATATTAAGATGATAACATATATATATATCATTGTATATAACAAATAAATAAATTATTGAATATTTTCAGATATAAAATTTAAAAATGTAGGACAATAATTAAAAAATTTTTTTAATTTATCATCATCTACATAGTTATCATATTTATATACGCAAAAAGATTTATTTACAAAATGAGTATGTGTACAAAAATTTGTAGCAAAATTATCTAAACCTATTGTATATTTTTTATCAAATTCTCTTAAATTTAAAATAAGTAGTCCTGATACAAAATATAAATCTTCTGTATATTCTTTAAAAGATAAATCGGTATTATATTCTTGTGTTGGTAAAGGTAAAAAAGTTTCTAATACCTTTTTGATTGCTTTTATTCTACGAAATGAAAACCCACCATTAAAACATTGATAATCAGAATAATTATGCAAACCTTGAGTTTCTTTCCACCATAATTTATTAGGTGTATATCCTCCTACATAATCATATTTTAAGAAATCTTCTATTTTATAATTTGAATTTTCACATAAACAACCATTTATATTTATTGTTAATACATGTGTATAATAATCAAATTTATTCCAAAAATCCATAGATTTAAGTAAATCATTATATTCTTGAAAATTCAAATCATCTACTTTTAAATTTTTAATTATTACAAATGGTTCATTTTTATAAAAATTGTAATAATATTCATAATTTAAATTTCCGCAAAAAAAATATAAAAATCTAGCTGGCATTACAGTTTGAAAATTTTCTATTAATATATGAATATTTACAAGTTTCCTTGTTTCAATTAAAATCCCACATATTTTTGGAAAAATATAATCAACGTCAATCGACATTATAATATCTAAATTTAAATTACTTTGTTACTTTTAATAAATTAATTACTTTAAATTAATTTATTTGTATTATAAATTAATTTAATTAAACTTTCCAATATGAATAAATATTGGTATCCAATTCGTATTCTTTCCAATATTGTTTTTCACGATCTGGGCATGTTTTTACCCAATCCCACATTAATTGCAATCCTTTTTCTAAAGTAACAGTTTCTTTGTAATCTAATATATCTATAGATTTTTGATAAGTTGACCATGCATGTTTTACTTCATGACGTTTTTCTAAATATACATAGTCATTGTGATTTGTAATTTTTGATAAAATATCCTTTGCATCATTTAAAGATATATGTTTCATGCCGCCTACATTAACAATTTCATTTTTAGCACTATCTTTAATAGCAGCCTTCCATAAACATGGTAGTATATCATCGATATATGAAAATGCTCTTGTTTGTTCACCATCACCGTAAATCGTAAATGGTTTATTGTGTAATGCATTATACATCCAAATACCTAATACATTACGATATGGATCCCAAATATTTTGATATTTACCATAAACATTATGTGGTCTAATAATACAATATTCTAAACCATGTTGATCATATGCAACTTTTAAATCCATTTCACAAGCATATTTTGCAATTCCATATGTATCAATTGGGTTAGGTACTAAATCTTCACTGAAAGGTACTTGGCCTTTACCATAAACAGCCATACTACTTGTATAAACAAAACGTTTAATTTTATATTTAATACCACAATTGATTAAAAATGCATTTGCAACTGCATTATTTATAAATGTATATTGTCTTATAAATGGACTTAAACCTTCACATGCTATAGCAGCAAATGCAAAAATATAATCTATATAACCATCTTTAAATTCTTTTTCTATGATTTTTTGATCCATTTTATCAGTAAGATTAGTTTTTAAAAATTTTACTCTTTTATCAACATTTTCAATATATCCACCACTTAAATCATCTACTCCGATAATTTCTATATTATCAATGTTTTCTAATAGATACTCGCAAAAGTTTGCTCCTAATAATCCAGCACAGCCTGTTACTAAAACCCTCATTATATAATAGTAATAATAATATTAATTTTAAATTCAATTATTATATTATATTAATATAAAATGCAAAAACCTAATAATTGGAATGATTTGATGTGTTATGAAAAGATATATATTTATAGAAATTTTTTAAATAGAGAGCATTCGCAATACACTGATAAATTAGCTGCAAAAAAAATAGTAAAAGATATATGTGGTGATAAAATAAAAGTTGCAAAAGTTATAAGAATATTAGAAAACTTTAAAGATCTTGAACAAAATGATTTAGATCCTAAATATATTATAAAAGCAGCTCATGGATCTGGGTGGAATATAGATATAAAGGAAAATACAGATATAACTACATGTAAAAATTTATTAGGATCTTGGAATAGATGTTATAGTCAACATGAGAAACAATATACTTATATAAAACCAGTATTTTATATAGAAGAAAAGATAAATGATAAAATATTAGGAACCACAGGAGAGGCTATAGTTTATATGATTAGATGTATAAAAGGAAAACCTATAAGTATAGGTATAAAATATAAAGATTATATGAATAATTATGATATTAATTGGAAACCTATTGATTCTCACTCACCTAAAATAAAATTTGATTTATTATTAGATGACAGTAGATTTGATGATATGTTACATTATGCATCAATATTATCTAAACCTTTTGAGTTCGTAAGAATGGATTTTTATCTATCTGACACAGATATATATTTTAGTGAATTTACATTTACACCAAACGCTGGTAAACAAGTTTTTACAAAAGAAATTGAATATATGCTAGGAAAATTATGGGATTAAAGTTTTTTACATATAAAATATACTAATTTCCATTGTATTTTGCATGAACCTGGAACATAATTTAAAAAATTAATAAGACCATCTAAAAGTATTTGGTTATTTGGTAATAAATCTAGATTAAATAAATTTTTTATAAAATCAAACATTTCATTTTCATTATTAAATACCCAATCGTATTCTTTATTTTCAATCGTTACTGAAAAATTAGATTGTTCAATTTGTTTAATATCATTTTCATAAAAAAATAATCCAGAATGCCCATAACTATTATATTTATTAACAAAATTATTTAACCATTTATCTTGAGAAGATTCTTTTAGAACATCTCCTATTACCAAAACTCCATATTGTTTTAAAATTCTGTTAAATTCATTATATATATTATGTCTTTCTATAATTGAAGTATGATGAAGGCTTGCAAGACAAATAATTTTATCAACGTTATTGTTGCTTTGTGGTATATTAGTATACTCGCATAAATTTATATTATCAATACAAAATTCCTTACAAATATCATATTCATAATATTTAATTTCTAATTGTTGATCAATATACTTATGTAATGGTATTCCACCAGCTGGAATATTAACTAGTATATCTTTATCATTTAAATTTAACATTTCGATAGCTACAGTAAATTCATTATCAAATACATTTGGATATTTATTTATACTATATAAATATGATTTTGTTCTATTTACAAATTGTTTTTTATAATCCATTGTTTTATTAAATTTTATTTTAATTTAATTTTAAACAAATTTTTAGAATATATTTTATAATTAATTAAAAGTAATTCTACCATGTAAAGCTTTATAATATTCATTTTTACCTGTGCATATATAATTTTCTTCCAACCATTCGTAATATAAAGTAAGATTATTATTAAAATGTCTATTACAAAAAATATGATATCTTAATGTTAATGGATATAATATTAAATTATACATTTTATCAAATAATTTTTCAAAATGTTTATTTTTAATAATTATATAAATATCATTATATTTTGTGTTTTTACATTTGTTTTTTAATTGGTCTATTAAATACCAATAGTCATGTTCATTTAAAAAATTATTTTTTAATGTTTTAATTATTATATCTAAAATATCTGGGTAAACATTAATTAACATATTTATTTGATCTTTTTCATATTTATAAAATGATAAAGTATAATAAATATGTTTTCTTTTTAATAAATTTTTATAAGTATGATAAATATCATACGTATTTTTATTAATTTTATAAAAATTATCTAAAGATTTTGTATCAGTATTATATAATAATAATAATATTTCTAATACTATATCGTGGTTTAAATCTGTTAAAGATGTCATTAAAAAAATAAAAAATTGAATTCTAATCGATTTTTTATTAAAATTACTATAAATTCAATGCCTAAAGTAATGAGTAAATTTCGCAAATCTCGAAAAAATGTATCTAAAAAATCAATTAAAGAGGTATGTAATAAATATTATTTGAATAAAACTCAATTAAACAATAATAGTTTAATTGATTTTGAGAAAGATTATTCTAATCAATATTATTTTTCATATGATCTTGATTGGGCAATCTTTTATAATATTCAACATAAAGAAATGTTACATAATATAAAATGTGATATTGAAAAAATCAAATCAAAAAATAACATGATTGATAAAGATATAAATAAAATAGTTCAAGATAATAGTGAAAGTTCTAATACAAAATCAAACGATCTAAGTTTGGAAGAACAAGAAATACAAACTATTCGAAATCATTTTATAAATTTAGAAAACCTTGCAAGACAAAAATTTTTTAAAGTAAATCCTAAATAGATATAAAAAATATAAGACTTAAAAAATCATAAAAAATATAAAACTTAAAAAATCATAAAAAAATATAAAACTTAAAAATTTATAAATCCTAAATATAAAACTTAAAAATTTATAAAAAAATATAAGCCCAATTCTATATATATTATATGTAGAATTGGGCTTATTTTCATTAAGTTAAGATTTATATTATAAAGATGTTATAAAGATTATCTTAAAAATTTATAAATTCTAAATATTTATCTTTATCTTGAGTATGTAATACATGATTTACTTTTTCTATATCTATTTTATTTAACAGATCATTTTCACTTGATGATAATAATAATATTTTATAATTACAATTTGGATTTATTGTTTCAATAATATTTTTTAATTCTATTATTTGATTTTTTGTAGTAGGGTAATCATAATAATCTTCTCTAATAAATACTATTTTATCAGAACTTTTAATATAATCTATAAATCTTTGAGATCTTCTTTTAAAAATTTCAGGTAAATTTTCTTTATTATAATGAGATGTAAATATTTCAGTATCATCTAATAAAACATTACCTGGTAAACTAGATCTTTCAGTAATTTCTATAGATTCATTATTTACAACTTTTCTTATTATTTTTAATATGTCTTCGAAATCAACTGAACGCATCCATTCAAACATACTATCTTCACCTTTTAATTTTAAACTTTGTAACATCCAACTAACTCTACAACACATTCCCAATGCAATTATTTTCATTTATAATAAGTTAATATTTTTAATTAATTTATTATATATTTATTATATATTGGATTTATTTTATATATTTATTTCTATTATTTTGTATTTTTTATATATTTTATTTTTTTATCGATTAATTTTTTAAAGAATATTGAAAACAAAGAATAATGTCAAATATAAGATAGGTGAAGATGATGTAAATGCTTTAGAGACTTCATCTTTCTTAATATCGATTGTATCAGAACATTTATAATTAGTAGGTTCTTCTTTAAATTCTACAAGATGATCATTATTTGTTCCTATTTCAAGCATTTTAGCATATACCTTTTCAAAATCTTTATCAAAAGCAGATCTATCTTTTTGAGTATAAGATACTAAATCGTTTTCTAGAGAATTTGAATCATCAGGGCTAGAACGATGATATACTTTATTTAGTACGGATGGGAAAAATAGCATATCACTAGGAAGACGCATCATTGTTTCGTTAGTAGAAATTTGTGTTTCGTATTGAATTTCTCCAGCTGAAGAAACAGTTCTTTTCCATTCTTTAGAAATAGAATTAACAATCCATTCTTTACCAGAATTTACATTTGAAAAATCAAAAGTACCAAATTTAGAATTTTCAACATCAGCAGCAGCTCCTGAAATACCATGAGATCCAGCTGTTAAAATAGCAATTTCTTTGAGTGTTAATCCGTATCTAGTAACAAATGGTTGAAATTGTTCTGTAGTATTAAAGGAACCACTTGGACCAGCTGGTTTTTCATCAGTTGACTTACATTCTGATCTACCATATCTCCAAGGAATTTGCATACAAGGATAAGCTGATTCTACTGCAACTTTACCTGCAAGAGAAATTACATCACCAAAAGTAAAGTTAGTTGATGGAAAGGTTTTAGTTACAAAATCTCGCAAACTAGATACTTGTTCAGATAATCCTTTGTTTTCATCAAAATTAAGAATAGATGTTTCTGCTAAACAACCATGTGCACCACCTTGATTAGTTGCAGGATCGTAATTTAACAAATCATGAAAAGACATTCTAACAAATTTTACAATTTTTTCAGTTTTATTTTGAACATCGTCTTCAATGAAAGATTTCAAACTAGATTTTAGTTTAAGAAAATCATCATTTGTTAATTTCGAAGAATGTGAAACAGCAAATTGAGCAAAAAAGAGAGACTTTGTAAATAACATTTTATTATTTTTATAAATTTTAATTTAAAAATAACAATTCAATTTTTTTATAAATTTATTCATATTTATAAATTAATGTAAAAATTATAATAAGGGATCCTAATATTACACTAATAATATTCGCTATTAATATTCTTAAATCTAATATCAATATACCATATATAACCCATAATAATTGACCTAATATTAAAACTATAAATGATGATATAGATATATCATTAGCACTTTTTGTAGTAATGATTTTGAATAATTGAGGTATTAAACATATAGTTGTAAAAAACCCAGCTACATAACCTATAACATCAATTATTAATTTTTTATCCATTTATAACAAATAATTATTTCTTTTTAAATTTAAAAAAATAACAATTTATATATTAAATTGTTATGAATTATATTTTGTTTGCAGACATTTTATGGTATACAGGACATATAATCACAGGTTTTTCTATTATTGCTAATCATTATGATTATTATTTTGGTGTAACAACTGTTTTTATTGGACAATTAATGACAATTATTTCAAGACCAATTGGAAGAATTAAATAAATGGTAATCTGGGTGGCATAGGTGACATTCTCATTAGACTTTTATGTATACGTAAATTTGGTGGAATTAGTGGTGGTGGTGTTAAAGGATACATTGGTTTGTTTTTCAATCTTATATTACCTCTTGGTCCACTGCCTCCACCTCCGTTGTAGCTTCCACCTCCGTTATGGCCTCCACCTCCGTTGTAGCTTCCACCTCCGTTATGGCCTCCACCTCCGTTGTTACCTACACCACCGTTGTAGCCTCCGTCACCGTTATGTCCACCTCCGTTATGGTCATGGTCACCGTTATGATTACCACCGCCATTATGATTATCATTTCCATGATCATAGTCGTGATCATAGTCGTGATCATAGTCGTGATCATAGTCATAATCATAGTCGTGATACCACCAAAACCATGGATGATAATGATAATGATTATAATATGGCCAATAATAATCATCATATCCATTTAAGGGTCTAGGTACTGGTCGGCGAGGTTGCAAATTTTTTAGTCTTCTATTCATAATTTGTATAATCTTTCTATATATTTTATTTAATCATTTTGTACGCATTGTACAAAATGTACAAAATATATATTTATTTAAAATACAAATTTTAAAATATGAAATTTTATAACTTTAAATAATTACAAAAATTCTATAAAAAATACAAAATTGTTATTAATTTTTGTAGGTTTTGTAGGATTACCTACATTTTTTTGTAGGTGAAATTGTTAGCATTTTTGTTATTTTCAATAATTGATTTTAAATTTTATGGTCTTACCTACATTTTTTTGTAGGTAAAGAGACATTGGAACTTTTTTTTAAAAATTTTTTTTAACTTTTATTTTTCAAAATTTTTTTTTTATTTTTTTTTGTAGGTTTTGTAGGTAAAAATAAATAATGGTTATAAAATTATAATAATAATTCTAAAAAAAAAATTTATGGTTTTAATCTTACCTACATTTTTTTGTAGGTAAACCTACAAAACCTACAAAAATTAATAACAATTTTGTATTTTTTATAGAATTTTTTAAATTTTTTGTGATTTTTTAGTATTTTTTATAAAATTTTTGTAATTTTTTGTCAATTTTTTACAAATTTTTGTCAATTTTTTACAAATTTTATAGAATTTTTGTAATTTTTTGTAAATTTTTATAGAATTTTGTATATTTTTTAGAATTTTTATAAAATTTTTGTAATTTTTAGATTTTTTTGTATATTTTTTATAAAATATCAAATAATTCTTCTTTTATTCTCCATCCGCACCATCCTCTACCTATATCTTTTGATACAGGTATACTTTTAGATTTAAAAATACGATCTTCAAAATATTTTTTAACTACAGCTTTTTTAATAAACGTGTTACCATTCTCTTCTTGGTGCCAGATTTGATAAAATTCCCATAATTTCATCCAATTAACACCATGACCTGTTTTCTTTTCTAGATACATTTCTACGAATTTTTTATTTGGGTCATTATTGCATTGATATTCATTTGTTTTTATTTTAACTTCATCTGGTTCACGAATGTCATCTTTATAATAGTAATCTATCAATATTTTCATAAAAGTTTGTCTCCAACTTATATCCTCCCTCATTCTAGACGGAAGTGTCCTATCAATTTTATACTCGTTTTCATCTTTTGGCTCATCTACAAAACGACTAGGAAAATCAACTGCTCTAATACGTCTCCATAATGCAGTATCTTCACCTTTTATTTCTGGTAATTCATTGCAAGCTAAAAAAAGTTTAGCTTCCATAACAAAGGAAAGACTGTCTTGATATAAACCTCTAGCAACAATTTCCTCACTTCCAGTTAATTCTTTTAATAAACCAATATTAATTTTCTCACCATCTTCAGGTTCAGATAAAAAAGCAAATCTTTTATGTAATAGCTTAATTTTTTCACTATTAGATTCATTTGCATTATTACGTTTCCTTGTGAGTAATGTAACTTCAACTTTTTCACCAAATTCTCCCATTGCTAACTTCATTAGATTGAGTAACTGACTTTTACCATTAGCACCAGTGTCACCTATAAACATTAAAAAATAAGTATTAGGAATATCACCATTTAAACATTCGCTCATTTTTTTTAATACATAATCTCTAACACCTTTTGATGGTAATACTTCTTTTAAGAATTTATAAACTTCTTGGTTATCATTGTTTAATATATAAGGATAATTAACTGTTAAATTAATATAATCATCTTTTACAGTTTTTCTAAATTCTTTTTTAATTAAATCAAACACGCCATCTGTAAATGGAATCAAGTGTTTTTTACTATTTAATTTGCTCATAAAATCTGCATCGTTATAAAACATTTTAGCTTCTTTGATAATTTCATCTTTAAATCCTGGTTTATTTATTTTTGTAATTATACTTTTAATATTCTTAATTAATTGATTGGAATTAGGAATGTCTTTGGTTTTTTTATTTTCATAATAGTTACTAATTTTATTAAAATAAGAAGTGCTATCTAAAATGCTTCTTTTCATATTTAAATTATCTTCGTCTAATTTCCATATACTACCATTGAAATAATACCAATTATTTTTTGTATATACAAAATCTTTGTTTATATAAAATAAAACTTCTGCTAATTTTGTAATTTTATGTCCATCAAGTACTTGATTATACAATTTTGTTAATATTTTATTTTTCAATATTGTATTATCTAACTGAACATCACAACTGAATTCTTCTTCTCTATTATAATAATTATTTTGGATATTTATATTAACAGTTCCATTGTTGACTAATTGGTTATAATTCATAAAAAATGTATTAAGATGTTTGTAACGATCATCTATAGGTATTAATGTATTTTTTGGGAATATGCTTTTACAAATTTTACATTTAAGACAATATCCATTATCTCCTATATTATGTTCAACATGACACTCTGGGCATTTACCAATCATTTTAATAAGTGAATTTTGACTAACATTTCCCTTAAAAACCATTTCTGATTTATCAAATGATATTTCATCAATATTATTGTCAAAATTTTCAGTAATATAATCTTTACATTCTTTGATAGCTTTTTGTATTAATTCTTGTTCAACTTTATTAACTTTTAAACATTTTAAGATTATTTCATTTAATTCTTTTGGAAAGTCTATGATTTTAATTTCATTATGTTTAAAATTTTTACAATCAGTATCATGACATTTTTGTTTGGATGAATATGTATCAATTACTATATACTGATGGTTAGAACGATGTTCTCTATCTAAATTAAAACAAAATGTATCGTTTAAATTAACATTGATAGAATTTATTTCTTTATTTACTATAATATCTTTTATATCTTGATTTCTATATTTGTAATTTTTTCTAACAAATTTTTTAATAATGTCTTTATCTTTATGGTTTAATTCTTGTTGTTCAATTTCATATACATCTATTGTCTCTGAAGTTTGTATGTAAGGTACAGCTAATTGAATTTCTTTATTATCAAATGGAGCTTCCTTTATATCAAACGAAGTTATGTCTTTACTATCAAAAATAATAGAATTTTCAAAATTAGGTGTATAACATATAAAAGATTCTAAGAAATCAAAATTATCACTTAATAAAGATTTAACGAGAGGTCTGGGTTTTAATTCATCGGATTTTGTACTAAGGAATGTTCTAAACAATCCTTCTCTATAAACAGATATATCTATTATTTTATTGTTAGTTAAAGAGGGGAATAAATTAGTAATAGATTTTTTAAATCCCTTAACATTTTTAAAATATATTGGTATATCTTGTTTAAATATTCTTATAATAATATGATATGAATATTTTACATTTTCTAAATGAGATTCTAATATAATAAATTTACAAGATGCGTCAAAAAGAGATAATATTTGATTTTGTAAAGTATTTTTGATTTCTGTAATAATATTAGTATGATTATTCCATTCTTCAGGATTTTTATCTTTGTAAATTTCTATATCTAAAAAAATATTATAATTACTTGTTTCTGATATAAATTCATAATAATTTGGAGTTTTTGTATTTTGAATTAATTGCATAAAAGAATTGTAATCTTTTAAGATGAAATATTTTTTAATGTTATCATTACATAATATTGTATTTGGTTTTAGATATTTTAAAGCGGTTGCTTTTTTAGCAAAAACTTTCATATTATATTTCAGTTATATATTAATTATTTTTATCTTTAAAATAGTTTTTTAAATCTATTTTAATAGAATTATAGAATTAAGAGTTATTATTTATAAAATAAAAGATTTATTGTAATTTACTTTCTCTTTGAAGATACTCGTTTCTTATAACATTTTCCATTTTTAGGACTCATTTTATATCCTCTTTTGCAGTGAGCCATAACAGGACCTTCTTTCATTTTAAGAGCGGCCTTTCTTTGTTTAGAATAATAAGCTCTTGCAACACCACCTTTTTGAGACTTTTTAGCAGAAGACTTTTTTTTGTAAGATCGTTTCTTTTGAGATTTCTTAGCAGAAGACTTTTTCTTAGAAGATCGTTTCTTTTGAGATTTCTTAGCAGAAGATTTTTTCTTAGAAGATCGTTTCTTTTGAGATTTCTTAGCAGAAGATTTTTTCTTAGAAGATCGTTTCTTTTGAGATTTCTTAGCAGAAGATTTTTTCTTAGAAGATCGTTTCTTTTGAGATTTCTTAGCAGAAGATTTTTTCTTAGAAGATCGTTTCTTTTGAGATTTCTTAGCAGAAGATTTTTTCTTAGAAGATCGTTTCTTTTGAGATTTCTTAG
>Ga0214923_10005525_pt1 | contig 14662 bp, 17 predicted proteins | sample LL1510_MetaG_FD_177993 | JGI IMG/M metagenome (GOLD analysis project Ga0214923, IMG submission 177993) | Freshwater microbial communities from Lake Lanier, Atlanta, Georgia, United States - LL-1510 | ecosystem: Environmental > Aquatic > Freshwater > Lake | place: USA: Georgia | collected... | reverse complement strand
AACATTATATTTCTTATTGTGCTCTTCTCTCGCGATGAAAATGTAATTGGCGCTGATATTAAGAGAATCTACCACCGTCTCTATCATGGTTTTACCATTAACTTCAATAAGTGGTTTAGGGAAAGTATAACCAGCCTTTTCAAAGCGTGAACCTGCGCCAGCCATTGGAATAACTACGTTGAGTTTAGGATTTTCATATTTTTGTTTCATGGTTTTATTTTTATACAATGACAAAGCTTTTGATATTTTGCCTATGTTTACTTCTTTGGAATTTACTACCCTGAGGACTTCCGCCTTTGTCGCTAATGCGGCAGCGTAGCCAACCTTTGAATCCTCAATAATTAAAGTATTTGATGGATCACAATTTAATTCAATCATTACTCTCAAGTATATCTCAGCGGCAGGTTTTGGGTTTTTGACATCTTCGTTAGAGAGTATTAAGTTAAAATACTCGATTATCTCTAATTTTGTGAGGATTTTAACAATTGTTTCTCTGATAGCATTTGAGGCGCAAGCTATTGAATAATTTTCTTTCTTTAGGTACTCCATCAAAGCTATTTTGGTTTCATCTTTTTTGAAATATATATCGATATACTCAAATGTCAACTCTTGTTTATGTTCCCAAATTTTATCGCATAGTTCTTGGGTTAGAGCATCTCTTTCCTTGAGAATATTTAATTTTGTTTTGGTGCTTCTTCCGTTATAATCCAGATCGTGCTCTTTTTTTGTTATGAAAATATTGGTGTATTTTTGATATGCTTGCGAGAATGTTTCATAATGTAAATCTGGAGAATCACACAAAACACCGTCTAAATCGAAGATAATTGTTTTGATCATATTATATTTTTTTTACATAAGCAGTTGGACATATATAATTTAAAGAAACTATATCTACATTTTTGTCTTTAAAAAATTTATCCACACCTTTGGATTCAGACCATTTACTATAAGCGTATTCATCAAACACAACCAATCCATTTTTTGAAACTCGATCCCAGAGTGCGCACAGAGCGTCGTATGTCGGCTCTTCTAAATCTAGATCAAAATAAAGAAGTGATATTTTAAATCCTGGGTTTTTATTTACAAAATCTTGAGCAGTAAAAGATATGTCGCCTTTAATGAGATTAAATTCATGCTCTTGAAACCCATAGCTTAAAATTTTCTTTTCTAAAAGTTCTTTAAAACTTTGATCGTGCTGAAAGCCTCTGTCCTTAAAAAGACTAATCATTGTTTGTTTGTCAATATTGTCATGAAGGCCGTCAATTAGCACCTTTGTGTCAAACGCGTCAAACCCAATCACCTTTTTGTAAGTATTTGGACAGAAATATCTCTTTAATTTTAAGAAAGTCAAAAGTCCAGAGCCCTTAAAAACCCCGCATTCAACTATGTCACCTGGTAAATTTTTGACTTCTTCGAAAAGAAGGCTTCTGGCCAGTAGCTTACCAAAAACTTTGGTATCACTACTCATTATAAAATCGTTAAATGCGTCATATAATTTTTGTTCAGTTTCTATAATTTCTATCTCTTTCATTTTCAGCCCTGATCTCTATCTACGTGAAAATACATTAATGGGTTTTGTTTTGAAAAGCAAGGCAAACCCCTGGATCCGTATCTAATCCAATCAACCTCAATGCCTAAGAAAATGTCTCTTTGGCTTTCTGGCATATCCTCAGGGTACTCTAATCTATATTGTAATTCGCTTACTTTAAACAATCCCTTGGCAATCAGCCACGCCTGAAAGTTTAATTGATCAAATACAGCCCACTCACAATTGAAAAAATAATCACCTTCATAATCGGAATCTTTAAAATAAACACCAAGATACTGATCTACGAACCACGGCAAAGTATTCCAGACTGAATATTGTTTTTTGAATAATTTTAGCTCTTTGTTTTCTGGATATATGCTAGAACTTTTTTCTTGAATATCAATCAAGAAGTCAACATCTGTAGGATAGCATACAATCTCTCTTTTGCTGTAAAAATTCCAAAATGATCTCTCAAACCCTGAACTTAAAAATAAAGATTCAGAATCTATGGCTGCATAGCCGTAATATTTATTTTTTTTATACAAATGATGTAACCCATACATTTTTTTATAAGTCACTGGGTTTCTACTAGAGTTGACTTTCGGGCAGATTATCAAGTGTTCTTCGCCTAGTATTTGTTTGTATTGATCCAATTTATCCAGCTCTTCTTCACTCACAACAGCATATAAATCTATATCCGGATCAATTGCTAAATAACTTTTATATAATTGTTCCAAGCAATGTATTTTTGGGTAATGAATTGGAACTATAATAGCTAGGTTGTTTCCAGTCATAGTCAATATTGTACAATTTTAACATGGATTTCACGTTCGGAATTTGTGCAACTCAGGAGAACTCCGAATTGCACGGGGTGATTGCTGAAAGCATAGAATGCTTAGAAATTGAAAATTATGAAATAATTTTTATAGGCAACGGTCTCAATAAAGACAGTAGATATAAAGTAATTGACTTTGATGACTCCGACAAAAGTGGATGGATTACAAAAAAGAAAAATATTTTAGTTCAAAATTCTAGCTTTGAAAATATAGTCATCATGCATGATTATTTTGTTTTTCAACCAGGATGGTACACTGGATTTTTAAAATTTGGAGAAAATTTTCAAGTCGCCATGAACAAAATACTCAATTACGATGGTCAAAGATTTAGAGATTGGTGCCTTAACCCGTATGATGTAATCCCTCCGACTGGTCCAATTGAAAACAGGGAATTTCTTCTTCCATATGATGTAAACCTAACAAGCAAAATGTATATATCTGGATCTTATTGGGTGGCAAAAACAAGGTTTATGCTCGAAAATCCCCTGGATGAAGAACTCGCATGGGGACAAAGCGAAGATATGGCGTGGTCGAACATAGTCAGAAAAAAAATTGATTTTAAAATGAATACAAACTCAATAGTTCAAAGCTTAAAGCCTAAATATTGTGATTTTACCGAAATAAGTGCAGATAATCTTGCTAAACTGAGGTCGGCTTGAAATTTAGTATTTTTTTTCACATAGCGGTAATGAACGAATGGAAATCAAGCTACGATTTAATTCATTCAAATTTACAAGAATCTGGCATACTTGCTGATTGCGAAGAAATTCTTTACTGCGTTAATGGCGATTATAAAGAAGCTCAGGATTACATTAAGAACAAAAACATCTTCCTTGTTAATAACAGCGTTTCTAAATATGAGTTTCCAACTTTAAATTTAATAAAAGATGTTTGCTCAAGGGAAGATGTAAAAATCCTATATATTCACACAAAGGGCGCTTCCACGGGCTTAAACCAAAATATTATAGATTGGATTAATGTAATGTGTTATTTTAATGTGCACCAATATAAATCTAATCTAGAATTGCTGGATGAATTTGATGCAATTGGCGTGGACTACCACACAAACCCATTCAAGCACTTTAGCGGAAATTTTTGGTGGTCAAAGTCTAGCCATATAAATAAATTGCCGCATCTGGTTAATGAAGATCGACACGCAGCAGAAAGGTGGATATGCTCGATGCCAGGCATTTTTAAATCAACACATGAGACCAAAATCCCAGTTTTTGAAAGGCATCTACACGGGTATCCATTATCCAAATATCGATAATATTCTGGTCTCTGGTAGCCAATATTGTTTACTTAAATTAAAATTTGTTTCTATAACGCCGTCTTCAATTTCAAAATTTTTGGCATATTTAATCGCCGACTCTAACTCTTCATAATCATCAACTTGAATGATGCCTCTTTCGTCAAAATCTAACCATATATCAGCACTCCCCCAGTATATAGGAATCGTTCCTGTCGCAAAGCAATCTATTATTTTTTCAGTAAAGTATTTCTTATTTTTGAAATTTTCAATACATATGTGGAATTTATAATCTCTGAGCGCTTCTATTTTTTGGTCTAGCGGAGCGTGATTAAAGCCGTATGTATCTACGCTATTATTTCCAGCTATCTGGTGTCTTAAAGATTGACCATACGTGAGATTTTTACTTGAAAGTACAAGTGAAATATTCTTTGTCTTTTTGTGTAATTTTGCGTCCTCATCACGTATCCAACAGCCCCCCACAGGAAATTCCATCGCGTTAGGTAAATGGGTAAGTCTGTCGTCGTGAGTTAATATTTTGTGAAATGATGACCAGTTTTTTTGTAAATCTTTCACAACGTCTGCGTTGACAAAACATGGACTTTCAAGCACCCATAATATTTTTTTGTCGTGATCAATTGTTTTTGAAGTGTGATATTCTGATTCAGTGAAAAACACAAACTCGTCTTTTCTGATTGTGTTAAAATTGCGCTCCCATTGGAATGGGACTTGTATATCTTTATAGGGGCTGCCCGCAGAAACCGCATGATCGAATTGTGAATCAAAAATTTTCATATGTTGTTAAAAAACTTATCGCTAATTTGGCTATAACATACGCCAATTGTATTATAGCTTGGGTGAACTGCTACGCTATTCATATTGCATGTAAATCTCTTGTCTATATCGCTTATGTATTGGTTTAGCCCAACTTCGTCAAATCCATCCATGATATATTTATCTGTTTGCATGCCCTTAATTGCATTTTTGTAAGATTTTGTCGGCATAAGGAACATGCTATTACAAAAATAAACTGGATGAAAATCCATTAAGTTATTGGTGACATTTTGTGATTTCCATTCTTGATTTATCAAAATATAATCTACCAATATGTTTTGGAGGTAAGCGGAAACTCGAAGTGGATGAATGCCTTTGTAATGGTGCTTAATTTCGTTCACTTGGTCAAAAAAGGCAGAGACATTATCGGTAGAATAACGAAGATGCTCATACTCCACGCCCCAAAGATTTGGTATTTGTATCTTACTGAATTCTGATCTAAAAAAAGCTGCATCCTCTGGATCCATTAACTGATCTATAAAAAACTCGACTGTAGGAATTCCTGAAGTAATTAGAGGGACATAGCACCCGGTGTTGTTCCAGTTGATTCGCTTTAGATCGTGAAGATATTTATTCCAGCCATCTGTGGTTAAATAAATATCTTCATCACATTTAATAATATATTCCGTTTGTTGTTCGGACATTAAAATTGATTTGTTAAAATATTGATAGTTACTGAGAATAATATTTTCGAAATCCAGCCCGCTATCTTTGCAATCTTTAGAAATTTTGTCAATTAATGCGTGATTACAAAAAAAATCGTTAAGAACTTTTATTTTAAGATCTTTTTTTAGTGAAAAATCTAATGAGTATAATTCTCTAAAAATTTTGTCTAAATTGTATTGCCTAGCGTGCGCTATAATACACAATGTTATGCTCATGATAATTTTATACAGTTAACTAGCCAGGCTATTAATGTGAGCTTTAAGTGGGCAATCTTTTTTGTAATTAACTCTTTTGACAGAGGCATATCCTTGAGCTAACTTCTGATTTATTTGTTCCTTGGTTATAATGTGATTGTGACCATTTTCTCTATTTGACGGATCAAATGTTCCAAAAAACGGCGGAAACATCCACGGCTGCCCTGTTTTAAGCGCCATGTATCCAGGAAACAATTGTATGCAATCTCTGTTTGGATAGATATTTTTGCAATCTTTAATAAAATCTTGTGAAAGTTTTATCGACTCTTTAGTCAAAAAAGCACACTCCCAATTGCTCACCATCGCATCAGGAATTTCCAATGCATAATTCATTCCGCCGCTGTCCCAATTAAACGTATTGTATTGAATCAGTGGATTGCCAATGGTTGTATTCGAAAAATCTTTACCAGTGTATTTGAAATCCCAATCTGGACAATTGTAAAACTGGACATAATTGATTCCTTTTTCTGGCGCAAAACTATTAATCATATATTGATTTGCGCTGAATAAACAGACGTGCTCAAATTCGATTGGATTATCCTGCAAATAATTCAAGAATTCCTCGAAAACTCCAAAGATAAAAGGCGAAATATTCACAGGCTGAACAATATGTCTTATTTTAACATTTGGGTGATTTGATGTTGGGTGATTAATGACTATCTCACAATTGTTATCAAAACGCTTAATGTTTTGACACAAATCTTCGAGATCATCAAAATCTTGGTTTCTTGCATCGCCAAAGATCAAATATAAAGTTTTGCTTTTCAGGAAACTATCCTCCAGATTTCTTCTAGTCTGGCGACTACGGAATCGACAACCTCGGATTCAGATTCTAAAATATACTGCTCTACTTCTGGCAAATACTCAACATAATGCAAGCATGCTAGGGCATTCTTTTCTTTGATAGATGTGTCATTAAGCCACCTGTGCCACGGAGCTTTTTCAATAATTTCTTTGTTAACTATCTCAAGCTCCTTTGGGGATAATTTATTGAAAATTATTTTGTTGCTGATATAGGTGAATTCAGGAGCGTAATTATATGCAGAAACGCCTAGGTCTGACAAAATCTTCAATTCATCATCTGTGTGAAAATCACAATTGTGTCTTTTTGTTTTAATGCCTAGCGATTTAGAGAAATTAATGAAAGATTCAGTTTTACTTACATCTATTGGAGAAATGTTTTGAAGATCGAAGACAACGGATCCGCCCTGTGAAACTAAGTAAAGGATATTCCCTAAGTACTCTCCCAAGGAATCAAGCGCTGCCTTATATTCTGCGATGGTCAGTTCTTTGATAAAATCTTCTGTCCCGAACTCAAATAAAATATCGGCACGAAAATCAAGAAAATCCTTTATCCAAATTTTAGTTTCATTGATATTATATTGATTAAAATACCATGGGTCAATATGAATTATATCAAATTTACTTGCATCATACTCTATCATAGATTTGTCAAAGTCCTTCATGCAGAAATGATCTCTTTCGATTAGAAACCCTTGGTTAAATATCACATCTGTAATATTTTTACTAACGTAACCTCCATGATTAGTGTGCTGCCTTTGAGAAACAATGTAGCCAATTCTATTACGATTGGGATCAAATTTTTGAATAGCCATTAAGATGGACTTATTGATGGGAGATATATATATCTTTGGGAAATTATTCATTTTTCAGCGCCTTATTTAAGTTATACCAACCCATGTAAAAAAGTAGATGCGATTCTTCGCCAACGTGTAAAGCTGATGAAGATAACTGAATTAAAGCTACAATCAAATCTACAACTCGAATATTGATTTGTCTTCCAGCACACCAAGCGTCCAATTGCTTAGCAAGCTCAATATTTTCTGGAGGAGTTCCAGGATCAAATAAATACGCTCCATGTGGCATTTTTTTAACAAAAAAACCATTGTTTTTTATTGTAGCATGATCAAAATAAAGATTGTGTTTCATTTTTGCAATATCATAGAGCATATCGCTCCCTTTGCATGGCTCGAAACCTTCGCGCCAGTCAATAAGTTTAAACCCAGATTCTGTCTTAATGACATTTTCAAAAACCAAATCGCCATGAGCGCGATAATTAAGTACAGAATTTTTATATTCAACTGGTATATTATCTAATAGCTCCACTATGTTTTCGACTTCCCTAAAATTAATTCTGCAGTGAGTGCTTCCGGTTAATACGTCACCGTTTTTTTCGATATATTGCAAAACCCTACTCTTAGCTTTTTCGATATAAAAATCTTTAAAAAAATCTTTATCTTTATTTAGCGTTGGGATCCATAGATTTTCTTCACACCAAGTAAGAAAATCGTTAAGTATTTTTGGGTTTAATACTTTTGACAAAGTCTCACCTGAAATCCAATCGTAAAAAATGTAATTGCCTCTTTTGCCACATTTTGGAACGCAACCCGAAAGCACCCGTGATCTTTCGTAAAGTTGATTCACTTTCTGATCGTTTTTAAAAAACTTTAATATCTTGCCGTTTACTAAATATGTTTCTTGATCACTCTTCTCTAAAACACAGATTTTGCTGTGAAAATGCTTTCGCGCTTGTTCTAGCGCAATAAAATTACCGATATCTACCCAGTTGTTGGTTTCATAAAAATTCATGCTCATTTTTTCTATTACATGAGCATCTGATAAATTATTTGAATAATTGTTTAAGCGCAAGATTTCATTTGTCGTGTTAACAAACGTTTTATAGTCTTTAATGTAACAGAGGCCAGTGTAGCAAAACTCACCAATATTCGCTGAAACGTCCTCGATATTCTTTGTGTATTTTCTATATTGATTGCTGATATATGTTTTAGAAACAATAGCTGTGTTTGAATCAAATTGCTTCTTGTCATCTATGTATGTATCACAAGCATTATAAACAAAAGGTTTATCTAATAAATGAAATGTTTTAGAAAGAGAATAAAGCAAAGAAGAACCTTCACCATCATACGGATGAGCGCATACGTATTCTACGTTGAGGTCTGGATGATTAATTCCGATGTAATCAACAACTTGATCCATTAAATATCCAAGCGTAATAATAAATCTACAATTTTTTGGGTAACTATCTAATATATGAGAAATGATAGCCTTATCTCCTAATTTAACTAAAGCTTTATTTTGGTAATTTGTAATTGGCTTTAGTCTCGATCCCAAGCCTGAACAAGTTATGATTACGTCGTAATGCATAGTTGAATTGTACAAAATCAATATGATAGTTATATGCACCCATAAGAGCCCAGACGTGTTAAAGGTGATTCTGAAATCTATCCGCGAAAATTCTACTGATAATCATAAAATACTAGTGGCAGAAACATCGCGCGATCAAGTCTCAAGATGCGTAGCAGAAGAATATAATTGTTTGTTCACAAACAGTGATCTAAAATACGAAGTTGGCGCCTACAGGCACGCTATGAGAGAATGTCCTGATGAAGATGAGTATTTTATGTTTCAAGATTCTATAGAAATCCTAAAATTTGGGTGGGAGGATGCATATAGACAATTATCTGACGGCACAAAAATGGTAACAGTTTGTGGCTATCCATTAGCTGAAGATCCATGTCCAGATTGTGGGAAAAATTTCTTTGAATCAACTTACGGGCTAAATTTTCCTGTGGAAGATGCATGGGCTGTCGGCTGCAATTGTTTTTACATCAGCCAAAAAGCCAAACAATCTCTGGAGAGTTTTGGATTTCATAACATCAAAGCTGAGAATAAAGTAGACACTTATGACACAGAAAGAATAATGGGCGCAGTCGCCCATTATTCTTGCGGCCTTGAAGATGTGTCAAAATTACTCGGATATTGGTTGTGGGACGGAACAAAATATGCTCGTGATTTCGGGTTTACAAAATACATTTATAAACATATGAAGGGCAGACAGTGATTATGATCTGCCAAATTGGTCTTCATATCGTGTGATGTCATTTTCACTGAACTTATCACCAGTCTGTATTTCAATAAAAACAAGATCTACTTCGCCAGTGTTTGTGATCCTGTGTTTTTGTTTCTTTTTTACAGAGCAAACAGATCCCGCATAAATTGGGGTTATGGTTTCTTCTAAAACGAAATTACCGCTGCCGGTCAAAACAAGCCACAATTCATCCCTGTGCTCATGTGATTGAAGACTTGATGAGCATCCAGGTTTTACACTTATTTCCTTGATGTGGTACTTTTCATCATATGCAAGTGTTGCAAAATTGCCCCATGGTCTTTCCTCGCACGGATTGATGATTTTTTCTATTTCTAAATCACCCAAAGAATTTCTTTTTGGTGTGAATGCGTACGCTGTCTTAAGATTTGAATTTGGTTTCAAATCATTGACTAAGACCCTTGGCCCCCTATTACAGTTCATGATGAGTTGCTCGTAAAATATACCGAATTCTAATAGCTGTGCTTCGGTTGCTGCACGGAGAGATTCTTTTCTGCCGGTTGTCAATATGATTTTTCCACCATCTTTTTCAATCTCATTGATAAGATTGATGGTTTCAGGTAGCAAACACGGTGGCTTCAACATTTGCTGTGACAAATTTCCGTGATGGCGCAACAAAACGCCGTCAATGTCTATAAAATAAGTTTTTGGTAAAAACATAAATCCATTGTACAACGCAAATATGTTTAATTTTAAAAGCACTGGCGGCGGCGGTGATCCATACTCTCATGAGCAAGGCGAACTATTTTATTCTCTCATTAAATTAACAAAAGCAAAGACAATCCTGGAAATAGGAGTTGATTGGGGCTCAACAAGCAGATACTTATGCGCGGCTGCAAAAGCAACTGGCGGAAAACTGTATGGATACGATTGCTGGAGCGACCATGGCCCAAATAAATCATGGCATCATGGTTGTAGCGCGGAGATGGTCACTGAAATGTTAAAAGAAAATGGATTCTCTGAAGAAAACTTTCTTATGACTAAGGTAGAAACTTTAGAACCCGGATTTAGAGAATTAATTAGTGAAAGACACTCAGAAACAAAAATAGATTTTGCTTTTGTTGATGCGGACCATTCCTATGATGGGTTGAAAATGGATTTCGAAACAGTATACCCGCACATGTCGGACACTGGCATCATAGCTCTTCATGATACATTAAGGATAGACGGATGTAGAGAATTTGTGATCGACTGGAGAAACAATAACGATGGAACGTACGATATTGTCGAATTTCCTTTTGGAAATTTAGACAGAAGAGTTGGAATAACGCTATTAGTAAAAAGATCCTATTCTATTATTGGGCTTGGATGTGATGAGAGCTGCGGATCTCCGTCCACATACGAAGAAATTTATGAAAAAGAAAAAGATTGGATTGGCCGAGAGCGGAGATTAGTTTTCTAATTTCTAAAGAAAATTTTTAAACATATTAGTCAAATAGTTTATTGAAAACAAATTATCGTTTGTAACATATGGTTCTTTGATAATTTCGTTGAAAAGATTTTCATTTGTATCTAATTCCATTATAAAATCTAACAATTGAGCTTCGTCGTTAAAGCGCTTCAAATTAACGAAGCTCAATTGATTAAAATCTTTATCAATATCTTTGTTGCCCCAATAAATTGGCACGCAACCGGCTATCATAGGCTCAAATATTTTTTCAGTTGTATATCCAGATGTGCCTTGGAAAGTGTCATTATTTTCTATGGCAAAAGCAAATTTATAGTCACTTAGAAATTTTATTTTTTCAATCGCCCCTTCAGTTGTTCCTGGCTCTCCTGATACGATTGGGTGATTATTTAAATGCATTCCGGCGCAATCTACTCTTTTATATTGACTTATGAGGTTAACATAATGCTCTCTCGGAGAACTTGGCCCGCCGGAACCCTGCGCAAGATACGCACAGAATTTTCTTTTTTCATATTGCTTTCTTGGCAGCAATATAGAGTCAAAAGATTCCGTTAGTCCCTTTTGCCAAAAATCATATGCATATAAAACATACAATGGTAACCTAAAAAATCTAGGATCATTAACATAAAATGATGTTAACGCAAAGTCACACTCGCCAATGTTATAAAATGGTTCTCCGCTAAAATACACAACTTTAGCGGTGCCATATTTTTTGTAATTTCTGTTATCTGTGAATATAAGATCGGGATTATTGGGTGTGACCTCCACATTGGTTATCTGACTCAAAATCCAAACAAAAATGTTATTTTGTCTATCAAACTTGCCCCAGAATGAATCAAAGTGTACTTTGAGCATCGATTAGTAAAATCCTGTCGCAATCATGCTTGGGCTTCCGTCGCAGCTACAAACAGGAGGGTAAATTGCATAAATTTTCATATCTTCTTTTCTCATTATTACCCCGTCTGCCGTGTTCATTTTTTTCAACTGATCGCCAAGAAGTTTCCGGGCGACACCTGGAGTTCTAATTACATAAGCTGATGTACCTGCTCTTGTGTAATTCCCGGTAAATGGAGCCGCAGTAATGGGATGGCATAAAAGATCACAATCAGCGGTAAATAAAGACAAAATATCATAGTCACTGTTTAGGCCAGCTTCGAGATTGGATATGCCATTGAAAACAGAGTCATCCTCTAATATAAGTGCATTATAAATGTTGTTATTGATGATTTCTTGGTATACAATCATGTGGGCGAGCGCGCAAGCGATCTGACCGTCAGAGAGTGGGTCCACTAGAGGCAAATTATCAGGAATAGAGCCTAAAGTATGTCTAGCACAACCATTATGATTGTAGCATTCTATGGTTTGTCTAACAAAAACAGTTTTTTTAAAATTTAACCCCTCCCAATTATGTGCAAATGTTTTAAATCTCAAAGATTCAGGATGTGCTATTACAAAGATATGATCAAAAAAATTATTTAAAATGTGAGTCATAATATTCTTTTAATGTTTGTACATTTTCCGACGATAGTACATTCAAAGCGTATTCTTTTTGTTTAAGAAATTGTACGATTGAATCCGGGTTTATTGAAAATTTATATTTTTCCCTTACTCTTTTTGACCACTCAACGTCCTCTGATTGACCCCAAATTAAATCTTCGTTTAAGGGAAATTCAAGCATAACTTCTTTTTTGGCGACCCAATAAAAACCAGGTATATACATTACTTTTGAAAACTCTAAATCATAGGGAAGCAATTGTTCTGCATTCGAAAAACACAAATCCTGATAATATATCAGCCAGTCAATATTTCTTTTTCCATCTAAATTGTGAATTCTATTCATGCTCACTTTAAAATCTTGATGCTGCAAGTACCCGTCATACCAGCCTTCTTTAAACTTAATGTAGTCATGTAAATACACAATATTCTCATATCGTGAATTCTCCGTTATAATATTTTTCTTCTTTGTGATCCATCCTGGACGTCGGGATTCATCGAACAAGATGTAGTTCAGGTCATCTCCTTCTATAATTTCTTCCACCGCGTATTGTGAATTTCCAACGAGAATGATTTCATAATTTGGTATATTGAGATTCCTTATGCTTTGTATAATAGTTTTTTGAAGCAATTTGTTTTCTTCGCAACAGCATACTCCAAAAGTGAAATCCATGATTATTTTGTACAATTTAGAATATGCCAGTAAGCTATAGCCAATACGGTCAAGATGAATTTGTGTATCAAAACTTTTTCAAAAACGAAACAAAAGGAACATATGTGGATATTGGTGCCTACGACGGAATTTTTCTTTCAAATACTTACAAGTTTTATCGGCTTGGATGGGATGGTTATTGCTTCGAACCGCTAAAGCCAATTTTTGAAAAACTTCAAGTAAACAGAAATAGAGACAAATTATACAATAACCCTGTTGGTCACAAGAATGATAAAGTTCGTTTTTTGAAAGTCAATGGTGATCCAGACATGCTGAGCGGTGTAATGGATTATTATAATTACGACCACATGTTCAGAATCAATAAAGAATCTTTTGAGTGTAAATCGGAGCCAGAAGAGGAGATTGTGGATATGATTACGCTTGATTCCGTGGTTGAGAAAAATTCCAATATAGATTATTTATCTATAGACACAGAGGGTGGAGAGCCGCTGATACTCGCAAATATTCTTGAAAATTTTGAACCAAAAATAATATCAATCGAGATAAATTACAAAGAAGATTATGAAAAGCTCATTGAAGTCATCAAAAATAAATACGATATAGTAGATAATTTAGGCTGTGATTTAATACTGAAATTAAAATGATAATTACTTACATAGAGGGTGGACTCGGGAATATGTTGTCGCAATTTGCTTTTACTCTAGCAAAAGCCAAAGATGAAAGCGTTGATTACGGTTTCTTGAATTACAAGCGCAACCTAGAGATAATTAGAGAAAAACATAATGCAGATGTAGATAGCTACGAAAACACAATCCTTAGAAACATTAGTTTTTCTGGAACTCCAGATGCAGTTGGCGCGATGCCAAGAATAGAACATTTTTGTCCATTTGAATACCGAGATATTCCATATGAGCAAGATTGTTATAATTTCTATAAAGGTTATTTTCACTCAGAGTTATACCACAGAAACCAAGACGATTATCTGAATTCCATTCTAAAACCAACTGATGAAATTGATCGACTCCTAAAATGGAAATACCCTTTTCTTTTTAAATTCAATTGTTTAAGTATGCACGTAAGACGGGGCGATTATCTAAGCTTACCGAACCACCATCCAGTCATGGATCCCGATTATTATCACAGAGCAGTTAAGCTTTTCTCAAATATCGATAAAATTTTAGTAATTACCAACGACATAGATTGGTGTTATAAAAATTTGACAGACTCAAGAATTATATATATTGAAGAACCAGATTGGCTCAGCTTGTATATAATGAGCTATTGTAAAAATCATATCATAGCAAACTCAAGCTTTTCTTGGTGGGGAGCTAGATTGGCTGAGATTTTTAACAAAAATCAAAATATTAATGTGGTGTATCCCAAAAAATGGTTTGGTCCAGCGATAAACCATGATTTAAAGGATATGATCCCTGGTAGATGGCGGCGCGAACCATGAAAAACAAAAAAGCTTTAATAATTGGAATTTCGGGACAAGACGGATCGTATCTGTCTGAGTTTCTCTTAGAACAAGGATATGATGTCCATGGAGTTGTCAGGCGTCACTCTGTGGCAGAAAACCAAAGTTATCGTTTAAATCATATTAAGGATGATTTAAATTTACACTATGGTGATATTACTGACGCCGCGAGCACATTTAACCTGATCAATAAAATACAACCTGATGAAATATACAATCTTGCTGCGCAATCACATGTGCGCGTAAGCTTTGATATGCCAAGTTTCACTTTTCAGGTTAACACGCAGGGATTCCTAAACGTCCTTGAAGGTGTAA
>Ga0214923_10005524_pt1 | contig 14668 bp, 6 predicted proteins | sample LL1510_MetaG_FD_177993 | JGI IMG/M metagenome (GOLD analysis project Ga0214923, IMG submission 177993) | Freshwater microbial communities from Lake Lanier, Atlanta, Georgia, United States - LL-1510 | ecosystem: Environmental > Aquatic > Freshwater > Lake | place: USA: Georgia | collected 2015-10-15 | reverse complement strand
ACAATGCAGTCGATGTCTCCCGTAAGTTTCCTATCGCTGCAGACTTTGCTTTCTTCGAAGTCTACCAGAAGAGTGGCTCGTCCTGGTTCCGAGTCATGCCTGATAAAATTGATATTGTAAACAAAGAAGCTTACCTATATTTCACAAATGAAAGTGGCTCGTCTGCCGAGTTGCGCATCCTCTGGGAACGCGCTGCAGTGCGGACTAACAAGATTAAACTCGTCGACGCTGGGGCAAATGATTCTGATTTATCCCCGCAGCTCTGCCTCTACGGTATCGACCATGCAAATATCTATCCAAGCAATCCTAAACGCTCTGGCTGGGTCTCTCATATCGACTCGTATAAGTCTGAAGGCGAGAACTATCTTATCGCAGGTCTTGGCTGGAATCTATTCAAGGCTGCCTACGACGCAAGCCTGCCCTCACGCCAGCCACTCCTCCGTACGACCGTCGCGTCCGAAGTTATCATCGGTCCTCTGTTCGGCCCTGCCGGACGGACACGGCCATCGTATACCTTCACTGGGGGCGGCGAAGGTTGGGCTAACATTGGTTACATTAAGTACTACGCAGAGGGAGTCGTCGAAGTCAAGGTCTTAACGCCTAACCGAGTCGACAACTCCGGGACCGGTCTACCCGTAAACCTCGAGCACGACCGGCTGACCATTGCTGGCTCCTCGCAAAAGGTACACCGTGGCGAGTGGGCTATCAAATACTTCGACGCTTCTGCCTCGGACTACATTATATTCCGAGTCTACAACGCAGCGATTATTACACCTGACTACGACGAGGAAGACATCGGCGAGGCGGGAGTATTCACAGATAAGGTAGAATTTAACCCAGAATCGAACTCGGTGTGGTCACTTCTTTACGGTGACATCTTAGAAAGCGAAGCATTCCCGCAAGGTCTATCAGGCTCGCTGGCCTGCGTCTCGACGTCCGGCAATCACTCCTGGCTTAACGGTGTCGGCGAACGTATCACGATGCCCGGAGGTCAGGTTTACACGGTCCGTAGAACCGGAAAAATGCTCAAGGTCCGGAACGTCAATAGTCCGAACTCCGTGCCGTACGAAAAGTTTGTAGTCGGTGACGTGCTGGCCTTCTCTGACCGTGACCGACGTCACACTATCCGGTACATCACCCCTGTCGGCGACGCAAGCGTAGCAGTCTCCTTCGACGGCACGACTGGGGAAGCCGTCGTGACGAACGTAGACTCGTCTAGTTTCGTAGTTGGACAGAAGATAGTTCTGGCTTCCTGTGGTCGGTATTCGGGAGAGTACGTCATTAAGGCACTGCAGAATACTACAAGCATTACGCTAGACTCTAGCAATGTTAAGGATACCACTACCTCTACGTCTGTCGGGGTCACGCCTCGTATCCTTGGGCAGGTCTTCGAGCTGTCCTACGAGGACGAGTTCTACGATGACCCGAACTCTCTTTTGACCGTGTCCGCCCCGCGACGATGGTTTGTCCTGGAGAATCCGACAGGCTCGGCCTCGCGTGTGAAGCATCTCGAGTCGAAGCCCTACACCGAGCAGCAATTCGTCCGGTCTGTCATGGCCCAGGACAACATGTACTTTGCGAACTACAAGGACCATCTCATGAAGTACGACGGAGTCTCGCTCTATCGCTCGGGGCTGGTCCGGTGGCAGCCAGGGATATTTACGACCGTCGAAGCTGACCATTCAGCAAAAATAATTGTACCTGCACAGATTTCTGCAACCATGACAAAGGTTACTACCGGAGGATTCACTCTAGTTGTTCCTGAAGACAAGAAGGGTTTGTTTTCTTCCGGAGATAAAGTAGAATTAAATGGTAGCTCTCTCAATCCCTTTACTATCTCCAGCATACTGTCCTCAACCTCTGGTAATAATACAGAAGTTGTCATATACCTAAATAAGGCAATCGATGTTACTGGACTTAATAACTCTTCCTTGTTGGTCAAACAATACCAACCATCTGTTTATCGTTACTATTTCCGCCTGACAGCCTACGATGCAAACGACAATATAGTAACTTCCGCGACTACTGGTTCTAACGAGTTCTACGTTTCACTAATCCAATCTGCTGCAATAAATATCAGACTCCTCGGTCTGCCGAAGTTCGAGCAGCTTAACTACAGCAAAATCTATCTTGAAGTCTATCGAACTAAACGTAATGCAGTAGCCCCGTTCTACAATATTGCAAAGCTTCCCGTTAAGTTTGATATCACAAAACCTTACATTGATATAACAGATACCATCTCTGACGAAGCTCTCCCTGCTCAACCAGATGACAAAGTTCTGACTTTCCTTGCTGGAGCTAATCTTGGTAATGGCTTGTCGCAACCACCGCAAGCTAAGTACTGCACGGTCACGGATAACCGACTGGTCTTGGCTAATATCCAGGACGACCCCAGGATTCGTGTGGAAATCTATGGTAACCCGGTATTATCAGAGTTTACTGACAAGACTTTCTACCTTAGAAAAGACGGTACAACTGTTACAAATGATTTAGCCTTCGATACCGTAGCTACAACACTGACAGCAATAAACGCTATACAAACAAATAATACGGTAACTTTTACAGTAGTTGGTACCGCGCATAGCTTTGTATCAACGGCTCAAAATAAAGAATGGATATATTTATTTCATAACAATGTTTTGTCTAATAGAACAGCAATTTACGCTACTGGCTGGTACCAAGTCCAGTCTGTAACTACAGACGCTAGCAATACTTACATAACAATTCAACTTCAATCCGGAACTGACTGGCATAGTATAGCTATTGGTCAAGCATTGATTACTGGGTCAAATCCAACCGTAGGACAATATTTAATTTATACAGCAGCAACAAATACATACGCTCTAGCTGCAAGTCAAGCTAATCCGGGAACAGACTACTATAAAGTTACTAGTATTTCTGACGCTGGAGCTAATAGAGTTTATACAGCAACGCATTATCATTTTGCAGAAACTTTTGTTCGTTGTCTGGCTACTCAACGTGGAAATACAGGATTTCCGGTTTATACAGCAGCAGACTACAACTACTCTTGGCGAAATGCGAACGAAGACCTGCTGTACTCTGCTGCAGCCCGTGTCTTACTTCGCCTCTCGAATGCCATCAATTTCTCGCAGTCCGTGTCGAGCAGTCCTTGGCTTTTTGCAAATGCAGGCTTGGACCTTGGTGGACAGACTATGCTTCTTAATTTCCCCGAGAACAGCTTAAAGACGACTCCCGAGCTCGTCATGCCGTCCTCGCTTGGCAATGTCGAGTACTACGGTAATGGAGTGAAAGTTTCGGCAGGCGGTGAAAACATAGGAGCTACGACTCAGAAGTTCCCATCAAGACTTGTCCTCTCCTACGTCAACTACGCTGAAGTCTTTCATCGTCCGTTTGACCAGGACGGGACCGGCTCGGATTCTATCGTGGACGTCAACCCAGCAGACGGACAGGAGATTACCGGTGTATTCCCATTCTTCTCGGAGTCGGCATTCGGTGCAGCCTTGAAGTCTTCGTCGCTTATCGTCTTTAAGTCAAACTCTATCTATGTGGTAGACGTTGCAAGTAGACGCTCTCAGCAGCTCGAGTCGAACGGACTCGGATGTACCGCTCCTTATTCTATCGCTGCTACACGAGAAGGCATCATGTTCGCCAATGAAGCGGGACTGTATCGTCTGACTCGTGCCCTGACAGTCGAGCCCATCGGTTCTTACGTTGACCGTCTCTGGCGGCAGAACGTGGAGAAATCTCAGCTTGACCTCATGCACGGCCATGCCTACGGTGTCGGTCGTAAGTACAAGGTATCTTATCCACTGACAGGCCAGAAGGTTCCGTCTGACGTTCTCGTGTACGACTACACAAAAGAAGACACAAAGAACTCCTATGGTTCCTGGACTCGCTATACAAACCATGCAGCCACCGGTTGGTGCAATCTCTTGGAAGACGCATTCTTCTGCACCACATCCGGTCGAGTTTACCAAGTAGCGTCCGGCAACTCAAAGTACGACTACGCAGACGACGGTGCGGCTATCGAATGCTCCGCGACATTCCGTGCCCTGGACTTCGGTGATTCGGCAATCCGCAAACGTGTGTTGCATCTTCTTGTGCATTACCGTATTCCGCAACTCCTGGAAGGGTCAGTTGATGTTAACTCAGCCTCTGTCGGCATGGGTGTTAATCTTGTAGATAGCTTTGTTCCGTTGGACCCGTTTTACTTAGACGTGCCTAACAAGCCGGATGGATTGTCAACGCTAACTCCGTACAAACAAGTTACCCTACGCTATGCGGCTAGGAATCCGAAGAGCCTTTACTTCCAGACGAAAATCAGTGATAATGGCCTGCACACCCCACTCCAGGTCACCGGACTTTCGTTCCGCGTGGCCGGTCTGGGGACGGAAGGCATCCAGGAAGCAGCCCAGACTAGCCAGCAGGGGAGCTCCAAGTAATGGGAATGAGACTAGGTAAAATAGCAGGGACTCTCCAAGAGTTGTCCGGCGAAGAGCTTGCAAGACAGCAAGGTCTGTCAGCGGCACCGCCGACTCCGCTAGGGGCGCAAGGCATCGGCGCGTCGCAGGACGTCGCTAAGATGGCAGGCACCCCGAACCAGATTCGTGCTATGGTGCAGGACACTCTCATGGAGCGTACTAGGACTAAAGACCTGCTTGGAGAGTCAGAGCGTACAAACGGTAGAGCACGTTACTCTGTCGAATCCTTGCAAGAGAAAATGAACGTCCTCGAGGGCTTAGGCTCTCTTGAGAATCGCGTCCCAGAGTATATTCGCACACAGCTGAAGACTGCCGCGCAGGGTCAAATATCCGCAGTAAATGCGCCTAATGCAAGTGCAATTACTGAAAGACTGGCTAGCCTTGGTATTACAGACAAAGCATCCGTGGATAAAGCTGTTAATGCCGTGGCTAAACTCAGAGATGGAACAGCCACTCCTGAAGACGTTAGTGCAGCTCTCTCTGCTCTAAAAATTGATGCAAGCATTACAGATAGTACAACTACCCTAGCTACAAATCTTGCGCCATTCTTCACGCAGACTACAGTCGATGACCTCAAGAAACAAATGTCTGCAGTTTTGCAAAACTTCTCTGATGTCAAAATGAAAGACTTGCCTGACGAATTTAAGCGATTTGCTGACCCATCTAACAATGTAGACGATGCAGCTGCAATTCTTGGTATCGACGATGCTAAGTTTGGCGATGCTAAGTTTGGCGAGATGACTCTTGGAGAAGTCCGGGCACAGCTGAAAGCCTGGAAGACTCGGAACTTCCAAGACGTTGAAATTCTTCGCGACGTACTGCAAGACCCAAGCTACAGCATGACCGAGAAGGACTTTGCACGGCAGCGCCTGGCCGAGATGGGTGCAGTCGGAGTGACCTCTATCGAAGAGAAGACCAACAACCTTGAAGCGCAGGTGGCAGCGGGAGACACCGTAGTCGTCGGTGGTCAGGCAGTCAAGGTCTCCGAACTCATGTCAGACCCTAAGCTGAAAGCTACCATCGCTACGGCACTCAATTCAGAAGAGGAGCTGACAAAGCTTGCTTCGACAGACGCAGACCTAGCTAAATGGATTACAAATAACAAGGCAGCCCTTGTGCCAGTCCGTAACGAGCTTCTCAAGGGTACTGAAAAGTTTGTCGCTAATAACAAAGTCTTTGCGGACAACTTGGCAGACTTGGTCACGACACACAAGACCTTCATGGACAGTATAATTCCTGGTTGGAATAATGCTAAGGATGTAGCCTGGGCAGACTGGCTTGGTAGTCCTGCAGCCGGCGATGCTCCCGCCAAGGGCCTGTACGCTACAGCGCCTACAATGGCCTACGTCCTGACTATGCCAGATAAAGCCAAGCGCAGCGTAGCCCTGTCTGCCCTTTCTAAATTACCGACAGAATCTGCGAAGAAGTTCTCCACGACTTTCCTCGACCAGATTGTTGCAGCGGCAAAGGATGACCAAGAAGCCGGACAACTCATGGAAGCTTTTCAGGCAACGGAAAATAAAGACTGGATTACTGAGACCTCTTCTACGGCAGGCATTACTCTTACTCCTACTTTTGACGCTGATTACACGGATGTAGATTACGCCAAAGAAGTAAACAAGATTGTTATGTCTTTTGCTTCAGAGTTTGCTGTAGAAGAGAAAAATATTAAATCAGGATTTGACGCACTCAAAGCATTGACTGACAAGATTACTACACTACGAACTGGCGGACCCAAGGACAGACAAGAAGCCGTACGGCTGTCTAAGCTGCTGGCAGACATTAAAGGAAAGATTAACAGCACAATAAACAATGATGCCGTCGACAAAGTCCGTGAAGCTAATAAAACTACCAAGGAAAAAAACAGCTATCTCGAAGTATCCAAAGCTTACGATGCCAGCTTCGAGAAAATAGTACAAGGACTTGCAGACAGGAAAGACCACCTAGGCACACGTGGTGCAGAAGTCTTTGCTAAAATTAAATCGCAAGTAGAAACACTGCGAAGACAGGCTACTGAAGGACTTATCTCTTTCCCTGAAGCGCAGAATAAGATGAAAGAAATCCAAACTAACATGGCTGGACAGTTGGCTGCATTCCTTTTTGATGATAACCATAGAAAGAAAAATCCTGATGGTGCAATGGATGCAATGCAACTATTGAAAGACTCCGGTGTTAGTACTTATCTAACTCCTGCGGACCGCAATGGGATTAGAAAAAGATTAGATGATATGGGAAAAGAATATAAAACAAGAGCGGAAGCTAATAAGGGAGCAGACCCTGGCAGTCAGTTGGCACGAACCCGATATGCAGCTTTAGCTCAACGCGCTAATAGCCTGTTTATTTCATTTTAAGGAAGACTAAACAATGGCAATCAATAGGAACATCCCAGCCCCACTCGGAGGAGCCTTGCAACCGCAAGCAGGACAGCCGTCCGCGTTGGCATCCCTTGGTGGGACCACGCAGGCGCTTCGTGCGGTCCAGCAAGCGGCGACTGGCCGAGAGCGGCAGGCAGGCCCAATTCAAGAAGATATTATTCCAGAGCAAGTCGCGCTGCAGGAAGCTCAGACAGGACAGCAAGTCTTGCAAGAACAAGGTCGGCAATTGCAAGCCGGCGCTGAGCTACAAAGAGCAGAGCAAGAACAGCAGTTTAAGTTTAATCTGCAGGAGATGGACGAGCGTCAGGTTAACGCCTCGCAGGAACTGATGAACCGGAGTCTGGCTATTTTGCAGGACTTCGAACAAGGACGTGCTAAACTCGAGCTCGGCAAGGACAAAGCACGCATGGAGCAGGCACTCTTTGGGATGCGTCTCTCGAATAAGAAGTACGTGGACCAATTGGAAATCGAGGGAAGGAAAAGGAGACTCGACAACGCAGTCCAATTTAAGGAAGCTTTGACCGAGACCCTTTTCAAAGAGGAACTGGACTTGCTGAAGTCTGACATATCGTTCAAGAGAAAGCTAGCAGGGGACGAACGAGAGTTTGCAGCCTTGCTAGAGAATATCGACTTGGATACTGCCTTGAAGCTTGTCATGCAAGAAAGCGAGGCTGCCCAGATATCCATGATAGCACAAGGTGCCAAGGAAGTTATCAGCGGCGGACTTCAGTATATGAAGGACCGACCTAAGACACCGGAAAAGAAAGAGGGCTAAACCATGGGACTCCGAGCAATGCGACCACCGCTGCAAGGCATGGACCAAGCTGCTGCAGAAGCAAGCAAGACCCGTCTTCAGTCCGCAATGCAGGGACTCGGTACGGCTCCAGGAGCTGTAGCTCCGACTCGTGCACAGATTGGCGCAGCCGGGGCTGAGGCCGTGCAGCAGCAAGCACAGGCAATGCAGAAAGCACAGCAGACCCAGATGCAACTCCAAGAAGGGCAGGTCAGGCAAGAGCAAGCACAGGCAGTTCTAGGACAAAGAGAAGTCCTGAACCAGCGCCGCACTGCCCTGAATACCTCCCTTCGCAAAGCAGAAGATACTTTGACTAAGTTAGGTATGACAACCAAGCAGGACCTATTCGACTCCTCCCTGCGTTTCGAGCAGGACGAACTCGGTAGGACAGTGTTTAACGAGCGGCAACTTTTGGATTATGCAGTCACCCATGCAAAAGACGTCGAGGCCATGCAGGACTACGAGCAGACTATCTCCCAGATGAGCGAGCGTCGGCTCCGGCTCATGCAGGTCGCCCAGCAGAAAATCGAACAAGAACTGAGGAATGCCTACGCAGGAGAGCAATCGGCCCTGAATCAAGAAGTCAAGCTCGCCCTTGCCCGTGCCTCGTCTGCAGCCAAGGAAAAGGCGGCCAAGGAAAAGGCAGGTGCCCAGAATCGCGCAAGTATGTGGTCTGCCATCGGTGGAGTTGCCGGGGCAGTCATAGGTGGTGTTATTACCATGAACCCAGCCGGTGCCGCTTTAGGTAGCTCTATTGGCTCGGGAATCGGCGGGGCAGCCTCAACAATTGGCAAATAAGGGGTAGCGCTAATCCCTGAGAAATGCTAGGCTGGTGCAGTCCTAATTAGGAGGCTCCCGGTATGGCAGGCGAAGCAAAGCTCGGTGCAAAAGCAGCCGAAGAAGTAATTGACCTACTTAAACAAGCTAAAAGCGGAGACCAGCTAGAAACGCTGGCTACCAAGACTGGCTTCGATGTCGAGGCGCTAGATGACGTAGTACAGAAAGGCGTCGGAAAAGGCGGAGTCAAGGGCGGTAAAGACTTACTAAAGTCCATTGTAGATAAGCTTGGCGGAACTATTGAAAGTGTACAGACCGAAGTTAACACGCTTCTAGGTCGTACTCGCGATGTAGGCGGTGGCCAGGTTCCTCCATCTGCAAAAGGACAAGTAGAAATTACAGGTCCAGTCGACGGTCTAACTCGCGGTAAAGGCTTTACTATGGCTCCTCGTGTAGGAGAGCAAGGTGAGGCATTACCTGTTCCTGTATCTACAAAACAAGCAGGAGCCTTAGAAGGTCAAGCAGTCATAGAACCAGAAGTTTTAGATTCACCTAGAATGACAAGTCTGCAAACAAAAATGGGCAGAGCAGCAGAGGATGCTACAACTATCCAACCTCGCCTAGCTTTACCAGAAGGCCAAACAGAAGCTGCAAAAATGAGCCAGACTCCTAGTCAAAAAATGCTCGAAGCAGCAACCGCGCCGAAGCCACAACAGATGTCTATGGCCAAGAAAGCTGCAGCGGCAGGGCTGGTAGGTCTCGGTGCGGGATTCTCTAAGGAAGCCAACGCACCTGTAGTTATCAAGGAATCTGGAATCGACAAGGTAGAAGACGTCAAAGGCTTGGCCGACAAGGCTGAAGCGCAGGGTGCAGTGACTCCCGAGCAGAAGGCCGTCGTTGTGCAACAAGTTGAGCAGGTTGCCAAGGCGCAGAAGAGTCTTGGAGAAATCCTACAAGAAGAATACAAACAAGACAAAGCTAGAATAGAATTACTCCGTCTTACCGAGACAATCATGAACGGGCTTGTCACGGCTATCGGGGCGAATGCTTTGTTGAACCGTGGCTCGCCGTACGCTGTTGACTTCTCGAAGGGTCCGAAGACTGACTGGGCCGGAGAGCTCGACAGGCTGCAGAAGGACTTTAAGATTCAGATGGATGCGCTGAACGAGAAGTACAAACTCGAGGCCCACGAGAAGCAAGAGACCGAGCGAGAGGCCCGGCGGAAGTACGAATTTGAGGAAACTCAGAAGTTAAGCCGTGAGAAGCTAGAAGCGCAGAAGGCTAAGCAAAGTCAGGCAGCCGGTGCTGCCAAAACCATAGCAGAGAGTAAAGCTCTTGAAAAACAAAACAAAGCATATTCTCAACTACTAAAAGCAGTCGAAAATAAAAAACCAGGAGACGTAAAGCGTTTCGGTTTTGAGGCAGGTTTACCAGATGAAGATATTAAAGCAATAAAAGACGAAATGGGTAAAGGTTGGTTTAGAAAAACGTATGACTCTTTTGAAGCACTTTTATCCAGCGAAGAAGCTACTACACTGGATAATATTTTGAAAAAGTATAGACCAGGGCAGCAGGCTGCTCCAGCCGCTCCCGGCGCCGCAGCGCCGGCAGACGCGGACAGAAAAAGACTCGAAGAACTACGTGCACTAAAAGCCGCTAAACAAAAAGGAGGATAAGACCAATGGCTTTAACTCCTGAAGAACAAGCAGAGCTAGACGCACTCGAGGCGGAGTTTGGCCAAGCCGCCCCTGCGAAGGCTGCCCCCGCAGCACCCGGCCTGACACCAGAAGAACAAGCAGAGCTGCAGGCACTGGAAGCAGAGTTTGGTCAGAAGCCGAATAATACCGAGCGTAGTAAGGCTATGCTTCGGCAGTTCGAGGGATTCAAAGAGAAGGCTTACAAAGATACCGGCGGTGTAGTGACGGTCGGCTACGGTCGTACCGGGGCAGACGTCACGCCTGCAACAAAGACAACAAAAGAAATAGAAGAACAAAAGTTAAGTCAACGCTTGAATGAAACAGAGATTCCCTTTCTAAAAGGAGAAGGCCTGCCAGACAATCCGGCTCTGGTCAGTATTGTTTACAATCTAGGTCGGACTGGTTTTAAGAAGAGCAGTCTCTATCCCCTAGCCAAAGAGGGTAGATGGGAAGAGTTTGCCGACAAGCTACAACAATTTACTAGAGACAAAAATGGTACTGTCCAGCCTGGCCTGGTTAAGCGTAGAAAAGAAGAAGCTGCAGTTATTCTATCCGAATTAGCTAAGCCTGCAGCTCCCGCTCCGGTAGCAATGAAAGCACCAGTAGCGCCGCAAAAGGAGAAGGACGTCTTTGAGCCTTTCCGAACAAGAAAGGACGTTGAGGCTCTCCAAAAAGAAATGCAGCAAGTAGTCACTCCAGAAGAGAAAAAGACCCTCGATGAAGAAGCGTTAAAGCAAGCACAGGAGACAATGATTTCCGGCAAGGCAGAGGAAATCCGAGTCCTGCCTTCCGAGTTGACTGCCTTGGCAAGAATCCACAATGTTCCTGTTTCCTCTCTGGAGGGCTGGTCTTCATTCCTCGGAACTCCTGAGGCTAAAAGAAGAGACTTTGTAGGCGAAGCAGCAGAGTTTGCAAAGTACGTCGGTGGTACCCTGTCTAACATGGTAGGCCTTGGATTACCACAGAAGTTAGCAGTCGAGACCCAAGCAAATCCAAAGATGCGAGGAGCTCTTGAAGACCTGCGTACTCTCGCCGATGCTAAACGGTCCGGGCTTGTCCGGGCTGCAGAGTTTGTCGGAGGATTCAAGGTCGCATCAGCCGGAGTCAAGGCAGCAGAGCTGGCCGCCAAAGCCGCCAAACTGGGCACTGCTGCAACTGCGACAGCCAAAGCAGGAGCAGTCGCAGGAGAGCTAGCACTCGGTGGAGCAGCACAGGCAGAGTCAGGCAAGGAAGTAGCAGGAGCTACCACGGCATTGTTGGTAGGCGGAGGTGTACTTGGTAGTGTAAAGCTGGCAAGCGAAACTGTGGGACTGATTGGCAGTGCAGCCGCGAAGACAAGTAGACTTCTGCAGAAGGCAAAACCGAAGTTTTTGGAAGAAGCGGCGACCAAAGCGCAGGAGCAGTTTGAGGGAGTAGATACTATCCTTAACACTTCTGTAATTAGAAATACTTCCGTGACTGGCGAGGACCTGAAAGACGCCGCGAAGCTGGCAGAGAAACTCGGTCCACAGAACGTCCAGCAGATAGCAGAGCACGTCCAGCAGACCCGGCCTGTCATGGTAGAAATCGTCAAGGAGAACCTAGCCCGTGTCGGCCAGGATACCCCGGAGCGAGTCAACCAGGAAGTCGCAAGGTGGTTCACCGAAAACTCTGTCAGACAGGTAGCCCTTGAGACTTTCGGGACAAAGATTCCCTATCGTCAGGGCGACGTCCTGCAGACAATCCGTACCGTGTTGAACAAACCAGAAGACGCTGCAGCCGCGCTCAACCGTATGCGTGTCTCGCAAGTCGTCCGCTCTGAAGTCAGACGCGGTAACTACCAGGCAATGCCAGAAGTAGCATCTTCCCTGAAGCGCATAGGCGACGTCGTTACTGGTTCGCGCTACGCAGCTGAGTCTATTGACCGCAGACACGGAACCAAGATTGTTCCTACCCTGGATGCTATGTCCCGGAAATTCAACGAGTTCCACGCCTACCTTAGACCAAGAGCAGAAGAAGTCTCCTCCTTAATTAAGAACACAAGAGCTGCGGACCTCTCGACAGAAGACCTTTACCAGAAGCTCGATAAGGGCGGGAAGTTTGGCGACGAAGCCAAGGATGCAGTCTTGCAGAGCTGGCGGAAGTTCTTCTCGGATGCAGCAGACGACGCAGGCAAACTTGGCGTGCAAATCCAGAAGCGGCAGAACTATGTTCCCTACGCTATTAAACCACAAGAAGAGCTATACACAACGCTCAAAAATGCTGCAGACCAATTTAAGACAAAGCATGGCATAGACCTACTAAATCAAGACCTGACCATCGAGCAAATCAAAGAGTTCAAGAAGATGGGTGGATTCGAGTCCGACCTGCTTCGTTCTTTGGATATTCTCTCTGGAGACCCTAAAGTAAAGAACTACCAGGCTAAGCTTCTTGGCGTGCTAAACGACTCCAAGACTGGCGCTATCAACCGAGTCATCTCGGCCAGAGCCCTAGAGCGTACAGGCGAGGAGTTGCCTTCCTTAATTAAAGACCAGGACGTAGGCCGTCTCGCGCAACGCTGGCTCGAGTCTACATTCAAGGCTGGGACCATGCGGGATTCTATTGCAGAGCTTCGCACGGCCTCGCAGCTTATGCGGACCATCGGCGACAAGCGGGCAAATAAGTACCTCAATAACCTGGTGGCAGACATCAGTGGTATGCCCCGTGACGGCGGTATCGGAAGAGAGCTTTCCCAGATTAAGGCCAACGTGGCTGCCAATCTTGCAGACAAGGCCATGAATGCTACTGGGGCAGAGAAGCTTGTATACTCCGGTATTCAAAAAATAACTGATGCTATGCCGCTTATGTACAATTCCATGTACTCGAATGCGCTTGGCTACTCTCCAAAGCAAGCCCTGGCAAACATCTCTGCTCTGGCTACACAGACCATTCCAGAGCTTGGATACGCATTCGGTACTAAGCTAGCCAGTAAATCTCTACTGAATGTCCTTAACGACATAACCTTCGGAAGAGAAATAATCGTAAAGAGCCCCGCTGTTGCAAAGAAACTAGGGGTCGAGGTAGGTAGTACTGTAAAGACCAGTTCGATGCGTAGATGGCTTGAAAATGAAGGGTTGGCCTCTAGCCAGTGGAATGAGAATATCGAGAGAGCAATTACCAACTCAATGAAGAAAACATGGAAAGGGCAGATTGCGGATAGTGCTATTGCTGCCTACGGAAAGCTGGGCATGGCCTTGTTTGAGGCAACGGAGTCTGTCTACCGTGTCATGGCAGCAGACATGGCCAAGCAGATTAACAAAGCTATTATCAAAGGAGACGCTGAGGCAGGAAAGTTCCTCGACTCTCTTCCGAGGTCATACCGTAAATTGATAGACGGAGCCAAGGACGAAGCTGCCAGTGAGAAGCTTCTTACAGATTACATTATTGGTAAGACCGTCTATAACTACAACCAGGCTTCGGCTTCTGAAATTGGCCGGTCATTGGGTCCTATCCTTTCGTCCTTTACGAAGTGGCCGACAGAACAGCTTGGCGACGCAGTGAATACGTTTGCAAAGAATGGTGTCACGGCTGGAGCGGCAGACTTCCTCTACCGACGTATGGCTCCCCTCGGTGCACTTATAATGCTTGACCACCTGACTGGCTGGAGAGAAGACCCAGAGACTGCACTGCTTGTTACCGGCAAGCGCGGTATGCAGCAGTGGGCTCCTATCCAGTCGCTGGCTTCTGTATTTTCCGGAGAAGTAGCTCCTCCGATTGTGTCTATTCCTGCGAAGGTTGCTAAGTCTGTAATTACAGCAGACCCACAAGAGGCGGCCAAGGCGACGACAGACGCAGCTAAGTTATTTATTCCTGGAGCCAAGCTTGTTAATATGATTACTGACGCACTAGAGACGTTTTAAGAAGAGGAGAACGACGATGGCAAGAATGGAAAACCTAGCTAGTAAGTTACAGACGGAAGACGTAAGAGCAGCCAGGACAAAGGCAGTCGAGCAGGAGCTCGGTCTGGCTAGGCCGAGTCCAGCTGCTCAAGGTATTCAATTGTTGAAGGATGTATTCAAAAGACTAAGAGGTGAGACAGAAGAAGCTCCTCCAGCAGAAGTACCGCCAGGAGGAGTCATACCACCTGCGCCAGTGGTAGGCGGGGCTTGAGACCGACCGCAGGGAGGGCTCCTAGTTAGACAGCGACGAGACCGGAGCGCAGCGACGGGCTCCTTCCGAGCGCAGCGACGGGCTCCTTCGGCTTGACTCAATCTACCAAGTGCAGCGTAACGAACCAGGGAATCTCTGCTAAGTCAAACTGCTTGAAAGCAATGATTGTCATAATAAGCGGCTGAGGACCATCTCCGTGAGAGATAATCGGTGCGGTGACCACGTTGGCATAGCTGGTCAGAGCTGGGTTGTACGTCACTAATGCTTCATATCTGGAAGGGCAGACCATTCCAAAGTTAAGCTGGATAATCTGATTAGCTTTTACCAAGGTGCCTTCGATAGACTCGCCTGCTTTTTGCCCTGTCAAATAGGTAGCATTGATTCCAGAAAGTCTGTATCCTAGATTGCGTGATACATTCTTTCCTAAAATTCCTG